>Ga0207419_1000761_pt1 | contig 27027 bp, 25 predicted proteins | sample ElkSloMetagenome_4_FD_184723 | JGI IMG/M metagenome (GOLD analysis project Ga0207419, IMG submission 184723) | Hot spring microbial communities from Elkhorn Slough, Monterey Bay, USA - MD2A (version 2) | ecosystem: Environmental > Aquatic > Marine > Intertidal zone > Estuary: Microbial mat ... | reverse complement strand
GCAGCTTGGCATACACAGATTCTTTTTTAGTGAAAATTATGGCTATTCTCATTAATATCAATAAATAAATTAGAATGACTGCAAAGCCGCCGATAAGTCCAGTTTCTTCTATGATTATGGCATAAATAAAGTCTGATGAGGACTGAGGTAAGAAATTTCTCTGCACACTTTTTCCTATTCCATTGCCACTTACTCCGCCTGTTGCAATAGCAATTTTCGCTTTCTCTACCTGGTATTGTTCTTCTTTGGATTTATCATCCATAAAACTCTCTATCCGGCTTGTCCAGGTATCAACGCGATTAGGTAATAATCCAGGGAAAGCCTTAGAGGTTAAAATAAAAAGGGTAGCAATCAAAACTGCAGATCCTACGATATAACCGCAGTATTTTAGAGGGTAACCTCCAAGGAAAGCAAGCAGTACCACCATTGAAAATAATATTGCAGCAGTTGAAAAGTTTGCCGGGAATATTAATCCAGTAACTATGATAACGGGTAGCCATAATGGCCATAAAGTTTCTTTGAAGGTCACCGTTTTGTCTACTATTTTAGACAGATATCGAGCCACATAAATCATTAAAACCACGGCTGCGAAGCTGGAGGTTTGAAAACTCATGTTCAATACGGGAATGGTTATCCATCTACTGGCATAAGATCCATCAATCTCTTTTCCCGTAAAAAGGGTGAAAATCAACAGAATCACTGCGATGGGAAGTATGATTATTGATATACCTCTAAAATATCTAAACGGAATTTTGTGCACAGCAAAAATGATTACAAAACCCATAAATAGATGTATAAAATGTTTTATGAGATAACTAATTGTATTTCCGTCACCGCCTTTCAAATAAGCGAGATTACTACTTGCACTGTAAATAGGAATAAAAGAAAAGATAGCCAATAGGGCAACAAGAGCCCAGAGTGTACGATCTCCGCTTAAATTGGTATTTAGAAATTGAACAATTGAGTTTTTCATATTATAATTTCATAACGGCTTCTTTAAACTGTCTTCCTCTGTCTTCGTAATTTTCAAATAAATCAAAACTGGCGCAGGCCGGAGATAGTAAAACAGTATCTTCAGTTTTGGAAAGATGATAGGCCATCTTTACGCATTCAGCCATAGATTGTGTCTCGTGAATTTCTTCTACACAAGAACTAAAGGTCTGTAGTATTTTTTTATTGTCTATACCTAAGCAAATGATCGCCTTTACCTTTTCATTGACAAAAGGCATCAAATCAGAATAGTCGTTTCCTTTGTCTTGACCACCAACAATCCATATGATATCAGATTTCACTGAATCTAAAGCGTAAAATGTTGAATTTACGTTTGTCGCCTTAGAATCGTTAATATAGTGGACATTGTTGATTTTTAACACATATTCTAAACGATGTTCTACACCTTGAAAAGATTCTAGTTTTTCTCTTATGGTTTCCTTTCTGATTTTGAGTAAATGTGCAACAGTAGCCGCAGCCATTGCATTTTTGGTGTTGTGTTTTCCTTGTACTTCAAGTGCTGATATTGGCATGATTGTAATTTTTTGTTCTATGTTTATGATAATATTGTCGTCTTTGAGATAAGTCCCAAAGTCAAGTATTTTTTCGGTTGATAAAGGGATACATTTTGATTTAACTGGATTGCTTTGTAGCCAATTGTTAAGATGTTCCTCATCTGCATTGTATATGAAATAATCATCAGATGTTTGATTCATTGCAATTCTAAACTTTGAGGCAGTATAGAGTTCAAAGTCATCATTATATCTATCAAGATGATCTGGTGTAATTGAAGTGATTATTGCAATTTCAGGTTTAAATTTATCTATTCCATCAAGTTGAAAACTACTCACTTCTAATACATAATTTTCAGCGTCATCTTCTGCTACAGATTTCGCAAAACTTATACCTACATTTCCGGCAAGAACTGTTTTGTTAATGTGGTCTTTTAGAACATGATAAATCATATTCACAACAGTTGTTTTGCCATTAGACCCAGTAACTGCAATTATTTTTGCATCTGTTTTTTGAAAACCGTATTCAATTTCTGAAATGACAGGTATGTTTTGAGCTATAATATCTTTAACGATTTGAGCATTGTCTGGAATACCAGGACTTTTTACTACCAGATCTGCATCAATTATTTTTTCTAAAGTATGTTGGCCTTCTTCATATTCAATATTTAAATTTTTGAAAGTTTCAATTTTAGATTCAGCAATTTTTTTAGCGTCACTAAGAAAGACCTTGCGCTCTACTTTTGACGACAGTATTGCAGCTCCATAGCCGCTTTCACCACTCCCTAAAATTGCTATTTTCTGCATTATCTTATTTTTAAGGTTATGATTGAAATTACGGCCAATAGGATTCCAATAATCCAGAACCTCACAACAATTTTACTTTCGTGAAATCCTTTTTTCTGATAATGATGGTGTAGCGGAGCCATGAGAAAGATCCGTCTGCCTTCGCCATGTCTTTTTTTTGTGTATTTGAACCACCCAACCTGCATGACCACGGATAAATTTTCAATAAAGAAAATTCCACATAGAATCGGAAGAATCAATTCTTTTCTGGTGGCAATCGCAATGACAGCTATAATTCCACCAATAGTTAGACTTCCAGTGTCACCCATAAATATTTGAGCAGGGTAGGTGTTATACCATAAAAAGCCAATAAGTGCCCCGGTGAAAGCTGCAATGTAAATGGTCATTTCGCCTGATCTTGGGATATTCATAACATTCAGGTAATCTGAAAAGATCACATTTCCTGATATCCAGGTAAATATGCCGAGGGTCAAAACTATTATGGCAGAACTTCCGGCGGCAAGACCATCAACACCGTCGGTGAGATTTGCGCCATTTGAAACTGCAGTCACAATGAAGATTACAATCGGGATAAAAATTAACCAGGCATAAGGTTTGAAGTCCTGACTTATCCAGGTTAGTATTTTTGAATAATCAAGTTCATTGTTTTTAAAGAATGGAATGGTGGTAGTATTTGATTTTTCTTCATCAGAAATACTGATTATTTCATTGTTTTTTGGATTTAATTCAATTTGATCTCTGATGGTTATGTCTTCATGAAAATACATGGTTAGACCAACAATTATTCCGAGTCCAACTTGACCGAAGACTTTAAACTTTCCCTTCAGACCCTTTTTGTTTTTTCTAAATACTTTAATATAATCATCTAGAAACCCAATACTTCCCATCCAAAGTGTGGTAACAATTAGAAGTATGATGTAAATATTGGTGAGGTCTGTGAAGAGCAAAACCGGAAGTAGAGTCGAAAAAATAATGATCAAACCACCCATAGTTGGTGTTCCTGTCTTCTGTATTTGACCTTCAAGGCCTAAATTTCTTACGCTTTCACCAACTTGTTTTAATTGAAGGTAATTGATGATATATTTTCCAAATATTAAAGAAATCAATAATGAAACTATGGCAGCTAAGGCAGCTCTAAAGGACAGGTATTGAAACAATCCAGACCCCGGAAAATCATATAGACTATCTAAATATTTCAAAAGATGGTAGAGCATATCTATTTTTTAAATTTGTTTAAAAATGATTTTACAATTTTCATATCATCAAAATCACTTCTTTTCCCTTTTATCTCTTGATATGTTTCGTGTCCTTTGCCTGCAATCAATATGATGTCTTTTGGCTGAGACAATTTGCAGGCTGTTTTAATGGCTTCTTTTCTATCGGCAATACTTAATGTTTTCTTCTGATTCTGAGACTCAACCCCTTTTTCTATGTCTTCAATTATGGTTTGTGGATCTTCAAACCTTGGATTATCGCTTGTGAATATCACCTGATCGCTTAGTGCTGAAGCAATATTTCCCATTTTTGGTCTTTTGCTTTTGTCTCGATTACCACCGCATCCAACAATGGTAATTAGTGTTTCATTTTTTGAACGTATACTATTAATTGTATTCAATACATTGTTAAGCGCGTCTGGAGTATGTGCATAGTCAACAATCACTGAAATTTCATCGGCATCGCTTTTAAAATGTTCAAACCGTCCCTCAACCGGTTTTAGTTGGCTTAGGAACTTTAAATTTTCAAATTCTTCAACTCCTAGTAATTCGGATATCGCAAAAACAGATAGTAAATTGTAAGCATTAAATTCTCCAATAATCTTAGTCCATATTTCCTGGTTTCTTATTTTCAAGTGAAGACCTGTAAAACTATTCTCTAAAACTTTAGCTTTAAAGTCAGCATGAGATTTTAAAGCATAAGTATACTTTTTGGCCTTGCAGTTTTGAAGCATATAACTGCCATTCTTGTCGTCATTATTGGTGACGGCAACTGCAGATTTTTTTAATTGGTCAAACAATTGTTTTTTGACGTCTCTGTACTCTTCAAATGAATTATGATAGTCTAAGTGATCGTGAGAAAGATTAGTAAATGCAGCAACGTCAAAGTCTAAACCCAGAGAACGCTTCTGATCGATGCCATGAGAACTAACTTCCATAAAGGCAAACTCTACACCGGCTTCAACCATTTTGTTTAAATATTTATTTATAGTCAAAGAATCTGGGGTGGTTAATTTTGTAGAATATTCTTTCTTTTCTACCAGTATTTTTACGGTTGAAATTAATCCAGTAGCATAACCGAGATTTTGAAACAACTGAAATAATAAACTAGTTACTGTTGTTTTTCCATTCGTGCCTGTTATTCCAACCAATTTCAATTTTGAAGATGGATTATCATAAAAATTTGAAGCCATGTAAGCTAAGGCTTCTCTAGTATCGTTTACTTTGATATAGGTTATTCCATTAATTTTTAAATCTGGAAATTCTTCACAAACTATGGCGATTGCGCCTTGATCTACAGCATTTTTTATATAATCATGGCCATCTGATGCTGTACCTCTTATGGCAACAAAAACATCGTTGAGACCAACGTTTCTCGAATCGAAATGTATGTTTGTGAAGGGCTGAAATGTATTACCATCTACAGCCTCTATGCGCACTTTATATAATATGTCTTTTAGTGTAATGATCATCTTAAAGTGAGCTTTACAAGTTTTACATTATTTAAATTCTTACCGTTTTCAATTGATTGTTTCTTTACTTTTCCTTCACCTTCAAATTGAACTTTTATTCCTAAATTTTCTAAAATTGATATTGAATCCATAAGAGATAACCCAATTAAATCAGGCATTTTGTCAATCGCTTCTTCGCCTTCGGCTATTTTTTTATCATCAGCAGTTTTACTAGTTATTTTGAGAATACTTTCAGTATCAATATTATCTCTGAGTGGAGTTTTGGTGTATATTTTCTCAGCAATTTCAGCAAATACTGGTGCAGCGACCTGACTTCCATAAAAACCAATGCTAGTATCTGGTTTATGCACAGTGACTATGCACGAATACTTTGGGTTGTCAGCAGGGAAATAACCCGCAAAAGACGCTATATAGCGTCCACTACTTTTCCAATATTCTGTCTGGCAAGTTCCTGTTTTGCCTGCCATAGAGAAATTCTCATTATAAATGTTTTTTGCAGTACCTTGTTCTACGGTTTTCTTTAAAAGATCCTGTAGAACTTTTGCAGTTTTCTGTGACACCACGCTGTTTTTCACCACAGGTTTATCAAACACTTCGAGATCTTTACCTTTGTCCATAATTTTTTTGATGAACTTAGGCTTAACATTTATCCCATCATTTGCTACTGCATTGTAAAAACTCAAAATTTGTAGCGGTGTCATTGAAACACCATAACCAAAAGACATCCATGGCAAGGTTGTACCATACCAATTTTTATCATCTGGATGCGGTATAGACGGATGACCTTCACCTTTTATTTCTAATCCAATTTTTTGATTAACTCCCATGTTTATCAATCGGTCAATAAATTGCTCCGGATTATTCTTATAATTATTGACGATTAATTGCGCAAAAGCCGTATTAGAAGATACCTGAAAGGCTTTACCCATACTTATTTTACCATATCCACCAGGTCTTGAGTCCTTTACTTTACTTTTGTAATAGGTGATTACTCCATTTTTAGTGTCTATCACTTGAGAAGTGTCGGTTACTTTGTCTTCCAAAGCCGCAGCCAGACTCATAAGTTTAAAAGTAGAACCAGGTTCGTGGCTCTCCCAAACAGCATAGTTTCTTTCCTCATAATAAGTGTCCTCTTCCTCGTCTTTACCAAGATTTGCCATGGCTTTTATTTCGCCAGTTTTGGTTTCCATAATAATAACACTTCCGTGATCTGCTTTAAATTTTTCTAATTGCCTCAATAAGGCGAAATGTGCAATGTCCTGAATATTGACGTCAATCGTAGAAATCACGTCAAAGCCATCTTTTGGTTCTATGGTGTTTCCATCATTAAGTGGTTTCCATTGGCCTTTTGAGATTTTTTGTTTAAACTGTTTTCCCTTTTTACCCTGCAACTGTTCGTTGAATGCACCTTCCAGACCGACATTGTTGTACCCAACAGTTCTTCGACCTACTTTGCCCAAAGGATGTTCACGTTTAATACTTTGTTCAACTATAAAGCCTCCTTTATATAAGCCTAAATTGAAAATAGGAAACTTCTTTACGGTTTGTAAATCACCATAGTCCAGGTTTTTTGCAATAAATACGTATCGTTTATTTTCTTCTCTTGCTCTAAGAAGTTTTGTCTTGTAGTAAGATGATGGTTTGTTAAAAAAATTTCCTAAAGCTTGAGACAAGGGCTCGACATTTTTGTTGAAATCCTCCTCTGGAACAGTTACCGCATCAAAGCGAATTTCATATTCAGGAACAGAAGTTGCTAAGAGATTAAGGTTGGCGTCATATAAATTGCCTCGATTAGGTTCTATAATAAAACTTTTATAAACCGTATTTTCAGCAATAGACTTATAATGATCACCGTCGATGACCTGTATCTGAACGATTTTGTAGACGATACCACCAACAAACACTACTAAAACTAATAGAATTAAATAAAATCTTTTTAATATGTTTTTTTGTTGAATCACTCTTCTTTACTGGATTTTACAATTATTTCATAAGGAGGTTCATTTGAAAGTTTGATACCTCTTTCTGTCATTACTTTGGCTACATTAGATTCCATTTTAAGTTGCATCACATCTTTTTTGGTATCTACAAATTCACTTCTTAAGGCTTTAGATTTAGCTTTTAATTCAGCAATTCTGTATACCTTTTTATCTGCACTATGTGAGCTAAAAACCATCGCTAAAGCCAGTAATGCACAGAATACAATGAATGCCCAATTTTTGAACGCTCCATCCTGGATTAAAAATTTACCTTTTATGATATCAATGACTCCTTTACTCATGACGTTAGTTTTTCAGCTATTCTGAGTTTTGCGCTTCTGGCTCTACTATTTTTAGAAATTTCTTCTTCTGATGGTACAATTAATTTTCCTATGTTTTTAAATGGCTTCTGGATGTTGCCATAAAAGTCTTTTTTAATATCATCTTCAAAGTTTCCACTTCTAATAAAGTGCTTAACCAATCTGTCTTCAAGTGAATGGTAGGACATCAAACACAGCCTTCCGCCAGGTATTAAAACCTCAGAACTTTGGCTTAAGAAATCTTTTAAAGCTTCTAACTCCTGATTAACTTCTATCCTTAAAGCTTGATAAATTTGAGCTAAAAACTTATTGGACTTGGTTTTCGGTAAAAAGGGTTCAAGCAGTTTATTAAGCTGAAAAGTTGTTTTTATTTCTTGATTAGCTCTCGCACTAACTATAGCAGAAGCAAGTTTTGGAGCCATTTTTAATTCTGCGTATTGTTTTATTAGATTTTTGATTTTTTCTTCAGGATACTCGTTTACGATTTGTTTAGCATTTAATGTTTGGTTTTGATCCATTCTCATATCTAATTCTGCATCAAATCGGATTGAAAACCCGCGTTCAGGTTCATTAAATTGATGGGAAGAAACGCCGAAATCAGCTAAAACACCATCGACTTTGATAAAGCCATGAAACTTCAAAAACTGTTTTAAATACCTAAAATTTTGATTTATTAGTAAAAACCGCTTATCGTCAATATTGTTTTCTAAAGCGTCTTTATCCTGGTCAAAAGCGATAAGTTTACCATTTTTTCCGAGAGCGTTGAGTATAGCTTTGGAATGACCGCCGCCGCCAAAGGTAGCATCGACATATACACCATCAGCTTTTATGTCAAGGCCATCAATGCACTGCTCACGGAGAACCGGTATGTGATAATCATATGTTTTCATCATCATTTCCCATTACTTCTTCAGCTAAATCTGCAAAATCATCGACATCTTCTATGAAAGATTCGTAAAGGTCTTTGTCCCAAATTTCTACGATGTTTATGGCAGAAGAAAGAACTAGGTTTTTGCTTATGCCAGCAAAATCTTTCAAATCTTTTGGGATCAATACTCTGCCATTGGTGTCAACTTCGATGACTCTAACTCCAGCCGTAAATTTTCGTATAAAGTCATTGTTTTTTTTCTTAAAACGGTTAAGACCATTCATTTTTCCCATGAGCACATTCCATTCTTGCATGGGATATAATTCCAGACATTTTTGAAAAACAGAGCGCTTTAACACAAAACCCTGCTCTAAGTGTGAAAGCATTTGTTTTTTTAGCGCTGAAGGCAATAATAGTCGCCCTTTGGCGTCTATTTTGCATTCGTATGTTCCGATAAAAGTGGTCATGCGCTGGAATTATTAGGTCAAATATATTGATTTTTTTACCACATTTTACCACTTTTGCCCACATTGTTGATAAGTTTTTGGAATCTCGATTCTTAAGGCCTCTTAGAGACCACTTTATAAAAATTGTCAAATCAAACTCAGTCATCTGTACAAAATTTAATAGTTTAAATAGACTATAAAATTCTGTCTTAGTTATCCGTAATTAAAAATTAATTTTAAATTTGTTTATTGATAGGGGAATTAGCTCAGTTGGCTAGAGCGCCACGCTGGCAGCGTGGAGGCCACCGGTTCGAATCCGGTATTCTCCACTATTTAATCATTCTGGTTTTTCTACAGTTTTAATACATCAATAGAACATTCTTATGTTAGAAGATTTTTGGTTTAATCTCAAGCTTGGTCTTTTTCATGTTTTGGACTGGAATGCCTATGATCACATACTTTTTCTAATTGCTCTGGTTGCGGCCTATTCTATCAATCAGGGTAAAAGGGTGTTTTGGTTGGTCACAGTTTTTACCATAGGTCATACTTTATCACTTGTTTTGGCGGCTTATGATGTTGTAAATATCAGTAGTGAATGGATAGAGTTTTTGATTCCTGTAAGTATCTTGTTTACAGCTTTATACAATATAATTTTTGCCAAAAAAAATATAGAAAAATCTAAGGTTAATGCTCTTTATGGTTTCACACTTTTTTTTGGTTTGGTGCATGGTTTTGGCTTTTCTTCTTATTTCAATATGGTTTCTCAGGCTGCAGAATCTAAACTTCTGATGCTTGCAGAATTCGCCATTGGCGTAGAACTTTCACAGTTATTTGTCGTGATACCTGTTATGATTCTGGGATTTGTATTTCAGAATGTATTCAACATGTCTAAGAAAGATTGGATTTTAATATCCTGTTCTATAGTTATTGGTCTTTGTATACCGATTTTGAGAGAAACCTGGATTTGGTGAAATCTTTAAGAAAAGATAAAGACAAACACTTTGTCAAATACCTTACTTTTGAGATAAATGAATTTAATCTTTAAATGAATTCAGATAAACAGCTTAAATTTGATAAAGCTTATTTAAGAATTGCCAGAGAATGGGGCAAGCTTTCAAGATGCAAGAGAAGGCAGGTTGGTGCAATAATTGTTAGAGATCGAATGATAATTTCTGATGGTTACAATGGCACACCAAGTGGTTTTGACAATTGTTGTGAAGATGAAGAGGGCAAAACAAAATGGTACGTGCTTCACGCCGAAGCTAATGCTATTTTAAAAGTGGCATCTTCAACCCAGTCTTGTAAAGGGGCGACATTATATGTAACGCTTTCTCCTTGTAGAGACTGTAGTAAGCTAATTCATCAGTCAGGGATAGTGAGAGTAGTTTACAAACAAGCTTATAAAGATAATTCAGGTTTAAGATTCCTTGAAAAAGCTGGTGTAGAAACTGTTCATTTAGAAGATATAACAGATTAGTAAAATGAAACGTGTAAAACTTATATATGTGCCAGTATTGCTAAGCATAGCTTGTGTGATAGGCATTTATATTGGTGCATTTTTTAATGTTTCTTCTCCTTTAAGTTCTGTAAAATTATATACTCAAAAACAGAAATTAAATACGCTAATACAACTTATTGATGATAGGTATGTTGATGAAGTCAATACAGATAGTATAGTCGATTTAACTATAAGTGAAATCATAAAAGACCTGGATCCGCATACGGCATATCTGCCTAAAGCAGAGCTTGATGCAGAGAATCAAAGCATGAATGGAAGCTTTGTCGGTATAGGGATCAGTTTTTATAAAAATAAAGACACGCTAACTGTTATTAGAACTATGAGTGATGGTCCCAGTGAAAAAGCTGGAATATTGGCAGGAGATAAAATTTTATATGCCGATGGTCTAGAACTATCAAAACCAGAGTTTACTTCGGACTCTGTTATCAGTGTATTAAAAGGTCAAAGTAACACACCTGTTAATTTAAAAATTAAGCGAAAAGGAGAAGAGGAAATACTAGATTTCAAAATTTATAGACGACCAGTTTCTTTAAAAAGTGTGGATGCAGGATTCATGATAGATGAAAATACAGGTTACATCAAAATAAATCGTTTTTCCAAAACTACTTTTAGAGAATTTATGAATTTTGCCACTAATCTGAAATCTGATAAAGCAGAAAGAATTGTTTTGGACCTAAGGAACAATGGCGGTGGTTATTTAAAACAAGCCGTTGATATAGCCGACCAGTTCCTCAAAGATGATATTCCAATTCTCTACACGAAAGACAGAAGGGGTGACATGACGAAGACTTCGGCAACTTCTGATGGCTTATTTCATGATGAGCAACTTATTATTTTAATCAATGAGAAATCAGCTTCTGCAAGTGAAATTTTAGCTGGTGCCATTCAAGATAATGATCGGGGAATCATTGTAGGACGTCGCTCATTTGGAAAAGGCCTTGTACAAAGAATTATGCCTCTAGGCGATGGTAGCGCGGTAAGAATGACCGTAGCCAGATACTACACACCAACCGGAAGGTCTATACAAAGATCTTATAGCGAAGGGAAAAGCAATTATTTTGATGACTATATGAGTCGATACGAAAACGGCGAGTTACAGTCGGCAGATAGTATTCAGGTGATAGACTCTTTGGCCTATAAAACACCTAAAGGAAAAACTGTTTACGGAGGCGGCGGAATAATCCCAGATGTGTTTGTAGCTAAAAATGAAAACGTGGCACATGTGGATATGTATGATATGTTCGAGAGTGGGATTTTAGAAAGATTTGTATTCAATGAACTTGAAAAGAACAGAGCTTATTATAATGACATATCGGCTGCAAATTTTGAGAATTATTTTGAAGTTAGTGATAGCACACTTCTTAATTTTAATGAGTTTTTAGGAAGATTTAATTTTAGATTTGAGCAAACAGAAAGTTTCAAATCTGTAGCCAAAATATATCTCAAAGCAACCATTGCTCAGCAATTATTTGATTCTAATTTAGCTTACAAAATAATCATATCGCAAGATGAAATGGTAAATAAAGCTATTAGAAAAACCTGAATTTTTCTTCAAATTTTACCTTCTACAATTAGTACAAATTCGCCTTTTGGTTTTTTAATATTAAAATGGTTTATAATTTCAATTACGCTTCCGTGTAAAGTCTCTTCGTATAATTTGCTGATTTCTCTGGAAACACTCATTTTTCTATCTTCTCCAAACACAGAAGAAAAATCTTTAAGCGTTTTGTTTAATTTGTAAGGAGATTCATAGAAAATCATTGTTTTAGTTTCTTCTCTCAAAATCTCAAGCCTTTTTTTTCTGCCTTTTTTTGGAGGTAAGAATCCTTCAAAAACAAACTTATCATTTGGTAGGCCACTCATCACAAGAGCGGGAACAAAGGCTGTTGCTCCCGGTAGACAAGTCATTTTAATCTTTTGATCTGAGCATGCTCTTGCCAAAAGAAATCCCGGGTCAGAAATGCCCGGCGTTCCAGCGTCGGTAATGATGGCTATTTCCTGACCATTTTTAAGTTTTGAAATAATCTCATCAGTGAGTTTATGCTCATTGTGTTGATGATATGAGAGCATCTGAGAATCTACACTAAAATGCTTGAGAAGTTTTCCGCTAACTCTCGTGTCTTCACATAGGATGAGGTCGACAGATTTTAAAACTTGTACGGCTCTAAAAGTCATGTCCTCCAAATTGCCAACTGGTGTTGGAACAAAATACAGCATGGTTATTCAAATTTCTTTTGGATAAGATAAAGCAAGCGGTTGGCGATGTCTTCTTTGTCTTTCCAAAATGAATATTTACTTTGTATTTGTTCATCTAAAAAGTCTTTTACCGCATCAAAACTTTCTAGCTTATTAATGCTTTCAATAAACTCATTGTAAGACTTATCGTCACCTTCAAATAGGTGTTTTACAAATGAAAGTCTGTCATTCAATCCAATTTTTATTTCTTTATTAAGACTATCATTCAAAGATTTCTTTGGTTGAGAAAACAAATCTATAGTTCGTTGAGGTTTTTCTTCATCATCATTATCTTGAGGTTTGTTTTCCTTTTTGTTTTCTTGACTGTCTTTCTCCTCATCAACCGATTTACTACTATCTTCTAAATTTTTATCGGAATTGTCTTTGGCCTTAGTTTCAGCCTCTTTATTTGAATCTCCAGCGGGCTCAAAATCTGGCAAATCATCAAAATGTACTCCAAAATCTTCAAGTTCATTTTCAGATTGAGTGTCCTGAATATTCTTATTTACTGATGTATCGTCAGTTTCAAAAAACTCATCAACTTGAGTACTCTCATAAGGCATTTGAGATACAATATCTTTTATTTTTTCTGTGTTATGCTCATAAATTTGCTCTTCATTATATTCCATGCCATCTGGGTAATTAGAAGAATTTGTAGCTTCATGGTGTACTTTTTCTATAGACTTTTCTATATCGTATTTACTAATGGTTGGTTTTGTCCCATCAAAATATTTTTCGATAAAAGAAAGTACCGATAGTTTTTCGTATAGTATTGCTGCTTCTTCCTTAAGTTCATGGATTTCAGCTCGATTTCTAAGTTTTAAAATTCTATGAGCTAAGCTCATAAGTTCGTCTTCTAGGACTTTCTTCATTTTTGTAGTCTTTGTCGGTTGTTACAGCTTTATTTTTAGTAATTTTAACGACATAAAATTAATGAAATTGTTTTTTAAAACACTATAAATTTTAAAATGTTTCTCGAAAATACCGTAAATCAGAAAGAGCAGTTTGGGTGGATAGAAGTCATTTGTGGTAGTATGTTTTCAGGAAAAACTGAAGAATTGATACGCAGGTTAAAGCGTGCGAAATTTGCAAAACAAAAAGTAGAGATATTTAAGCCACAAATCGATACAAGATATGATGAAGAGCACGTCGTATCTCACGACGAAAATCTCATCCACTCTACACCGGTTCCTGTATCGAGCAATATCCCCTTACTAGCAGATGGTTGCGATGTGGTTGGAATTGATGAAGCACAATTTTTTGATGATGAAATTGTAAATGTATGTAACGATCTCGCCAACAGGGGCGTTAGAGTAATTGTCGCTGGACTTGATATGGATTTTAAAGGAAAACCTTTTGGCCCTATGCCAAATTTGATGGCAACAGCAGAATATGTGACTAAAGTACATGCCGTGTGCACAAGAACAGGAAACCTTGCTCAATATAGTTTCCGTAAATCTCTAAATGACAATTTAGTACTGTTAGGCGAAACCGATGAATATGAACCTTTAAGCAGAGCCGCATACCACAAAGCCATGCAAAATGAAAAAATCAAACAAATAGAAATAAAAGATTCTGAAGAAGTTAAACCAAAAAAATAATGGAAAAACTTCTAGAAACACGTTTGGAAATAAATTTAAAGGTCCTTAAAAGCAACTTTAAGGTTTTGAAATCACACTTAAAACCAGAGACTAAAATAATGGGTGTTGTTAAGGCATTTGCCTATGGAACAGACTCCATTGCTGTAGGAAAAACCTTACAGGATTTAGGTGTTTCGTATTTGGCTGTTGCCTATATTGAGGAAGGTATTCGTCTTAGGAAGAATGGAATTCAATTACCAATTCTTATTTTCTACCCTCAATTAGAGGAATTACCTAAACTCTTAAAATTCAATCTTACTCCAAGCGTTTATAGCTTTCATTTTTTAAAATCATTACATCAAAATTTAAAATCAAATGGGGTAAGGGATTTCCCTATACATCTCAAAATAAATACTGGGATGAACAGGTTAGGCTTCGATGCACATCAGTTTGAAGAAATTAAAGAAAGCCTTTCCGACAGAGAAACACTTAAACTTACAGGTATTTTCTCTCATCTGGCAGCATCTGGAATGGCGGTAGAAAGAGATTTCACACTTGGACAGATCGAAAAATTTAAGTTTGCTGTCAAAAGCTTTGAAGAATATACACATGAACATTTGCTTACCCATTTGTGCAATTCTAGTGGAATTCTAAATTATGCAGAAGCCGAAATGGATATGGTAAGGGCTGGAATTGGTTTGTATGGATATGGTAATAATCTAAAAGAGCATCAACAACTGGAACCTGTGGTTTCACTGAAATCTCCAATTGCTCAATTACGTTGGATAGACAAGGGCGAAAGTGTGGGTTACGATAGAAAATATATAGCGAAAGAAAAACGATTGATTGCTACTTTACCTCTAGGTTACGCCGATGGAATTTCCAGGCAATATGGTAATGGAAATGGGGTAATGATGCTGAAAAACAAAAGAGTACCAATTGTGGGTAATGTTTGTATGGATACATTAATGCTGGATGTAACAGATGTAGATTGTAAAGTTGGAGACGATATATTGGTCTTTGGTAAAAATCATTCTGCACTGGAATTTGATGTTAACGCCTTGAGTATCCCTTATGAATTAGTCACAAGAATTTCTCAGAGAGTCACTAGGCTAATTATCGACGAATAAATAAAAATTTATAGATGAGATTTCATACCAGAAAATGGATAAAACCTGAAGATTTAAACCCAAACAACACCCTTTTTGGAGGTAAACTATTGGAATGGATAGATGAAGAATCAGCGCTTTATGCCTGCATTCAACTAGAGAATTATCGAGTGGTTACCAAGTATATTTCAGAAATCAACTTTGTGAGTTCTGCGAAACAGGGCGAAATTGTAGAAATAGGAATTGAAGTTGTCAAATTTGGAAAATCTTCGTTGACATTAAAGTGTGAAGTAAGAAACAAAATGACAAGACAAACTATCATAAAAGTTGATAGAATAGTAATGGTAAATCTGGATGAGGAAGGGAAGCCAAAACCGCATGGTAAAACAGAGGTTGAATTTGTTAAGGATAGGCTGGAATAAAAGCCCCTAAATCCCCAAAGGGAACTTAAGTCATGCATTATCACATTAATACATTGTTACATTTTCAAATCACCAAATCTTCAAATCACCAAATCTTCAAATCACCAAATCTTCAAATCAACAAATTATTACATTAATACATTGCTACATCATTACATTATCAAATTTTCAAATTTTTAAATCATCAAATCATCAAATCATCAAATCATCAAATCATCAAATCATCAAATCATCAAATCATCAAATCATCAAATTATCAAATCATCAAATCATCAAATTATCACATTACCACATTAATACATTGCTACATTAATTCATTGCTACATTTTCAAATTTTCAAATCTTCAAATCATCAATTCCTTTCCAATGCCCGTCAATATTATAGACCTGAAATCTTGAAAAAAGCTCTTCCTTATACCAGTTGTACTGTCGTGTCATCTTAATTGCTTTGGCATGAGCCTTATTATTGTAGGCATAAGCTTTTGCATAATCTAGATTTTCCCACATACTAAAAGTTGCCATTTCCCAAATTGGAAATTCACCAAAACCTTTCGTATACATTAAACCTTTTGCATTTTCTATCGCTTTTTGTGTGTTGGGAACATATTTCCAAAATCTTCTCAACTCTTTCGTCTTAATACTAGCTCTGGTAATGATAGCTACTGGTGCGTCTTCAGTATGATTATTTTTATTTGGATTAAAAGGCTTCTTTTTTGACCAATATCCATGAGCAGCAATAGGCTTCATGTAAAGAAAACATAGTTCAGAGCTATACTCTTTATATTTTGTAATTAATTTGGAATCTTCAAAAAATGTTTCAGCATCCTCTTCTTTATCCCAAACTTGCAGAAGCGCATAAACCGACCAGTCGGGTTGAGGTTTAAATCCATCTTTTCCACTACCTAATAGTTTAAAAAATTGTAAACCTTCTACATCTTTTAAATAGGGCTTAGCATTCTGCATCATTTGAAGGGCCCAAAATTTTTGAGCGAGCCCTTTATATTTAATTAAAGTAAGAGTGGTTATACTGTTCATGCAGATTCTAAAATACTTTCAAAGCTAAAAACATTTTCCTCTGAAGTGAAATTTTCAGCAATTTATAACTATTACTTATGATATATTTTGAACAGCATATCAACTATTGAAGACAAGATTGCACTTTTATGAAAAAAATCATAATTAAAATTAATTTAAAGTACTAAAACATTCAAATTGTTGAAAATCAATATGTAAAAAAAAATAAATAGAAATCATCTTTTAACATTTAGTTAATTTCAGAAATATAGAAAAGTAGTTCTTTTGCATCGTAAACTTAAACACATTATCATGAGAAAACTATTACTCGGATTATTATTTTTATGTGGAGTAGGTGCATTTGCACAAGGGGTTACAACCTCCTCCATAAATGGTCAGATTAAGGACCAAAACGGTGAGCCTTTGCCAGGAGCAAACATTACCGCCGTTCACCAGCCATCAGGTACAACTTATGGATCTATGACAGATTTTGATGGATTCTACCGTGTACCTAACATGAGAGTTGGTGGCCCCTACAAAATTGAAATCTCTTACGTTGGTTTCAAAACTCAGACTTTCAACAATATTTTTTTAAGACTTGGTGACTCTGAAAAGATCAATATTCAATTACAGGAAGAGGCAAGTCAGCTTGACGAAGTTGTCATTACTACCTCAAAAAATGGTATATTCGACTCAGGTCAGAAAGGTTCTAACACTAACATCTCACTTAGAGATATTAACAATTTACCTTCTACTTCTCGTTCTTTAGGTGATTTTTTAAGAAATACACCAGAAGCTCAGGTTACTGAAGGCGGTAGTATTTCTTTAGGTGGTCAAAACAATAGATACAATGCGATCTATATTGATGGTGCTGTAAACAATGATGCTTTTGGTCTGGCAGGATCTGGAACTAATGGAGGTCAAAGTGGTGTTAACCCAATATCTATCGATGCAATCGAGTCTTTCCAGGTTAACTTAGCACCGTTTGATGTTAGACAGTCAGGTTTCGCAGGTGGATCGATAAATGCAATTACCAGATCAGGTACAAACAATCTAGAGGCTTCTGCTTACTATTATCTAAGAAATCAAGATTTAGCTGGTAAAACACCAACCGCAATTGAAGAGGATGAGGATGAAAGAGAGAGATTGTCAGATTTTACAGCAGAATTAATTGGAGCTAGAGTAGGTGGTTCAATTATAAAAGACAAATTATTCTTCTTTGTTAACTATGAAAGACAAGACGAGCAGACACCTGCACCATTCAACTTTGATCAATATCAAGGGGATGCTTCTTTAGAGGATCTTAATACTTTAAGACAAAATTTAATTGACAATTTTGGGTATGATCCAGGAGGATTTTTAAACAACCCTAGTTCTCTAACAAGTGATAAATTAATCACGAGATTAGACTGGAATATTAATGATAAAAATACAATTACTCTAAGAAACAGTTACGTCAATGCTGAAAATATAGATGCTAGAGCAAGTAGCGATAGAAATATAGAGTATCTAAATGGTGCTGAATTTTTTCCTTCCAGAACAAACTCAACTACTTTGGAATGGAGTACAACAAATGGCTCTGATATGTCAAACAACCTTATCATAGCTTACACTGATGTGTTAGACGATAGAGGTCCTACTGGAAGTCCATTTCCATCAGTAAGAATCCAAGATGGTGGTGGTAATATAGATTTTGGTTCTGAGCCATTTTCTACAGCCAACTTGTTAGAGCAACAAGTACTTAATATCACTAATAATTTTGAATATTATAAAGGAAATCAAAAGTTTACAATTGGGGTTAATTTTGAATCCTTTGATGCTAAAAATGTTTTCTTCAGACAAAACTTTGGTCAATATAGATTCTTTTCTTTAGCAGATTTCAATACATACTTTGATAATGATGCTTCAAATAACGCACCTGTAAGATTCTTTGACAGAGGTTACTCACTTCTAGGAGGTGTAGGTGACGATTCTCTTGGTGCTGCAGAATTTAATTATTCTCAGGTAGGATTTTATTTACAAGATGATATTGATGTTACAGAAAACTTTAAGTTGAGTCTTGGTGTAAGATTCGATTTACCATTCTTTGATGATGGTTTAGTCAATGAAGATTTCAACACAAGAACAGTTGAATTGCTAGAAGCCAATGGAAAAGATTTACAAGGAGCAAGAGTGGGTCAAGGTATTGATAGTCAATTACACTTCTCTCCACGTTTAGGATTCTCATGGGATGTTTTTGGAAACAGAACAACTCAAATTAGAGGTGGTATCGGTGTATTTACTTCACGTATTCCTTTAGTATGGCCAGGTGGTGCATATAATAACAACGGTTTAACAGCTGGTTTTGTAGATGAAAGAGACTTTGATGGTGATGTATTCTTTAATCCAGATCCTTTTACTCAAGATCAAAACCCAGGTTTTGGTAACGGTGCTGTGCCTGGAACAGGACAAACAGGTGGCCAGATTGACATCTTTGCTCCTGACTTTAAGTTGCCACAGGTATTAAAGACAAATATTGCAGTTGATCAAAAATTACCGTTTTGGGGATTAATTGCTTCAGGTGAATTTATTTACACTGACAATTTAAATAATATTTTCTACGAAAATGTTAATATTGATGGTCCAGTAGGTACATTAAACGGTGTTGACAACAGACCTTTCTTTAGCAGAAGTAGAATTGACAATAATTATTCTTCTATTTATCTTGCAACAAATACAAGTAAAGGATATGCTTATAACGCAACATTCAGATTATTCAAACCATTTGAAAACGGATTTTCTGGATCTTTAGCTTATACATACGGGGATTCATTCAATATTTTTGAAGGAACATCGTCTCAAAACTCTTCACAATGGAGAAACTTAGTGACAGTAAATGGTAAAAACAATGATCCAGGTGTTCAACGTTCAGACTTTGCATTAGGGTCAAGAATCACTGCGAATTTCTCCTACGAAAAAGAATGGAGTGAAAATTTCAAAACTACAGTTGGTGTATTCTACAATGGTCAGCAAGGAGGTCCTTTCTCGTTTATTTATGATAATGATGGTGATAACTTGTTGAATGATGACTCTAGAGATAATGCGCTTATTTATATTCCAAGAAATGCTTCAGAAATTAATTTGATTCAGGATGGAGATGTAAGTCCAGAGCAACAATGGGCTGCGCTTGATAGATTTATTGCAAGTAGTGACTATCTAAGTGAAAGAAGAGGACAGTATGCTGAGAGAAATGGAACTTTTGGTCCATGGGCTCATATCATTGACTTGAAATTCTTACAGGATTTTAGCTTAAACTTTAATGAAAAGAAACATACATTCCAGTTTTCTCTTGATATTTTCAATTTCACAAACTTGATTAACAAAGACTGGGGTGTGAGACCCTTCATACCAGGAAATGTTGAATTAATAGAAATCCAAGAAGGTGGTCCAGATCCTGAATTTACTTTTAACGTAGAAGAATTTGAAACTGTAGATGATTTAGAAATTATCGACGATAGAGGAGCATTCTCTTCAAGATGGCAAATTCAAGTTGGTTTAAGATATATCTTCAAATAAGAACAACTTTAATACAATTAAAAAACCCTGCAATTTGCAGGGTTTTTTTATGCTTTTAATTCATTTAATATCAATTGCCTTATTTTTAAGTTTAGTTCTCGTTTGTCTTGAATGCTTAGTCCTGTGGTTTCAACAAAATTTAAAATTTTAGCTCTTAAAAGGCCAGGTGAGCCTGAAAAAAACTGATATGAAAACCTTTTCTTATTGTCGTAAAAGACAATTGGTACAATAGGTATTTGATGATTGATAGCCAGTCGAAAAGCACCATCTCTAAAACTGTCCAGGACTATAGAGGTGTCATCAGGAACACCACCTTCGGGAAATATGCAAACGCTAAGTCCCTTTTCCAGTCTTTTCTGCGCCTGTTGAAAAACGGCATGTCGGCTGGAGGGATTTTTACGGTCAACCAATATGCATGTTCTCCTGTAAAAAAATCCAAATAGAGGATAGCGGGCTAACTCCTTTTTTCCTACAAAGACAAAAGGATTTTTGGAGAGGTAAAGCATCATCATAATATCGATCATACTGGTGTGGTTAGATACGAGTAAGTAGCTTTTTTCTTTTAAGATCTTTTGTTCGCATCTTATTTTTGGAAAAAACCCCATGCCATAGAGGTTGATTGCAGCCCAAACTCTTGCCAATTTAAAAAAGTAAGAATACCAGCTTTTTTTAAGAATTGAAATAACGAGAAAAGGTAACAGCAGGACTATGCTCAAAAACATCAGCACATAAAACCAAATGCGCCAGAATAACCGTAAAGTATTGTATAGAATATTCATTTGGTGCCAAAATTACATTAAATGTAATACAAAACAAGTCTCAGTTTTCTTGTAAAAAGTAAAGGTTATACGCTAATTAATAAATTTATTTAATTGCAAAAATTTATTGTTTAAATAAAAAAAGTTATAAAAATACATGAATAATATAATTTTTTAATCTAAATTATTATATTCTAGATAGCTGGTAGAGGTGGCTGTAAGGTAGGTTGTTGGGTTGATGCTGCTATAAGAATTATTGATGCATTAGTACCTGGTAAATAGTATTTTCATGTAGAGGTGTTTATCACCTCTACTTTAAATATTTTTTCAAATGAAATTTAGAATCATTATATTTTTTTTACTTATTTGTTTTGTGTCTTGTAAATCATTAATTACTAATTATTTAATTGGTAAATCTAATATTCATAAAGACCTTAAAGTGCTTAAAAATGATGAAGGTCATGAAGTCGTTTTCCTTCCGATGGTTCATATTGGTGAAGAGTCTTATTATAGAGATTGTAAGATTATAATTGATAGTTTAAGAACTGATGGCTTTAAAGTTTTTTATGAAAATACTGCATATAAAAATGATTTGGATTCAATCACAAAATTGAACTATGATAAAAAAGTAAGATCTATTTTAGGTCATAGCCCCAGATTAGACGCTGAAAATAAAAGTTTACCCAAATTTTATATTAAAAGAAATTACATACTTCAGGATTATGCATTAATGGGAATTACTCAAAACGATACCAACCTTGACTTAGATAAAAAGGCCATAATTGATTCTATTGAAAGTAAGTATGGTAAATTAGTACTATCTCAATGTGATTATAATACTCAATTATACGATGAATACGACTGTAAATCCAAGAATAAAAAGTATTCATTTGCGTTGACTAATGAATTTCGAGATCCTTATATTTCCGGAGAGATATTGAAGCTGAATGAAGATAAAATAGTTCTTGTATATGGTAAAATGCATTGGTATTTTATATATCCAAATCTAATTAAAGATGGATTTAAACTCACTAAAGGAAAAGTATAATAGATTAAATTTCTTAGTTTATGAAATACATAATATAACTGCCATTAGTGCAATTATTTTATCTTTACATCAAAAAACATGTCAAGAATTCTTACGGGTATTCAAAGTACAGGTACGCCACACATGGGCAATCTTCTCGGCGCTATAAAGCCAGCCATAGAAATGGCCAACAGTCCTGAAAATGAATCTTTTCTCTTTATAGCAGATTTACATTCGCTGACGCAGATCAAAAATGCGGAGACCTTAAAGCAAAACACGCTCCATACCGCAGCGACCTGGTTGGCTTTTGGTTTGGATACTTCAAAAACGATTTTTTACAGACAAAGCAGAATTCCGCAGGTCACAGAATTAACATGGTACCTCAACTGTTTTTTTCCATACCAAAGACTCACGCTGGCTCATTCTTTCAAGGATAAAGCAGACCGTTTGGAAGACGTAAATTCAGGTTTGTTTACCTATCCAATGCTTATGGCTGCAGATATACTATTATATGATGCTGAAGTTGTTCCTGTAGGAAAGGATCAGTTGCAACATCTGGAGATGACCAGAGATGTAGCTTCACGATTTCATACCCAAATAGGTGAAACTTTTGTCATGCCTGAGCCAAAAATTAATGAAGAAAACCAGCTGATCATTGGCACAGATGGTGAAAAAATGAGCAAATCTAAAGGCAACACTATCAATATTTTTCTGCCAGATAAAAAGTTGAGGAAAACCATTATGGGTATTCAAACGGACAGTACACCTTTAGAAGAGCCTAAAAACCCTGATACTTGTAATGTTTTTAAAATATTTTCATATCTCGCTGATGCTAATCAGCTTGAGGATTTAAGAGCAAAGTATCTCGCTGGAAATTTTGGCTATGGGCATGCCAAGCAAGCCCTGTTTGAATTGATTATTGAAAAATACAGGGTGGAAAGAGATAAATTCAATCACTTGATTGAAAATCCGGACGAAGTTGAAGAAGCGCTTAAAATAGGTGAGCAAAAAGCTGAAACTATTGCAAACGAGGTTTTAAATCGTGTAAGAGAAAAGTTAGGATATTTATCATGAGAAAAACAGCTTTAATTACTGGTGCTTCCTCAGGTTTAGGGAAAGAATTTGCAAAACAATTAGCATCTCAGGATTACAATCTTGTTGTTGTTGCAAGGAGAGAAAATTTACTTCTTGACTTAAAAAGAACCTTAAGTCAAGTGAAGGTTACAACATATGCTATTGATTTGACTTCTCAAAATGCAGTAGAACAGCTTCTGAAATATTTACAGGAGAATCAGATAAAAATTGAAGTTTTAATCAATAATGCTGGGTTTGGTGATTATGACCGATTTGATAAAGCGAATATCAGTAAGCTTCAAAATATGATTGACCTGAATGTTAAAGTCTTAACTGATTTGATGTATCATGTGGGTCACCAGATGATCAAGAGACAAAAAGGATACATTTTAAACATAGCATCAACAGCTGCATTTCAGCCAGGTCCGATGATGGCGACTTATTTTGCCACAAAGCATTATGTTTTAGCTTTGTCTGAAGCCGTAGCTTATGAATGGAAAGACAAAGGCGTAGTTGTTACAGCATTGTGTCCTGGAGCTACCAAAACCGAATTCTTCGATCATGCAGACATGAAAGGCTCTAAAATGCTCAAATCTATCAAATTGCCTTCAGCTGAAGAAGTTTCAAGGTTTGGATTAGAGAATCTTTTCAAAGGGAAAACAGTTGCTATCCATGGATTTTTAAATCGCTTTTTAGTATTTATAGGTCGCCTATCACCACGGAATACCATCACTGCTTTAACAGCAAAGGCTTTGAAAAAGTAATTCTTTTTATTCTAGAATTTATATGAGTAAGACGCAAAATTTATTTTAGAAGTATTAGGAAGTGAGTCGTAGCATGTTTATATTTATTATTAAAATATAAGTATTGTAAGGATCTTTTGATAAATGAGTTTTCAAGTAAAACAAAATTTTACTTTTATATGAATCCTAATTTTAGAAAAATGAAATTAAAAAACACCATTAAAACGCTGTTACTCCTATTTTCTATTTCGAGTTTTAATAGCTCATTTTCTCAGGTATCTCTTTCCACATATTCGATTTATGCTGTAGGTATTAGCACAGATAACAACAAAAAGATCAGTGGTGAGTTAAAAATGTTTTTAAATACAGCATATGAAGACATAGGCTTGGAACCTACTGTATTTTACAACTTTCCACAAAAAGATTTTTATCAGTTTTCATTGGGATTAGGAATCAATATATCACCCTTTGATGATGTTGACGCCGTAAATGTATTAACCGTTCCATTTCAATTAGAAGTAACTCCGCTTTCTAAAAATAAAAACTTATCAATATTAACAGAGATATCACCTCAGATCGGCGATGGCGCTGGGATAAGACTGTTATGGGGAATTAGATATACTTTCCGGAAAAACTAAAATAATACCTGGCATTATCTAAATCATTCCGAATTAAATTTATATCTTAATTTAATCAAAATGTTAGAAATACACTATTAATAAATTATTTACAATGCTAAAAAATGTTTTAGGGACCGAACTTAAGTCTTGTTCAAAGGACCCACTAACCGGAGCAAAGCGCGACGGATATTGTTCTTATGATAAGCGTGATCCTGGTCTTCATATCGTTGCAGCTCAAGTTACTCAGGAATTCTTAGAATATAACAAAGCTCGAGGTAATGATTTAATTACTCCTAAACCGCAATGGCAATTTCCCGGACTGAAACCCGGAGATTGGTGGTGCATCTGCATGGGAGTTTGGCTCAAAAGCAAGGATGCAGGCTATCCACTATACATCAATCTTGAAGCCTGCCATGAAAAAGTACTTGATTACGTAAAACTCGAAGAACTAAAAGTCTGGGACTTCAGAAATAGAAACTGATTGGTAATTTCAAAAGCGTTAAAGAATTTGAAATTGTTCTTTAAAATCAGATGGTTTAGTTTTATTAAAAAAAAATTGAATAATGGCCATAATTGGAGAGGTAGTAAAAGGAGCAATTAATACAATAGGAAAACTTCGATCTGAAGAAAATCATATTGAAAATCAAAAACAAGTCTTACTGAAATTGCTTACAACTGCTAAGTATACAGCTTTTGGCAAGCATTATAATTTTCAGAATATTTTAGAAAATGAGAATAAGGCTAAAGCTTTTAAACAAAATTTACCTTATTTCGATTACGATAGGCTTCAAAAAGATTGGTGGCATCGCGTTCAGGATGGAGAACAAAACATCACCTGGATTGGCGAACCGGACTATTTTGCCCTAAGCTCAGGAACAACAGGTAAGGAAAGTAAACGAATCCCCATAACAAAAGGTATGTTGGAATCTATTAGAAATGCCGGGCTTAAACAAGTCATGTCTTTGAAAAATTTTGACCTGCCGGCTGATTTCTTCGAAAAGGATATCCTGATGTTAGGCAGTTCAACCGACTTGCAAAAACGTGAAGATGATAAACTCGAAGGCGAAATTTCAGGTATTAGTGCGTCTAATATTCCATTTTGGTTTCAATCTTACTACAAGCCCGGAAAAGAGATTGCACAAATAGATGACTGGGACGAACGTGTTGAAAAAATTGCAAAACAAGCCAAAGAATGGGATGTTGGAGCGCTAAGCGGAATACCATCTTGGATAGAATTGATGCTCGAAAAAGTGATCGACTACTATAATTTAGACCATATTCATCAAATCTGGCCCAACTTGCAAGTGTATACATCGGGCGGTGTGGCTTTTGGTCCATATGAAAAAAGTTTTAAAGCCCTGACAGGAAAACCTGTGCAGGTCATTGATACTTATCTCGCTTCCGAAGGCTATATCGCTACACAAATCAGACCAGATACCGATGCTATGCAACTTAATACCGATAATGGCATTTATTTTGAATTTGTACCATTTCAACCCGACTATATTGATGGTAATGGTGCTTTGAAACAAGGCGTACCATCTTTAGGTATTGATGAGGTTGAAGAAGGAACTGATTACGTTTTGGTCATCAGTACAGTAGCTGGTGCCTGGCGATATATGATAGGAGACACCATACAATTTACAGATGTGGAAAGAGCTGAGATCAAAATTACTGGCCGAACAAAATTTTTTCTCAATATAGTAGGCTCTCAGCTATCTGTCAACAAAATGGATGCAGCCATGCGACAACTGGAAAATACATTTGATACCGAAATCAGGGAATATACCATTGCAGCTGTAAAAGATGACAACGATGAGTTTTTCCACCATTGGTATTTAGGCACAAAGTTAAACGCCGATGTCAAGAAAGTGGCTCAAGCTTTAGACGAAGCCTTACAAGAAGCTAATAAAAATTATAAAGTCGCCAGAGGCAAAGCTCTAAAAGGCGTAAAAGTAGATATGATTAATCCGGAATTGTTTTACGATTGGAATGATCATCAAAAAAAGAAAGGCGGACAAGTCAAGATGGAACGCGTTATGGATGAGGAAAAATTTAAAGAATGGCAGCAGTTTATAAATACTAAACAATAGTGGGTTTTAACTAAGCTTCTTCCCTTGGGGAAGACGGGAGATGGGCTTTAATTATTCTCTAACCAATTCCATGATCTCTTCAGGCGAAAGGTAGTATTTTTTGATACGGTTTTTGTAGTGCTGTGAAATATCTGCATGATTCAGGATAAAATCTTTGGTTTTAAGAATGTATTCATGCATACCTTGCTTGACCGCAAATTCGTCAGCCGAGCGTTCCGCATTGACTATTGCTGTATTGGACGTCAAGTACCTGATTCCAAACCAAATCAATCGCCAATTGCTCATGCGTTCATAATCCATAATGTGACCTAATTCATGACCAAGCCAACCGATAAGCACATCTTTTGGTAAGTCTTCAATTGCTGTATCGATATCACCTAGCTTAAAATGTTTCCTTATAAAAATGAGGTATTCCCGTTTATGTCGTGGACTTAATATTTTAGAGAATTTGGGTTGCGCCTGCATGGTGGACCGCTTGATGTTTTTTTTGAATTTGAATTCTATAGGAACATCATTTAAGACTGGAAAATAGGACAGGGCTTTCTGTACTTCTTCTTCTAATATTTTAGGGTAAATTTTATTTGAATCACTCATATTTTTAATAAACAAATAAAATCGAACTTAGGATGTCATTTTAATAAGAAATTAAAGGGTTGAGAGTTATCAGATC
>Ga0207419_1000759_pt1 | contig 27042 bp, 21 predicted proteins | sample ElkSloMetagenome_4_FD_184723 | JGI IMG/M metagenome (GOLD analysis project Ga0207419, IMG submission 184723) | Hot spring microbial communities from Elkhorn Slough, Monterey Bay, USA - MD2A (version 2) | ecosystem: Environmental > Aquatic > Marine > Intertidal zone > Estuary: Microbial mat ... | reverse complement strand
GCCGGCGAGGTCGTGGGCACCAGATCTTTTGGTTTCTTTTGCATCGTCTGGCAAAAGAAACTCGCCCTGCAAGCGAAGCGTGGGCGAAACGCCTTTGACTTTCTTGTCGCGACGCGACAAACCAAACAAGCGCCTTTGACCTTCAGCCCGCGCAGCGGAAAACAAACAAAAAGCCGCGCTTACGCGCCAACCACCCCGTTAACGGCATCCACAACCGCCTCAACGGTGAATCCATATTCACGGAAGAGATCCGACGCGGGAGCCGACGCGCCGTAGTGGTCGATGCCGATGACCCGGCCGGAGTCTCCCACGAAGCCGTACCAGTAATCAGAGACGCCTGCTTCAATGGCGACGCGGGCGGTCAGGTCGACGGGCAGGACGGCCTGACGATAGGTGGCGTCCTGGGATCGGAACAAGCCCGGGTTCGGCATGGAGACGACGCGCGTCGGGGTGCCGGCTTTTTCGAGTTCAGCGGCTGCTTCGACGGCCAGCCCGACTTCGGAGCCGGTGGCGATGATGGCGGCCTTCGGGTTGCCGCCGCCGGCTTCTTTCAGGATATAGCCGCCGCGTTCAATGTCGGCGATCTGACTGGCGTCGCGCGGCTGATGCGGCAGGCCCTGGCGAGTCAAGATGAAGGCGCTTGGGTTCTTGCGGCGCTTGATGGCGTGGCCCCAGGCGACCAGGGTTTCGGTCTTGTCGGCTGGGCGCCAGACGTCCAGATTAGGAATCAAGCGCAGGCTGGCGGCGTGCTCGACGGGCTGGTGGGTCGGGCCATCCTCGCCGAGGCCGATCGAGTCATGGGTGTAGACGTGGATCGCACCCGTTGGAATGAGTGCGGACATGCGCACGGCGTTGCGGGCGTAGTCGGAGAACACCAGGAAGGTACCGGTGTAGGCGATGAAGCCGCCGTGCAAATCGATACCGTTGGCGATTGCGGTCATGCCAAACTCGCGCACCCCGAAGCTCAGGTAGTTGCCAGTGGCGCGGTCGTCCATGATGTCGACGCTGCCCGACCAGTCGGTGTTGTTCGAGCCGGTCAGATCGGCTGATCCGCCGATCATTTCGGGCAGGTGCGGGGCCAGGGCTTCAATCGCCATGCCAGACGCTTTTCGGGTGGCGACCTGACTGTCATTGGCTTGAGCGGCCTCGACGGCATCAGCGAGAATCCGGTCGAAGTCCTCGGGCAGCTCGCCGTTCATGCGGCGGTCTAGCTCATTCGCCTCAGCGGGGAACGCCGCCTGATAAGAAGTCCAGCGCTCATGCCATTCGCGCTCCATTGCCGCGCCGCGCTCGTGCGCGTCCCAGCCCTGGCGAATCTCGTCGGGGATCTCGAAGGGCGGATGCGGCCAGCTCAGCATCTCGCGGGTGGCTGCGATTTCCTCGTCGCCGAGCGGGGCACCGTGGGTGGCCGCGGTGCCGGCCTTGTTCGGCGAGCCAAAACCGATGGTGGTCTTACAGCAGATCAACGTCGGCTGGTCTGGATTAGTTACGGCCTCGTTGATGGCCTTATCAATGGCCGCAGCGTCGTGACCATCGACGGAATCAATCACCTGCCAGCCGTAAGCGCGGAAGCGTTCGGGCGTGTTGTCGGTGAACCAGCCGTCGACGTCGCCGTCGATGGATATGCTGTTGTCGTCGTAGAACACGACGAGCTTGCCCAGGCCCCAGGTGCCGGCTAAGGAACAGACCTCATGTGAAATGCCTTCCATCAGACAGCCGTCGCCAGCGAACACGAAGGTGCGGTGGTCAACCACCGTGTGACCGTCGCGGTTATAGCGCGCGGCTAGGAGCTGCTCGGCCAGGGCCATGCCGACCGCATTGGCCAGGCCCTGCCCCAGCGGGCCAGTGGTCGTTTCGATGCCAGGTGCTTCACCGAACTCCGGGTGACCGGCCGTGGGCGAATGGAGCTGGCGGAAGTTCTTGATGTCGTCGATCGACAGTTCGTATCCGGACAGGTGCAGCACGGAGTACAGCAGCATGGAGCCGTGCCCGTTGGAGACGACGAAGCGATCGCGATTCCACCACTGGGGGTTACCCGGATTGTGGCGCAGGTGGTCGTTGTAGAGCACCTCGGCGATGTCGGCCATGCCCATGGGCATGCCGGGATGACCGGAGTTGGCGCGCTGGACGGCGTCCATCGACAGGGCGCGGATGGCATTGGCGAGCTGATGGCGATTAGTCGATTGCAAAGTCATTAAGAGGCGTAGGATGCGAATTTCAAGCAGGTCGCTAATTGTGACGGCTGATGCCCGTCCAGGCAAGGCAGTTGGGCGGCTGGTCAACGCAAAAAACGCGCTGATCCTGACCTTTGGTCGGCAAATCGGGCCCGGTCAGAGAGTATTCTTGCGCTTGGAACTGTTTCGCCGCCAGCAAAACAGCGACAAACTTGCTGAATATCAGCTTGTTATGTAAGTTTCCTAGGTGAAATATCAAAAATATGCTGCTATGATCTCAACGCAAGGAAGAGTAAACTTTCTAACAGGACTAGACTCAAAGAAGCGATAGTTTTCGCAAGGTAAACGGAAGAGGGATCATGGACGTGCGTTGCCCCATCATATTAGTGATTATTCTGACCTGCGGGTCCGGGGTTGCGTTTGCCCAGAGTCCGGCACTCGATGGCGCTAATTTAAATGCCGTCGATCCTGTCATCGCACCTGCCGATTCGCAATTTTCCAGCAGCCTGTTCTTGCGCGATAGCCAAGGTTTACCAGGTGTTCGCCCGCGCATCAGTATGAGAATGCCGATCGGAGGCGCCGAATCGATGGCCATCGCCGACAATTCGGCTCAGCGCAGTTCATTTTCCTGGTCGCTAGAGGCTTGGCAACTGAACACCGCGAGCCTGGCCCACATCCAGTGCTCCGAGCAGGCAATGACCGCAAACTCGTTCCTGGCCAGCGACTGCCGATTCGTCGACCAGCCCACACCTGATAACGCTGTAAATTTGGTCCAGGTTCGCGGCGAGTGGACGGCAACGCCCAATTTTCGGATGGGCTTGGGAGCGTTCGTCAATCCGAACGATGAAGACCCCTACCCGCCGCTGGCCGCAACTGGCGCTCGCCCCGCCGCCTACCTCAGCGCCAACGCTGGAGACATTGACGCCGCCAATGTAGTCGACGGCTTGGACATCAATCTGAGTTTCGGCATCCAGACCGAGTATGTCGGTGATTTCTTGATCGGCCTTCAGCTTGCGCGCTACCGTCAGCGCCTGAGCTTGGGTGACGCGATTTACGGTATTGACCCGCTGTCGTCACTGGATCCCCGCAGCCGCGAATACGCTCACAGCGCCCAGCTCGCTTTGGGCTGGCAGCTTGGCAACTTCCGCACGGACGTCATGGGGCAGCACCGCCAGGCACCGATGCTGTTTTCTGACGGCTACAGCCCGGCGGAATTCAGCTCTTTTGATCTTGAATTCTCCTGGCAGCCGCGCAACGGTTCTTTGAGCATCGGCGTATCGAACGTGCTGGATGCCCAGCCGCGAGCCGAAACTCTAGACAATGACGGTCAGGGTGAAGCCTTGGACGGAGTCTTCGGCCGCATCCCCTACGTGCGCTATAAGCACGACCTGTAAGTCGCGGACCACGTCGAAGGGTCGTACGACCAGCCTCTATTGAATAAGTAACGCGCGCCCCCCCAAGATGTAAGCTCCCGCAGCCTGAGAAAGGACATTCGCCGTGAATGTTTTCCCCCATCAGCGCTTCAGCGTCTCGGTCCCACCTTGGCCTTTGGCTTATTAAAGCGCAGCCACCAGACCCAGGACCGACCCAATACGTAAACGACGGCGCCCAGCGCGGCCAGGCCGATGGCCGCGACCGGTGCTGGCCAGCCCCAACCCGGCTCACCGCTGACCCACCACCAGATCGCCGCCGCGACGGCCAGGGTCAGGCCCACATAAGAGATGTTCAGGGCTCGGTAGCTGTGGTCTTTCCAGCGTTTCAGCGCCAGCTTTTCGGTCTCCTCTTCGCTAAGCTCAGCGATGGGCTGGCTGCAGTGCGAACAGACCTTGGCAAGCGAGGAGATGCGCTTGGCGCAATGCGGACAATTAATCAGAGCCATTGTAAGACAAGTTTTTTTGACGACCCAGATGGTAACGGATGCACCTTATCAAAATCGTCGTAGAACGTATTGCAGCGAGCGCGCTTCAGGAGATGTCGCGATCCGGGAAGAAACGAATCGTGACACTCAATCCGCCACTGGGACGATTGGCAAAATCGATCTCCCAACCGTATAAATCGACCAGGCGACGAACAATCGACAGCCCGAGTCCAGACCCCTTACTGCCGCCGCTCTGACGCCCGCGGAAGTGTCGATCGAATACGCGAGGCAGCTCTTCATCTGGGATCCCCGGTCCAGTGTCGAGGATCGTCACCTGGCCGCGTTTGACCTGGACACGCACTTCGCCGGAATCGGTGTAGCGCACGGCGTTGCCCACTAGATTAGCCAGAATCACGGCGATCACTGAATCTGGAGCAATGACGCTCAGGCCTTCGTCATTATCGAGCTTGAATTTGAGGTCGCGGTCACTAATCAGCGGTCGGTAGTTGTCGAGCATCTGTGCGGCGATATTGCCGACGTTCTGAACCGGCCAGCTTTGATCACCGCCGCGCTCGGAACGAACCAAGTGCAACAGCGCTGTGGTGATGTCGGCAGACTGACGCGCGGCCCGGGCGATACGCTGAAGACGGTCGCGCTGGCGTTCCGATAGGTCATCCTGGGCCAGCATCAATTCGGTGGCCCCTGAAATCACCGACAGTGGCGTGCGCAGCTCGTGCGAAACATCGGCATTAAACGCCTTGTCGCGCTCGACCAAGTCGTGCAAACGCTGGGAGTAGCCGTCGAGAGCGGCGGCAAGCTGACCCACTTCATCGTCGGGGAAATGCTGCTGAAGATTCGATGATTCGACAGTCTCATCGAGCTCCTCGACGCGCTTGGCAAGGGCGGTAACGGGCGCCATAACACGGCCGGCCGACCACACGCCAAGCGCCAGGGAAAGCAGCGAGAAAAACAGCACTGCCGCAATCAGTGCCAGCACCAGACGGCGGGACAGCTCCCGATTATCGGAGATGTCGTAGGTCAAAAAGACCCAGAAATCGTCCTCCTTAGCAATGGCTGCCTTGAACACGCCCAGATCGGTGTTGACGTCATGAATCCCGGCCGGTAAATCGCGAAAGGGATCGGGCACAATATCGGCCCGCCCTGGACGGGTGACATAGCCCTGTATACGCGTATAAAACGGCTCGACGATGGTGGGATCCACGCGCAGATCCTGCACGTACTGATCGACTTCATCGGCCAGAGTTCGGGCGATCAGCGCATCCTCGAGCCAGCTTTGAAGCAGCAGCGTTGAGACTGCGAAGAGCGCGCTGAGAAGCGCGCCGAACAGCCCGAAAGAAACAATCAGGCGGCTTCTAAGTCTTCTGCGAAACTTCATCCGGGCCGGACATGCAATAGCCGATACCGTGGCGAGTATGAATCAGGGGAAAACTGAACGGCTTGTCGATGGCCGAGCGAAGGGAATGTATGTGGACGCGCAGGCTGTCGCTGTCGGGCAATTCTTCACCCCAGACATGGTGCTCGAGATCGCGTCGGGTCACGACCGCCGGTGAGGCAGACATGAGTTTCTCGAGCAGCTTGAGGCCGATCGGATTCAAATCCACACGCTTGCCCTCGCGTCGGACAGTGAGGGTCTCAAGGTTAAACTCCAAATCTTCGACCTGGAGCTCGCGCGGCTTGATGCGCTTACCGCGGCGCGCGAGTACAGCGAGGCGGGCATCGACTTCTTTAAGTTCAAAGGGTTTGACCAGGTAGTCGTCAGCGCCAGACTCAAAACCGGCCAGCTTGTCGTCAAGTTGGTCGCGCGCAGTCAGCATTAATATGGGCGTTTCCTTACGCACGTCCTGACGAAGCTTGCGTGCAACTTCCAGCCCGTCCATACCTGGAAGCGAGAGATCAAGAACAATCGAATCGAATTCGTTGACGATCGCAAGATGAAGCCCGGTCACTCCATCATAGGCGTAGTCGACTTCGTGACCGCGGTCGGAAAGGAAATCCCCGAGATTCGCCGCAATATCACGGTTATCCTCAATGATCAGTACGCGCATTCAGATACTTCTCGAAACGAAAGTTGGCCCCAACACAGGGCCAAAAAAAATGACCCAGGCGGAAAGTCATTCCGCCCGGGTCCATTGTGCCCCGTAACCGTCGGTTTGACGCGTGCTAGCCGCCGAATTTCAACCGACATTTGAAATGTTAAATGAAGAGCGGTTAACTAAGCGTTAATCCGATCTGACTGAAAAGTCAACGGCTGCGGGAGTTTTGCTGCACGTTTCGAGGCCCGCCTGGGCCTACCCTGATGCAATCACCAAACTCGATGCAGAATGTCAGCTAGCGATTATCGACCAAGTTAAGGTCCTGGAGCTTGCCGCTGAGGGCTTCAGAGTCCGCTCCCTCGCTTAGCTTGACGGCAAGTCGGACGTCGTTGGCAGAGTCAGCGTGGCGCAGTGCTTCCTCGTAGCTGATCTCGCCGTCTTGATACAGGCGCAGCAAACTTTGATCAAACGTCACCATACCGTGGTGGGTCGAGTCCTTCATTATCGACTTGATCTCTTCGATCTTGCCCTTGCGAATCTTTTCCTGAACCAGCGGGGTGTTGATCAGAACTTCGAGGGCGACGTGGCGGCGGTCACCGTCGACAGAGGGAACAAGCTGCTGGGCAATGACCGAACGCAGGTTGAACGACAGATCCAGCAGGACCTGCGAGTGGCGATCTTCCGGGAAGAAATGCAGAATTCGATCCATTGCCTGATTGGCATTATTGGCGTGCAGCGTAGTCAGGCAGAGATGGCCGGTTTCGGCAAAGGTAATGGCGTGCTCCATCGACTCACGGGTCCGGATCTCGCCGATCAGAATCACGTCAGGCGCCTGCCGCAACGTGTTCTTCAGAGCGATATCGAAGGAGTCGGTATCAATGCCCACCTCGCGCTGGGTGACCAGGCTTTTGCGGTGTTTGTGAACGAATTCGATCGGGTCTTCAATGCTGATGATATGCCCCGATGAACTGTTGTTGCGGTGGCCAACCATAGCTGCCAAAGTCGTCGATTTACCCGTGCCAGTGGCGCCGACTAGGATAATGATGCCGCGCTTGGCCATCGACATTTCGGCCAGGGTTTCCGGAAGATCGAGGTCTTCAAAGGTCGGGATGTCAGTCTCAATGCGCCGACAGACCATGCCGACGCTGTTGCGCTGATAGAACGCACTGACTCGGAAGCGCGCCACGCCCTCGAGCGAGATCGCAAACTGGCACTCTTTGGAGCCGTGGAATTCCTCACGCTGGTTTGCCGTCATGATGCCGTTGATAATATCGACCACGGCATCATGGCCGAGCACATCGCGAGCCAGTGGTTTAATTTTGCCGTGCACCTTGATGCAGGGCGGCGCGCCCACGGTCACGAAAAGATCCGAGCCGTTTTTGTCGTGCAACTTGCGCAGCCAGTCCTGAATGTTGGTCGAGCTCATACGGTTCTCCTGTTAGCGCGGGGTCGGGCTCGCATCAGGCCAGAGTGGCCTTGTTCTGAGCCTTTCGCATCGCTTCTGGCTTGGCCACGATACCGCGGCGAACTAGATCTACCAGACACTGGTCAAGCGTCGACATGCCGACGTTCTGGCCGGTCTGGATGGCCGAGTACATCTGTGCCACCTTGTCCTCGCGGATCAGGTTTCGGATCGCCGGCGTAGCGACCATGATTTCGTGGGCACCAACCCGGCCACCGTTGACACGTTTTAGCAGCGTTTGCGAAACCACTGCCCTGAGCGACTCCGACAACATCGAGCGCACGATCGGCTTTTCTTCGCCCGGGAAGACGTCGATAATGCGGTCAATGGTCTTGGGCGCAGACGACGTATGCAGGGTCGCGAACACCACGTGGCCGGTTTCGGCTGCCGTCAGAGCCAGGCGAACCGTCTCGATGTCACGCAGCTCGCCGACCAGGATGATGTCTGGATCCTCACGGAGCGCCGATCGAAGGGCCTGGTTGAAGCCGTGCGTGTCGCGCTTGACCTCGCGCTGATTGATTAGGCAGCGCTGCGAATTATGAACAAATTCGATCGGGTCCTCGATTGTAAGGATGTGCCCCGGCACCGTCTTGTTGAGGTGGTCGACCATGGCCGCAAGAGTGGTGGACTTGCCGGAGCCGGTCGGCCCGGTGACAAGAATCAGCCCGCGCGGCACCTCGATGATGTCTTTGAACACTGCCGGCGCTTGAATGTCTTCAAGGGTCCAGATGTCGTTCGGGATGACGCGGAAGGCCGCCCCGATACCGCGATGATGGTGGAACGCGTTAACGCGGAACCGTGCCAAGCCTGGGATATTGTAGGAAAAGTCGACTTCCAGGTTGGCTTCGAAATCTCGTCGCTGATGGTCGTTCATGGTGGAGTACACCAGCTCGGCCATTTCCTTGTTTTCGATCGCCGGGGTGTTGATTCGGTGGATATCACCATCGACGCGTATCATTGGCGGAAGACCTGCAGAGATGTGGAGATCCGAGGCCTTGTTCTTGACCGTAAATGCCAACAGTTCAGTGATGTCCATAATTGTTTCCGTTTCTGTCCTTAGTCACGCGCCGTAATGCGGCAAGTCAAAAGTCCGTCGATCGACCCGGCGTCTGGATCGGCCAGGTTAAATGTAGCTGACCAATATTTCGCGCCGATCTCATGTGTCGGGCGAATAATAATTTGAATTACGCTTTTTCAAGTCAGATTGATTTTTACAGCGATCGCGTTCGATAGTAGCCTATGTGCGAAGCGAATCAAACTCCAGAGCAGCGCTTTTCCAATGTGATCAGACGCATCCGTGATGCCTGCGCAAGCCATAAGCGTGACCCGGATCACATTCGGCTACTCGCCGTTAGCAAAACCAAACCGGCTGAGCAGATTCAAGCACTCGCTCGCCTAGGGCAGCGTTCCTTCGGCGAAAACTACGTCGACGAGGCCGTAGAAAAGATCGAATTATTGCGTGATCTTAAGCTCTGCTGGCACTTTATTGGACCGATTCAATCAAACAAGACCCGTCTGCTTGCCGAACACTTCGATTGGATCGAAAGTGTCGATCGCGTCAAGATCGCTCGCAGGCTCGCCGACCAGCGCCCCGAGGTCAAGCCCCCGTTGAAGGTGCTTATTCAGGTCAACCTTGACGGCGAGTCACAGAAGGCCGGCTGCGCAGCGGAGGAGATCGATGAGCTGGCCGAATTCATTGACGCTCGCCCCGAGCTCCAACTGCGAGGCCTGATGGCAATTCCGGCACAGAGAGACGATTCTGAGGCGCAGCGCGCTGTCTTTAGCCGACTAAAAACTCACTTCGATGCCCTGGCACGATCGCATCCCTCCGTCGACACCCTGTCGGCCGGCATGTCCGGTGATATGGAAGCTGCCATCGCCGCAGGCAGTACGGAAATTCGCGTGGGCACTGATCTCTTCGGCCCGCGCAGTTAGACTCTGACGCGAACTCAGTCATCGACCATCACGATCCGAGGTTGAAACGAACATGACATCAGCACGCATCACATTCATCGGCGGCGGCAACATGGCCCAGGCACTGATCGGCGGCCTTCTCAGCGCCGGCCAGTGTCCAAAGCGGGTTTCAGTTGCAGACCCCAGCGCCGAGCAGCGCCTGAATCTTGAATCACGCTTCGGAATCAGCTGTCACGAGGACAACGCCGAGGCGGTTATCGGCGCCGACGCCGTTGTGCTGGCGGTCAAACCCCAGATGATGGGGACTGTTCTAGCCGAGCTCCGCGAAGTCTTGCCGTCAGACGCGGTCGTGATCAGCGTGGCGGCGGGCATCACGATGGCCGGCATGGCAGATGGACTGGGTGAGCAGATTAAAGCGGTGCGCGCCATGCCGAACACGCCAGCCCTCTACCAGGCTGGCATCAGCGGTCTGGTGGCCAATGCCTACTGCGACGCTGAAGCGCGCGCGCTGGCCGAAACCATCCTGAGGGCGACGGGCGAAGTGGTCTGGGTCGATAAGGAAGAACAGATGGATGCCGTCACCGCCGTGTCCGGTTCCGGACCCGCGTATTTTTTTGCCTTCACCGAACACCTAGCCGAAGCAGGCATTCACGCTGGTCTGCCGCCGGACGCCGCCCTCAAGCTCGCGCGCCACACGGCAATCGGCGCCGGTCGCATGCTGGCGGAATCTGATCTGGATGCTGCTGAACTGCGCCGACGCGTGACCTCGCCCGGCGGCACTACCGAGGCAGCACTCAAGCAATTTGCCGCCGCAAAAATGGCTCGTATGATCGAACAGTCCGTCGATGCCGCTGTTAAGCGCGGCCAAGAACTAGGAGCAAACTGATGGGTTCACCCAGCGCTGCGTTTTCTTTTCTGGTCGAAACGCTGATCGGCCTGGTCCTCACGGTCCTGCTGCTACGCATTCTGCTCGAAGCCGTGCGCGCTGACTGGTACAACCCGGTCTGCCAAGCCCTGATCAAGATCACCGACCCGTTGGTCAAGCCGGTCGCCAAGATGATTCCAAGGGTCGGCAAAATCAATATGGCAGCCCTGGTTGTGCTCTACGCTCTTCAGGTGCTCGGCCTGGCCATCTTGTTCATGATCTCGGGCCAAGTGCCCGACCCGCTCGTCTTAGCGCTGCTCGGCGTGCTACGCCTGATTCGTCTGCTACTGGTGGTCTACATCGTGCTGATCATCGCCACCGTCATCGTGTCCTGGGTCGGCCAAAACGTACGCCACCCCATCATCCCCCTGCTTTTTCAGCTCACCGATCCGGTACTTGCACCGATCCGACGCGTCCTGCCTGACCTCGGCGGCTTCGACCTTTCGCCGCTGCTGGCCATCATCGCAATCCAGTTCCTGATCATCCTGCTGGGGGTTTGAAGTGATGGGTAAAGGGGGTAAAGGGTAAAAGGGTTAAGGGGAAAAGAGGTTTCCGGTTTCCGCGTGATGATGACTTTCGCCTTTCCCTGAAAACTGAACCCTTTAACCTGAAACCCTCTTGACCCTTTCACCCTTTAACCCCTTACCCCTTTCCCCCTTTAAAACACGAAGAACTGCTGCTGGAAGGTAAATTCGTAGGGGGTTGAGCGGCCTTCAGGTTGGACGCCGATGCGGAAGGTCACTCGCTCTTCGTTGGTGATTCGGAAGGTTCCGACGTAGTAGATTGCGCCCTGATCACGAATCTCGCGCAGCTCAATGGTTCGGCGCTGGCCGGTCAGGTTGACGGTTTCGGCAGTGACCGTCGCGCTGACCGGTTCGTCCTCTGGATCTCCACTGCGCAATACCGCGATGTTAAGCATGGAACGATTATTCGAGCGCTGAATACCGTAGGCACGGGCAACGGTCGGGCTTAGTTGACTAGTATTGATGGCGCTGTAGTGGGCTTCGTAGGGCCCGAAGGTTTCTGCCTGCTGGGCCGCCAGCGGCGCACTGAGAAGCAGAGCGAACAGAATCAGAGCAATCGGGAAACGAGCATTCATAGCAACAAAGCCTAGAGGTTCTTTGAAACTCTGGATGCTACTCCTGACCGGTGAAGCTCGGCAAGTCATCAGGCTCGACCGTGTGCTCAGCGCTCGCCAGACTCGAAGCGATCAGCGAAAACGCCCGTGTTCAACAGCAGCCCCTTTGGCTCGACGATAAGCTGCTGAACCAGGTCCGTGCCGCTGATATTGCCGTTGCGATCGACGTCAAGATACAGCGAGGCGTAGACATCCCAAGCGCCTCCGGGCAGGCCGGGCGGCAGATCAAACTGACGGCTGACCGTGCTTGACCCCGGCGGCAGGGTGACCGGCTGATCATTGGCAGGATCATCGATGAACGGACCGGGTGGCTGGCGCAGGCTGGCGCCGATCATCACGTTCGCATGCGGTTCCGAGGCCAGGTTGCGCACGTCAAGCTCTAAGGTTAGGCTGGCGCCATTGCCTGCAATCGAAGGCAGCACGCGCAGCGTTTCGATCACCAGCACCCGCGAGATCGTCGCCGTGCGTAACTGGCTGCCAGCGCCGCTGTCGTTGTAGTAATGATTGACCTGCCACTTCCAACGCTGCGGCGGCGATTCCTGCGACCAGTACTGATTGCCCCACTGGCTCATGCCCCGACCGTGACCGAAGCAAGCCTGATCGGTACTGACCGGATCGGCCAGACAGGGCCAGCCGGTCGCGGGCGACCCGGCAGAACCATTGCCGCAGCTCAAGTCCTGGTTGACGCAGCTCAGGGCGCCCAACAAGTTGTTGTTCTGCGCCGAGTATTCGGAGCGAAAGATCTGTCCGTCGCGCGTGAGCATCAAACCCGCCGTGGCAGCGACCGCGGCATCGCTACTGGCTTGCGTGCCGGGCTCGTTGACCTGGCAGCAGGCCGAGGAACAGACATCATAGGCCGCCTGGGGCGGGTTGAAGACGTGCCAAGCACCATAGGAACGATAGGCCACGGCACCGGCCGCTAGGGCATCGAAATTCCAGGACGCGATCCACTCCTTGGGCAGGCCGCGGCGCACGTAGTCCTCCAAGCTCATGGTGCAGCTGTTTGGGCAGCTCCCGGTGCAGCAGCGCTGGGTGCAGCTGGCATCAGCGAAGCCGACTGTGATGCTGCCAGGGGGCGTATCAACCTGACCCAACCGAGGCGGCAAGGCACGTGCGATACCGATTGATTCAGGGCCAGGAACGAGGGACTGCCGCTGACGATGGCCACCTGGACGAATTGAGTTCTCATCAAGGACAAGATTTAATCGCGCGCCGCCAGCGGCAAGCAGGCGATCGGCGACGATCAGTTCAGGATAGCCTGGCGCCAGAACGCTGACCGACACGGCCTCGGGCCGGTCACTGCGCACGTTCGGGGCGGGCAGCAACAGCTCGTAATAGCCCTGGGCATTGCTGCGCGCCTGGCCAGCGGCATGGCTGGCCGAAATCACGGCGCCCTCGACCGGACGGCGCGTTTCGCGATCAGAAACCCAACCTGAAAGGAGGACCTGACCTGGCTGATCAGCGCGCGGCAGCTCGGGGGCGTTGAGCGGGCGCAACAGAAGGGTCCGCGTCGCCACGGTATCTCCGGGGCGCCAGATCACCCGAAGCGAGCGGTAGGCCGTCGCATCCACGCGCACGGCCATCGGCGAAGCTACGATCAATCGACCTCGCAAGGGCACATCGAAAGAACGCCCCCGGCGCTGCAGCGCAGCCTCGATTTCGGCATCCAGAGGCAGCGTGTCGGCATCGACGCTGGCCACGCTCAATGTGCCGCTGACGCCCAGCCCTGTCACCGAGTCCAGCAAAAGAATTTCATCGGCCCGAACCGCCGAACCGGCCAGCATGATCAGCAAAGCGATCGATGCGCGCTTCAAGGTCGTTGATCCCAAAGAAAGAGGTTCTTCAAACTCGGATAGAAGAGCGGTTGCACACTTGAGTCCCTGCCGACCGAATCGGGGGCATCGAATAGCGTGTCAGTCACGAAGGCCCAAAATACTCGACAACCAATCGATAGGCATTTCCTTTGTGCCCTTCGTGCTTACCTGGTGAAAAAAATCAATCATGCGCCGAAAATTTTACGCGGGGCCGCTCAAAACATGCCGGTTTCGAGCCGCGCGGCTTCGCTCATCATGGTCTGGTTCCAGGGCGGATCGAAAGTTAGACCGACGTTGACGCCAGCGATGGTCGGAATCAGTTTCAGTCGGTCGCGCACGTCGGCTACCAGCACGTCGCCCATGCCGCAACCCGGCGCGGTCAGGGTCATGGCGATGTCGACCTGGCGACCCCCGCACTCGCCCTTGACCAGACTGCAATCGTAAATCAGACCGAGATCGACAACGTTGATCGGAATCTCCGGGTCATAGACTGTTTTGAGCTGCGACCAGATCAAGTCTTCGACATCCTGATCGGTGGCGTCGTCCGGTAGTTTGGGACGCGGCGGTGGCTCACGACCGATCGCGTCCGCATCGTGACCGGCGAGGCGAAACAACCGGCCCTCGACGTAGATCGTGAAACTGCCGCCCAGGGACTGGGTGATGTAGCCCACCGTACCAGCCGGCAGCTCGACCTCGGTCCCGTCAGGCACCATGACAACCACGGCGCCGCGCTCGAATTTCACCGGGGTGTAGGAATTACTGAACATCGCGGAGTCTAATCAGGATCATATTGGTCCTCATTATAAACCCCTCAGGGGGTGCTCTGCGTGGGCGGAGTCCTCGAAGGGGTGAAAGCTTTTGATCTTGGTAACCGATAACCCGCTACAACTCCGACGTTTCAATGCCAAGGGCGCGTTCGGCGGCCTGGCGGGTTAGGGGATGGTAGCCGGCGCGGGCGCGTTGATAGACCTCGGTGGCCCAGTCTCGGCCCCAGTCGCGTTCGGCCAGGGCGGTGTAGAGCGGACGGGTGAACTTGTTGCGGCCAACTTCGAGCAAAAACTGCTCCAGACGCTCGATACCAGGGGCGTATTCGGAATCGATGCTTTGGCGCAGCCAAAGGTAGAGAATCTCGACGTTGCTCGAGTCGGTGAGCTGGAATTCCGCGTCCATCTCGGCCAGCGTATCTGTCGACAAGGGTCCTTCCAGGCCAGCGAGGAAGTGCAGCCACTCATAGACCGACCAATCCTCGGTGGGCAGCTCACCCACTGCCAATTCGCCATCCTGCCAGCGTTCGCGCAGCGCGTCGACCTGGGTCAAGGCATCGGACTGCGGGGCAACGGCGATGTCGGGCATGCCGGGTTCGTACAACCATTGATCGACCTCGGCCAGCGTTATGGCACCAGGGTGGGTCTGGATCAGATGGATATTGAGATAGTCCCGGAAGGTCTCGGTATCGATGGATTCAAAGGCGAATTCATCGAAGTACTGGCGCAGGAACACGTCCAGATCCTCGCGGCCGATCCGGCTCTCGATCCAGTCCAGGAAGAAGCGGCCCATGTCGTAGGGCACACTGATGAAGGCGCCTTCCGGGTCCCTGCCGCTCAGGTCGCGAACCAGTTGCCGATCCGATTCATCGAGTTCCGGCAGGCTCGCCTGCAGCCCGTCCCAGTCCAGCTTGGCCAGCATGGCAACGATCTCCGGCGAATAAATCTGCTCCATGATTCGCGACTCAAAGTAGACGGTGAAGCCCTCGTTGAGCCACAGGTCACGCCAAGACGAATTTGTGACCAGATTGCCCGACCAGCTGTGGGCCAGCTCGTGGGCGACTAGGGCAAGCAGGCTGCCGTCACCAGCAATAATCGTAGGCGTGACGTAGGACAGGCGAGGGTTTTCCATACCACCAAAAGGAAAGCTGGGCGGCAGCACCAGCAGATCGTAGCGGCCCCAGCGGTAATCGCCGTACAGGGCTTCGCCGATGTCGATCATGTCTTCGAGCTGATGAAATTCAGCTTCGGCGCGCTCGATCCAGTCCGGCTCGGCGTAGACGCCACTGCGCGGGCCGATCTCGGCAAACTCCAGTTCGCCGATTGCAATCGCCATTAGATAGGAGGGCACCGGCTGGGGCATGGTGAACTGGTATTCCCCGGACGCGCTTGGCTCGAAAGGATTGCCATCGGCGCCCATGACAACCGTCAGATCGCGGGGTGCGCGGATCGTGGCATCGAAGGTGTAGCGGACGGCCGGCGTGTCCTGCAGCGGCACCCAAGTGCGGGCATAGTGAGGCTGGCTCTGGGAGAACATGAACGGCTGGCCAGAGCTGGTCTGATTGGCATCCAGCCACTGCAGGCCAAAGGCATCCGGCGAGCTCCGGTAGTCGACGCGCACCTGGCTGATCCCCTGCGGCAGGATGATTACCAGCGGCTGGCCGAGATGAGCCTGCTCTTCATTGAGCACCGGCCCCAAGCGCCAGGACACTGGGCGATACTCGCCCTCGGGCCCAACCACCGTGACGTCTTCGATCTCCAGATCGCGGGTGTCCAGGACCAAGCGCTTGTGGTCAGGATCGGGCCGGTCCAGATCCAGCAGCACGTGGCCACTGAGAGTGCGCGCGGCCATATCGGCGTCCAGATCCAGCGCCAGGTGACGCACGCGCACACGCTCGTACTCGGCATAGCTGTGCGGATCGCTGCCCAGATCCACACGAAATTCGGCGGTCGGGGTCAGCGGCACGGGCGGCGTACTTTGCTCGCAGGCAGCAAGCAGCGAGACGGCGAATGTTGCGATAAAAAAATTTCTGGATGCGCTCATTTCTTAACGTCCTTTAAAAACCTGGGAACCCTCGCAGAGGCGCAGAGGCACAGGGACGCGAAGAAAACAAAAGCTAGAAATGAGCCGAAGCAAGAGCAACTCAAGCGCAGAGCTTTTCTGGCTTACGAAACTAGTTTAACTTTTGGTTTCTTCGCGCCTCTGCGCCTCCGCGAGAGTAAAAATTAGTCCGCAACATTCAGAGCGCGTCATCGCCTTCTTCGCTGGTGCGGATGCGCACGGCGCGCTCGACCGTGGTGACAAAAATCTTGCCGTCGCCGATGCGGCCCGCGGCAGCGGTTTCCATAATGGTCTCAACCACCCGGTCAGCATCGCCATCGCTGACCGCAATCTCCAGCTTTAGCTTGGGCAGGAAATCGACCACGTACTCGGCTCCGCGGTAGAGTTCCGTATGGCCTTTCTGACGTCCGAAGCCCTTGACTTCCGTGACCGTCATTCCGGTCACGCCGACGTCGCCGAGCGCGTCTCGAACATCATCGAGTTTGAACGGTTTGATGATGGCAGTAATCAGTTTCATAAGGAATTCGTCATCGTTTGACGCTTGTCTTGGTCTACAGTCCATTATCCAGACAAATCAACATGACTGCACACTCTATGCAACCCGATTTACAAACACTCGATGAGATCACCCGGCGCCTGAGCGCGGCCATACCCGCTGAACTGAAAAACGCACGGTCGGAAATCGAAGCCCAGTTTCGCACTATCCTCGAAGCCACCTTCAACAAGATGGATCTGGTGACGCGCGAAGAGTTCGAGATCCAGAAAAAAGTTCTGGCACGAACTCGAGAAAAGCTGGAGGCGCTGGAGGCCAGCCTGAAGACTGACTGATGGCGAGTTTCAGACCCCGGACGACGGGCTTGGTCAGCTGAAACTTCCGCCAGACCGCCTGCATTCAGCGGCCTGTCGCACATGGCACCCTGATCAGCTATTCTTTAGCGCGAACCACCGGCCACCGTTCAATTTGGGGAAGTGATGACTGCATGGCGCAGAATTTCAATCGGACTCGCCTTCCTGGTGCCCTTGGCCGCCACGGCTGAGACCCTGCGCGTCGGCGGCGATAGGGACTACCCGCCCTATGAATTCATCAATGACTCAGGTCAGGCCGACGGCTTCCACATCGATCTAATCCGTGCCATCGGTCGAATCGCAGATTTCCAGCCTGAATTTTACCTGGGGCCCTGGGCCGAGAGCCGTGAGGCCATTATCAGCGGCGACATCGATATTCTGGCGTCCTTTGTGGCTGACTCGCGCGTGGATGAACTGGACTTCGCAACGCCCCATCTGATCGTTCATCATGAAATTTTTGTTCGTCGAAACAACGTGCAGATTTCCAATCTGGAGTCTCTTACCGGTCGCGAGGTCATCGTTCAGCGGGGTGACTTCGTCGAAGAGCACCTCGGAGGCCAGGGGACCGACCTAACACTCGTTCCTGTCGTGACTCAACGCGATGCGCTTGAGTTGCTCGCCACGGGCCAGCACGATGCAGCGGTCATCAATGAGCACGTCGGGCGCCTGATGCTTAGCGGCGGACTTGATGATCGACTCACCACCACCGGTGCACCGCTGTTGCCGGTCAGCTACGCCCTGACGGTCACCCGGGGCAACAGGGCACTTCTGGAGCGGATCGAATCGGCACTTTCCGAGCTCAAATCAACCGGTGAATTCAATCAACTGCGCCAGCGCTGGCTGGGATCAAGGCTTGAAAACGAGACCGACGACAGTCTGCTGCACTGGCTGCTTGTTGCCATGCCGCTAGTGCTCGCAGGCGTTCTACTGGTCATGATCTGGCGCCAGTCCAGACAGCATCCGCAGGAAGAAAGCCAGGCCGTATTCGCTGCACGTTTCCGGCGCGATGGGCTGACCGGGCTGCCTAATCGCGTTGAACTGGAACAGGCTGTTGCCAATGCGATCGAACGCGCCCGAACGGACCATTTTCCACGCGCCCTGCTGCATATCGACCTGGATCAATTCAAGTTGGTGAACGCGTCGGACGACTACCAGGCCGGCGATGAGGTCATCTGCCGCGTCGCTGAATTCCTGCGCAAGCGGAGTCACCTGGGTGAGCTTCCGGCCCGGCCGGGCAGCGATGAATTCGCCCTGCTCCTCGGTCCGTCACGAGACCCGTTGGCCACAGCCGAGCAGCTTCGTGAGGAGCTGGCCGGGATGGAATTCCAGGTCAATGGTCGACGCATTCAGCTCACCGTCAGCATCGGCATGGCGACAATCGACGACCACGCCATTTCGGTTGGCGAGTTACTCAAACAAGCTGAAGCAGCCTGTCACGCGGCCAAGGAAGCCGGTCGCAATCGGGTGCACGTCTATCAGGACGACGACACGGCGCTGATCGAGCGCCATGAGCAGATGCGCTGGGTGCGCGAAGTCAGCCTAGCGCTAAAGGAAAATCGACTGCGGCTCTATTACCAGACCATCGAGTCCACCAAGCCCAACGCCAATGGCGAGCTGATCATTGAAATCCTCCTTCGTTTGGAGTGCCCGGACGGACGGATCGCAACGGCCGGTGAATTCGTGCCGGCGGCGGAGAAATATTTTCTGGCCGACCGTCTGGACCGTTGGGTGCTTCGAAACACGCTGGCATGGATGGAGTCTCACAGCAAAAAGATCGCACATTTGCGGCGCGTCTTCATCAACCTCTCGGCACGCAGCTTGGGCGACGATCGCTTCCTTCCCTTCGCGTTAGAACAACTGGCCACCCACGACGTCCCGAAAGAGAAAATTGCGTTCGAGATCACCGAAACAGCGGTGATGACCCATTTCAAGACGGGCTTGAACAGCATTGAGAATCTTCGCAAGCTCGGCTGTCAATTCGCTCTGGATGATTTCGGCGTGGGCATCTCGTCGATGGCTTATCTGAAGAATCTGCCGATCGACCTGCTCAAGATCGACGGCAGCTTTGCTCTCGACACCGAGACAGGCGAGCGCGATCGGAAGGTGCTTATGGAGATCCATGAACTTGGCCATGCCCTCGGCAAGACGACCGTCATGGAGCACGTCGAAACCGAGCAACAGCGAGCGATGATGGCCGAACTCGGAATCGATCTGGTCCAGGGCTTCGTCGTGAGCAAGCCTCGGCCAATCGAAGACCTGCTCGACGATCCGCGGCTGTCGGGCGTCTGACCCACGATTTCCTAGTCCACGACGGGTAAATTTCCTAGGGACATCGACCGCTAGACATCGGACACTGGACCCAGTTGTCCACAGTGATGTCGTATGCCCCTGGCCACCATCCATTCCCGCGCTCAAGTCGGTATCGACGCACCGCCCATTTGGGTCGAGGTGCATCTCGGACCCGGCCTGCCGGGCTTCAGCATCGTCGGTCTACCAGAAACGGCCGTGCGCGAGAGCAAGGATCGGGTCCGCGCGGCGATGGATAATTCCGGATACAAGCGGCCCCAGTGGAAGATCACTGTGTCCCTGGCACCAGCCGATCTGCCGAAGGAGGGCGCGCGCTTCGACCTGCCAATGGCGCTCGGCGTGATGGCGGCTTCCGGCCAGCTCGAGACCGTGACGCTGAACGATTGGGAGTGCCTTGGCGAGCTGTCCCTGAACGGCGAGCTGCGTGCGATCAAAGGCGCCCTGCCCGCCGCTATCGCCGCGCGCGAAGCTGGCCGCAAGCTGATCGTGCCGCGGGCCAACGGCAATGAGGCCGGTCTGGTCGAGGGTGCCAGCGTTTACCTGGCCGATCATCTGACCGACGTGGTCGCGGCCATTAACGGACAGATGACGCTTGATCGAGCATTGCCGGTCAAGCAGTCCGGCGGCAACGCCGGACCCGATCTCTCCGAGGTCCTGGGCCAGACGCGGGCCCGTAGAGCGCTGGAGATCTGCGCGGCCGGCGGCCACAACCTGCTGTTCGTGGGGCCTCCTGGAACCGGTAAGACGCTGCTAGCCTCGCGCCTGCCTGGAATCCTGCCGCCGATGCCGGAAGACGAGGCCCTGGAGGCCGCCGCCATCGCCTCGGTGGCGGGCCTTGGCCTTGACCCCTCACTTTGGCGACAGCGGCGCTTTCGCTGCCCCCATCACACCGCCTCAGGCGTGGCGCTGGTCGGCGGTGGCTCCAAGCCTCGACCGGGCGAGATTTCGCTCGCCCACGCAGGCGTCCTGTTTCTTGATGAGCTACCCGAATACAGCCGTCACGTGCTGGAAGTCCTGCGCGAACCGCTAGAGTCTGGTCGGATCATGATCTCGCGCGCGGCGCACCAGGCCGAATTTCCGGCGCGCTTTCAGCTGGTTGCCGCCATGAACCCCTGCCCCTGTGGCTATCAGGGCGATCCCTCCGGTCGCTGCTCGTGCACGCCGGATCAGATCAGACGCTACCGTGATCGCGTTTCGGGCCCGCTGCTCGACCGGATCGATCTGCAGGTCGAAGTCCCGCGCCAGTCGCTCAAGGGGCGCTCGTCAGGCGAGACTTCAGCGCAGGTTCGCGAGCGCGTCATTCAGGCGCGCACGATCCAGTTCGAACGCGGCTGTGTCAACGCCCGGCTCGGCGTTGACGGCATTCGCAGCCACTGCGAACTGGGCGAACGTGAGGAACGGTTGCTCGAGCAGGCCTGCGAGCGCCTTCATCTGTCGGCCCGCGCCCATCACCGCATCCTGCGCGTGGCGCGCACGATTGCCGACCTGGAAAGCTCGGACCGACTGGCAATTAATCATCTCAGTGAAGCGATCGGCTATCGCCAGCTCGAACGCAAATAACCGGGGCACGGCCAACAAATCTTTCACTCGCGACGCCTCTCCAGCCGTTAGCATGTCGAGTTCGTCGTTGCGAGCGGTTTCGTATTGCACAGAACTAGCATTAATCGGTGGGCTACGTTGGCTCTGGTCATCGGACTACTGGGAGCTTGGACGAACGTTCATGCAACCGATGGCCTGGTGACCGAAATTCAGGGCGTGGAAGGCGCTCTGCTCACCAACGTGCGTGCCCATTCGGGATTGTATGCCGCACAGCGTCTGGACGATCTCTCGGTGTGGCGCCTACGGCAGCTCGCAAGTGAAGCTCGACAGGAAGTGCGCGACGCCCTGCAGCCCTACGGCTACTACCGGCCCAGGATCGAAGTTCGGCTCGAGGAACCGGACGGCGCTAGCCCTTGGCGAGCGCTGATCAACATCAATCCCGGTCAGGCCACTCAGATCGAGAACCTGAACCTGGAAATCGAAGGCGATGGCAGAACCGACCCGGAGCTCATTGCCTGGCAGCAGGCCTGGCCGTTGGCGCCGGGAAACCGTCTGATCCATTCCGAGTTCGACTCGGCCTGGAAGCAGCTGGCGTCACTGGCCGAAAAACGCGGCTATTTTTCTGCTCGCTTCGTGCAGCGACAGATCGTGGTTGACCCAGATCTGGCCCGCGCCGACGTCACGCTGCGCTTCGATACGGGCCCGCGCTATCGCTTTGCCGATTACACCACTAGCGAGCACCCGTTTTCGGATCGACTGATTGAGCGTTTAAACGTCCTCGAACCCGGTGAGTACTACAGCCAAGAGCGAGTCGATCGTCAGCGCGAAGCTCTGGTTCGTTCCGGGTTGTTTCGACGCGTCGTCGTCGACGAAACCCGTCTGGCTGAGGGTGCTGATGTAGAGCTTAATTACGAACTCGAACCCCGACCGCCGAACTCCTACCGAGCCACCTTGGGATTTGGCACCGACACCGGAGCTCGCCTTCAGCTCGGGTGGCTGCGTCATTACATGTCGTCAAGGGGCGATCGGCTCGACCTAGGGTTCGGAGCGCAGCAGCAGAACAGCGAATTCGTGCTGCGCGGCGACTATTTCCTGCCGCGCGGGGATCAGCCCTTCGATTTCTGGACCGCAGGTTTGTTGCTGCGCCGCGAGCAGGACGATTTTCGCTTTAATGACGAGAACCGCATCGAGCCCGTTTTCGACAGCTTCAGCGGTCGCCGCGAACAAGCCGAGATTTCCTTTGGGCGCCTGGAAGAGCGCCCGGTACCTTTCGAAGGCGCAGATCCTATCGAAGAGCGCCTGTTCATCTCCGTCCTGGAGGAATCTTTCGACGCCCTGCGTGAGGGCAGTTTCAGCGAAGAGAATCAGGCGCTACTCGACGCCAATCCCGCGATCGCGCCCCTGCTCGAGGATGAGACCCAGACCATCGCACTGGGCGCGAGCTGGCGACTGTTCAATGTGACCGGAACAGGTTTCCGCACTCGGGGCCTGGTGGTCGATGCCCGGGTGACTGGTGCCAGCGCCTCGCTCGGCTCTGATGTCGGATTTGTGCAGGGCTATATCGGCGGGCGTTGGCATCGCCTGATCGGCGATCGACACAAGGTGCTACTGCGTGCCGAAGCCGGCTACACGGAGGCCGACGTGGACAATCTTGTGGTGACGCTCGGTGATCGGCAGCTGGACCTGTCGATCACCGAACTGCCAGAGCGCTATCGGTTCAAGACTGGCGGTGACCGGACGATTCGAGGCTATGCTTTCGAGGCCTTGAGCACCAACCGCAACGGCGGGAACCACCTGCTATCGGCTTCGGCCGAGTACGAATACCGCGTCGGCCAGAACTGGTCCCTTGCGGCCTTCTACGATATCGGTAACGCGTTCAATTCATTCGACCAGGTCAAACTCAAACGCGGCATCGGCGCCGGCTTTCGCTTCTACACCCTGATCGGCCCGGTTCAGGTCGATTTTGCCCAGGCCCTGGACGATGCCGGCCAACCCTGGCGACTGCATCTGACCATCGGAACCCGACTGCTATGAGAATCTGGAGCGATCAAGACTCATGAATGCCACGCCCGACATTCAGGAAAAAGGCCCTGATCTACGGCGCTGGATCAAGCGCGGCCTGATCGGGCTGCTGGCGCTGACCGGGCTCCTGGTGCTGCTCCTTGTCGGCGGGTTCCACTGGCTGACTCGCACACAGTCTGGTGCCGAATTCGCGCTCGCTCAGGCCCAGGGCGCATTGCCCAGCTTGAGCTGGACAGGCGCCTCGGGCAATCTTCGCGAGGGCCTGGTGCTCGACAACCTGGCCCTCGAGCCCGGCGGGGCCTCGATCAAGGTCGGGCGGGTTGAACTTGCCGCCCGGCTGCGCCTGATCGGCGGACTGGAGCTCACGGTCGAGCGTCTGCTGGTTCGCGAAGCCGACATCGTCCTACCGCCGTCAGAACCCGACGATGAACCGCCGGGTCCGATCACGCTACCCGATCTGGTCAGCCCGCTCCCGGTGGTCATCGAAAACCTCGATCTGGCCAACGTTCGCCTGCTGCCGCATCAGTCCGAAACGCCCCTGCTGGCCGTCGATGCGCTGCAGCTGCGAGGCCGAATCGCCGAAAGCCTGACGCTTGAGGATCTTGACTTGCGCCTTCCCCAGGGCGAGCTCAACGCCAGCGGTCAGGTCGCGCTGAGCGCGCCGCATCGCTCGGACTTAAACCTCACGCTGCAAAGCAATCTCGAAGGCATTCCGACCCATGAGCTGACGCTTGGCCTGATGGGCCCGCTCGACGACCTGGAAATCAACCTCAACACCGCCGGTCCGGTCGAGTTGAACGGCACCGCGGAGCTCAGGGGGCTACCGACCCTGGACACGATCGCGCTGGAGCTGCAGGGCCAGATCAGCGACTGGCCTGGAGTCGACTATGCGGCGCGTGACCTGGCGCTGTCGGTGGACGGTCGCCCGGACGACTGGACAGCGCGCCTTGTGGCCCGCGCCGAAGGCCCACAGATTCCGGATAATCGGATTCAGCTCGACGCCAACGGCTCCCTTGAAGACGCACAGGTCGAGCGCCTTCAGATCGACACCCTGGACGGCCTGATCAGCGCGCAGGGCCAAGCGCAGTGGGCAGATACCCTTGCCGCCGAGCTCAGCCTGAGTCTCGAGCAACTCGATCTCACCCCGCTCTATCCCGAGCTGCCGGCCCAGGCGCGCTTGAACGGTGCCCTGGATCTCGCCCTGGCCGACGAGTCGATCGTGCTTAACGCTCTCGCTCTGCGGGCGCCACCTACCACGCTCAGCGTGGTCGGCAGCGGTCGCTACGATCCGGCTCAGGACGATCTTGCGCTGAATCTGGAGTGGCAGGATTTTCGCTGGCCACCGGTCACCGACGAGGGCCAACCCCTGGTAGCGAGCGAACGCGGTGAGGTCAGGCTGAGCGGGAAACTCACGGACTGGCGCGCCGAGCTCGATGCGCTGCTGCAGGCGCCTGACCAGCCGGAGGCGGCGATCCAGGCCCAGCTTCAGGGCAGCCAGACCGGTGCTCGGCTCGACCGACTGTCGCTCGACGCAGGAAGCGCGGGCCGCGCCCTGGCCAGCGGCACCATCGATTGGTCGCCGACCCTGCGCGGCGATCTGAACGTCGAGCTGACCGAGCTCGATCCCGCTGAATTCGTTTCCCAGCTGCCCGGCCGGGTTTCTGCCGGCCTCGATGTCACCATCGACGGCCCGGACGCTTTCGAACTGGTTATCAACAGTCTTGAAGGCACGCTGAGAGGGCAGCCGCTGAGCGGCGGCGGTCGAGTCAGCTGGCAGGCGGCTGCACCACAGGCCGGGCGTCTTGAACTGGCCATGGGCGACAATCGAGTCGAGCTCGACAGCGCCGACGGCGAGCGCTGGTCCTTCGTGGCACGGGGCGATGCGTTGGATCAGCTCTGGCCCGGCCTGTCCGGCGAGCTGGTCGCCGAGGGCAGTATTGTTCCGGCGGACGCCGAACTCAGCGCCACGGCAACCCTGCGCAGCGCCGGTATGAACGACATCACCCTGCGCGAGCTCGACCTGACAACGGATCTTCGCTGGCAGGAACCAACTCGCGCCGATGTCCTGTTGACCCTGACCGATCTCGACCTCAATCCCTGGGAGCGCATTGACCAACTCGAGCTGAGACTGGAGGGGCGCTGCCGTTCGCATCGGTTCGGTCTCAATTTCAACGCGCAGCGTGCCAGCCTGGACCTGGCTGGCGAGGGGCAATGGCCCCAATGCCTGCGGGGCGGCGACCAGTGGTCTGCGGCGATTAATCGCCTGTATCTGGGCAACACGCTGGCAGGCGACTGGCAATTGAGCGAATCGATGCGTCTGCAGGTCGATCCCTCGGGAACCGCGATCGAGCCCACCTGTCTGGCCGCTGCGGGCTCCAATCCCGGTGCGGTCTGCCTGCAGTCGGTCATGCTCGCCCCGGCCGACCAGCCCTCCAGCGCCGCGCTGAGTCTTAGTGATGTCCCAATGGACCTGCTGCTTCTGCCGCTGGATCTCACGGTCAGTCTGGATTCGTCCCTGTCGGGAGAACTTCAGACCGGCTGGACATCGGGTCAGGGGCTGGATCGTCTGGCCGGCACTCTGGTCATGTCCGAAGGTCAGGTCGTTCCCCTGGGGGGCGATCAAGCCCTGCTCGGCATCGATGGGCTGCGCCTGGATCTGAACCCAAACGGTGGCGGCCTGCTCGCCGAGCTGGATGCGCAGCTCGAGGGCAGCAGCAGCCTGACGGGTGTGGTCGGTATCGACGATCTGCGCCAGCCGTCCACCTCGACGGTCGACGGAGAACTGCGGCTGCATCTGCCGGATATCGGCGTGTTCAATCGGGCGGTGGCCGAACTCGATTCCATCGGTGGACGACTGGAGGGAGAGATGGCGATTCGAGGCCGTCTCGGCGCACCGCAGCTGGAGGGTCAGGCCAGCCTGGTCGACGGCAACGTTCATCATGCCCCGCTGGGTCTGGATATCAACGATATACAGCTCGACCTGACCGGCAGCAATCTTCAGGCCAGCCTAAGCGGCCGGATGCGCTCGGGCGAAGGTCGGCTTCAGATCGACGGTGGCTTGCAGCCCGAGGGCAGCGTTTGGGCATGGCACCTGACCACTCGCGGCGAGCAGTTCAGCCTGGCCAACGCTGACTGGCTGACCCTGGCCATCAGCCCGGACCTGGAATTGAGCGGCGAGGGCACGCGGATGCAGATCGATGGCGACATTGCGATCGACCGACTTGTCGCCGGCCTGCCGCCCGGACGGGCATCGCGGGTCACGGCCTCCGATCATGTCGTTGTTTTAGGTGAGACCGATGAGGAGGCTGAAAGCCAGGCGCTGGTCATGAGCGGCCGGCTAGGCGTTGATCTTGGCACGCGGGCCCGACTGAATGCAGTGGGGCTGGAAACTCAGCTGGCCGGAGACATCGAGCTGCTGTGGGACGGGTCCGGTGCCCAGCCGCGATCGCGCGGAATTATCCGACTGCCGGAGGGCACGTTCGAATCCTACGGCCAGACGCTGGAGATCGAAGACGGCGAAATCGTACTCAGTAACCAGCCGATTGCCGACCCGAGACTCGATATTCAAGCCGTTCGCGATATCTTCGGTGACCCACAGGTTGAACGCGCCGGCGTGTCGATCCGCGGCAATGCGCAGTCGCCGGAAATCCGCTTATTCACCGACCCCCCGACCAGTGAGGAGAAGGCGCTGGCCTACGTCGTGACGGGCGCGGACTTCGATCACGCCGGCGGTCAGGGCGCGGTCAATGTCGGGCTCTACCTGCTGCCCAAGCTGTTCGTCAGCTATGGCATCGGCCTGTTCGAGAGCGGCAACGTCCTGTCGGGCCGCTACGAGCTATCGCGCCGCTGGGGTGTGAGAGTGGTCAGCGGCGAGCGCGATACGGGGGTGGATCTGAGTTACGCGGTGGATAAATAACGAACGGGTTCAGGGTTCAGGGTTCAGGGAACAAGGCTCAGGGCTTAGGGCGCGGGATAAAAGGGATAAGGGGAGAAAGGGAAAAGGGGAGAAAGGGAGAAGAGGAGAAGGATTGAGGGGTTGGGGGACTGGGTTTATGCGGGGCGGGCCAGCCAGATGTAGTGGCGGGCGCCTTTTCCGGCGCGGTGGGGGCGCACGATGCGCTCGTCGACCTTGAAGCCGCAGCGCCGCATTCGGGTCTGGAACT
>Ga0207419_1000758_pt1 | contig 27069 bp, 21 predicted proteins | sample ElkSloMetagenome_4_FD_184723 | JGI IMG/M metagenome (GOLD analysis project Ga0207419, IMG submission 184723) | Hot spring microbial communities from Elkhorn Slough, Monterey Bay, USA - MD2A (version 2) | ecosystem: Environmental > Aquatic > Marine > Intertidal zone > Estuary: Microbial mat ... | reverse complement strand
GCCATCAGATCAGATGATGTGTTATCGTGATCGTTGCTGGCTGCAAAAATGACGACGCCGACGTTGGAGTAATCTTTCAGAGCGCTGAGATACCCCTGTCCCGAACTGTTCGCAAAGATAGCGTCGTACGACTCCTGATCCGTAAACAAATCGACAAAACCCCAAGAGTTGTTTTGCGCGATTGCACCCTGCAAGGTGGCCTCAAGTGTCGCCTGGGTCCTGCCTGAACTGGTTTGAAAGTCGCCAAGCAGCAGATCGGCGTCGGGTGCTACCCCAAGCATTATGTCTGAATTACCCGCAACTACCGATGCAACGCCGTTGCCGTGTCCACAAACTTCGTCTGCAAGACAGTCAGGGCCAACGTTAAATGAAGGAGCGATCATGATAGTCTTATCGGAGAAGATTTCGTGCGTGGTCAAAAAGCCTGAATCCACGACCGCAATAAGCTGTCCATCGCCGGTCAAGCCAGCCGCATGGGCATAGTGGATACCTGCGCTTTGCAGCGGGTAGGTATTGTAGATTGGCCCAACTTGTCTGCCATCGGCGTCCACGAAAAACCATCCAGTCCGCTCTTGCACGAAATAGCGCTGACGCGATTCAATGAGTTGATTGGCCTGATCGGCAAATGCATTGAAATTTTCGACAAACGATTGCGACAGCACCATTCCATCGACAGGCGCTGGCGGAGCGCTTGGCGGCAGTAACGCGCTTGCCGTGCCCCCGCCATCTTCGCCGCCACAGCCCGCGAGAACGGCCACGAGGCCAACAATTGCAGCCGAATGGTAGGAAAACGGCTGTACGCCTGTCTTATCGCCCAAATGTCTGTCCCCCGGTCGTCTCTATCCGCCAGGCTCCGAGGCTTGCGGATTTCTCACAGTCTCTTCAAGTGTGTCGATCCCTCTAACGTGTAATTCGGTCACGTTTGTGGTCATAGTGAGACCGAGTTGCATCATACTGACAAGCATTCATAGGGCGTGGGATGCTCTGCAGATCGCCCGGTTGGATCGCTGGGAAATTCAAAGGAACGCGCACAAAAAAGAGGCCCCGACATCCGGTCGGAGCCTCAGGGCAAGCAAGAGCAGTTGGGGAGAGGGACAGGGCTCAGGCTTGCGAAACAGAACCGTGGGGCTGCGATCAGGAGGCCGTGTCGCCCCCTTCCCCATCGACCGTGAAGAGCGGTGGCGACATTTCCACGAAGTGGAACCGGTAGCTGCCGTCATCCATCCCTTGAACGACCAGACGATATGGGCTGATGCCGCCGACCGTTTCGCCGAATTCAGCATCGCAAACGGCAAGCCTGTCGATATCACGGCAATCTACCCTGATTGTCTCATCGCACCATGAAATGACCGCTGCATAGCAATCCTGCAGGTTCGAAATCGCGGCATGGCCATGGAGCGGCGCAACAATCGCAGTCGCGATGGCGGCACTCGAAGTTACGGCTTTCAAAATCGACTTCATCTTCTTCTCCCGTCCTGTTGTCGGAATGCGCAGTCAGCCTGCGCTTCGGTCATAGGTCGGACGGGTGCGCGGAATGGTTCAAAAAAATTCGAAAAAAATTGAGGACCGCGCCGGGGTGTTCAGATGGATCGGTTTTCAGCAGCCGATATCGCGCACCAGTCCCCAGCCGTATTGCGCATCACGCCCCGGATTACCGAGATCGAGAGCGCGGCCGCGCAGAATACTGCGGAGTTGCCCGACCGATTGCGGCCCCACGCGCGAAGCAAGCGCAGTAAGGATCGGGGCGGCATAGGATGTTCCACTGGCGTAACCGGCCCCCCCGTCCGTCGCGACGTAAACATCTACACCAGGTGCGGCGAATTCGATATGCGACCCTCGCGTAGCAGATGGGTAGCGGCGCATCGCTGCATCGACGGCGGTCACCGCGACAACGGCATCTGAACTGGCAGGCAGCAACGCGCGGTTCTGTCCTGTATTTCCCGCCGCGGCGATCATGATCGCACCCTGTGCTTCGGCCTGCTCCAGCAGATCGGCAAGAACTTCATTCTGGGGACCGGCAAAAGACATGTTGATGAGCCGCACATCATTCAGGGCCATCCATGTCAACGCAGTCCCGATCCTGTCGACGTCCGCCGCGATGCCGCTGTGTTCCTGCGCGAAGGCATCTATTGCATAAAGCCTTGCGCCGGCGGCAAACCCGTTGAGAAAACCATCGGCGTCCTCGCCCACGATCAACGCCGCTACAGCAGTGCCATGGGCGGGATCACCCGGCGTCTGGCGCGGCGCCAATGCGGAACGGGCAATGATATCCGCGCCGGCTAGCGCAGGATGATCGGCAAGGAGGCCTCCATCGATCAAACCGATCCGCCGGCCTTGCGGAACACGGCATCCCTGTCGCGGATCACCCACAAGGGTCGCGGCGTAGACCCGCGGTGTGCCTTGGGCATGTCGATAGAGATGGTTGAAATCAGCGATGAAATCCGGGGCTGCGCGTGCCAGCCGGCGTCGCGCACCGTCGAGATCAAGACGGCGCAAATCGAAAATCATCACCCGACGGTCGAAAGGCTCGAGATCACGGAACGAGACAAGAACTGCGCCGCCGCGTTCCAACGCGGCCTCAGCGGCACCGGCCTGCGCGATCGGTCCACTGACGACATATTCGGCGCGAAACCCCTGGTAGACCGCCACATCCTCTGCAACCCGCTCTGGTCGATCGCGGTCACGATCACGGCCCCTGTCGTCGACGGGCTGGTTCGGCGGCGGGAATATGCCTTGTGCGGCGGCGGGCTGAAGCGAAAGCATGGCAAGACAAACGGCCCAGAGGATCACCCACGGTCTCGGATGTCCTTTTCCCCTGATCATGCGCATACCTCCCGGATCAGTCGGTGCGGTCGACACTTTCCACAACGTCATCAGCCGCCCGCAAGACCTCTTGGGCTGCACTCGGCGTGGTCCCTTCTATCACATTCAACCCGTAAAGTCCCAATGCCGACGGACCCGAGACGATCTCGACACCGGCTTGCAGTAAAAGGGCCCGAATTGTCGCTTCGGGCGCGTCGGGGACAAAGGCCACATTGAGGGTGGCGGCCTCGCCGCCCGCCAGTTCGAAACCGCCAGTTTCGTCCGCTCTTCCTGACAGAAGAACCGCTTGTCCTATCACGATCGCGACAAGGACTGCGGCCGCGATCTGCAGCAGGCGAGGGCGTGAGGTATCAGTGACCACGCTACGGGCCGGGGCTTGTTCCTTTTCGACATCACGCATCAGCCGCGCGAGGCCGAACTCACCCGGTGAGTGTACCGCTTGCTGGCTTTGCATCGTTTGTCTGATCTGGCGCAATGCCGCGAGCTCGACAGCCAAGGTCGGATCGCTTGCGACCGCTTGCTCGACGGCGCGCCGTTCGTCTTCGCCCAAGGTGTCATTGGCCAGAAACGGCAGTAGTTCTTCGGCCTCACGTCTGGAAAGCGTCATGCCTGCACCCCCCCGGACAACCCAGATAGACAGCGCAGCAACAATTTCTTGGCATGAAAGATGCGGGTCTTGATCGTGCCCTCTGCGGTTTTGCAAACCGCAGCGATCTCGCGGTAGGTCATATCCTCCCAGAAGGCGAGCGCGATAGCCGTGCGGTGATCTTCACTGAGTGAAGCCATGCAGTGCCGGACTTGCGCGGCATCCTGTCCGGCGGCGATACATGTCTCCGGCGTGGCGGCATCATCCTCGATGGTTTCGTCGGGAGTATCGGTCAGGCGGGTCCGTCCGGCTTTGCGGTGCCGATCGATCACCTTGCGATACGCAATGCCGAAAATCCAGGTTTGCAACTTCGATCTCCCCTCGAACCGCCCGGCAGACCGCCAGACCTCCATAAACACGTCATGAAGTATGTCGGATGCCTCGAAGGGATCGTTCAATCTTGACTGGATAAATCTGTATACAGGCTTTTCCATCAGGCGATACAACGACGCCAGTGCATCCCTGTCGCCTTCCGCGATCCGCGTTATGAGTTCATGGCTGGTCGACAATGCACTTATCCACGCAAGAAAGACGTACCGGAGTCGCGAACTTGTTAGAACGGCTTGATGAAAAACAGTGGTCTGACACAAGGCTAGCAATGCGGCACCGGCCACGGCAAGCCTCTGGTTGCCGATTTGCCGGTTGCATTACCGAGCGCTAGCGGCCGCGTCAGGCCTATCCCTTGGATACTGCATCCCGTCTTCTGGTAGGCACGGGTTTGCCCGGTGTCAGGCCAGCGACCTTTTCGGCGATGGCCGCAGCGTCAATTCCGTGGTGGCGATAAAGATCACCGATCGTACCGGTCTGGCCGAAGTGTTCGACCCCGAGGGGCACGGTCTGGTGGCCGGCGACGCTCCCCAGCCAACCCAGCGTGGCCGGATGGCCATCAATCACGGTGATGATCTTGCAGTGCGCCGGTAGCGGCGTCAGAAGCGCTTCGATATGAGAGCGCGCGGCGGCATTGCCCCGCGACCGCGCGCGCTGCGCGGCCGTCCATCCGGCATTGAGCCTGTCGGCGGACGTTACCGAAAGAACCCCGATGTCGCGCCGACTTTCCGCGATCATGCCCGCAGCCTCGATCGCTTCGGGCGCCACGGCGCCCTGATACGCGATGACGATATCGCAGTTCGCGCCGGGTTTGCGCATCCAGTATGCACCATCGATCGCACCTTGGCGAAAGTCCTCGTCACCGCGTTTGCCCGGCTGTGCAATCGGATTGGTCGTCAAACGCAGGTAGACCGATCCGCCGGTTTCGTCGCGCAACCAAGTACGCTCATCCGGGTCGCCGTCACCGTCGCGCTGTAAGTAGTCGAAGGCCCATTCCATGATCACTGCCAGTTCGTCGGCAAAGGCGGGCTCGAAAGCGGCGAGGCCATCCTGGGCCATTCCGATCAACGTGGATCCGATGGATTGGTGGGCACCCCCCTCGGGGGCAAGTGTCACGCCCGACGGCGTGCCGACAAGGATGAAACGTGCATCCTGGTAGCAGGCATAATTCAGGGCATCCAGACCGCGCGCGACAAAAGGATCGTAGAGCGTCCCGATCGGGATCAGGCGCTTTCCGAAAAGCGAATGCGAAAGCCCCGCAGCCCCGAGAAGCAGCATCAGGTTCATCTCGGCGATGCCCAGTTCGATATGCTGGCCACCAGGAGTGAATTCCCATTTGGCGGTCGAGGGAATACGATGCTCGATGAATGCATCGGCTTGCTCGGAGCGTGCGAAAAGCTTGCGGCGGTTGACCCATGGTCCGAGGCTCGTGGTACCCGTCACGTCGGGCGATGTGGTCAGAATGCGATCTGCAAGGGGGCTGTCCGACTTCGCAAGATCGTCCAGGATCTTGCCGAAAGCGGCCTGTGTCGATGTCTCGCGCGTTCCGTCGATCCCGATGGCCGGAACCGCCAGCTTGGCATCGCCGAAACGCCGGGTGCCTTCCGCGAAAAAGGGAACCTGTCCGAGAAACCCGCGCAAGGCCTCGGGGTCTGCGACTGTGGCCATCGGATCCCACTCCTGCCCTTCTGCAACGCCCATATGCGCTTGCCATGCGGCGAATTGGGTCTTGTTCATCAGTCCGCCATGGTTGTCCTTGTGCCCGGCGATCGGCGTGCCCCAACCCTTGATCGTATAGGCCAGAAAACAGGTCGGACGATCATGATCTATCGCGGCAAAGGTCTCGGCCAGCGTATCCACGCAATTTCCACCGAGATTTTCCATCAGGTCGGCAAGCTCTGCATCGCTGCGACGGTCGATCAGGGCACTGACATCCCCCTGATCGCCGAGGTCGTCCATCAGACGTTTGCGCCAGACGGCACCCCCCATGAAGGTCAGCGCCGCGTATTCCTGATTGGGGCAATCGTCGATCCATTCTCGTAGCCTCTCACCGCCCGGTTCGGCGAAGGCCGCGCGTTGCAGCGCGCCGTATTTGATCCTGACAACATCCCAGCCGAAAGCGTCGAAAATCTTTTCGATCCGGGCAAAAAGCCCCTCGCGCACGATCCCGTCGAGAGACTGGCGGTTGTAGTCGATCACCCACCAGGTATTGCGCAGATCGTTCTTCCAGCCTTCCTGAAGCGCCTCATAGACATTCCCTTCGTCCAGTTCGGCATCGCCCACAAGCGCCACCATCCGCCCCATCGGCGCATCATGCCCCCAGCTTTTCGCCGCGATGTAATCCTGAACGAGCGAGGCAAACGAGGTGATCGCGACGCCCAGACCCACCGAGCCGGTGGAAAAGTCGACATCATCCACATCCTTGGTCCGGCTGGGATAGCTTTGCACCCCGCCGAAGCCACGGAAGTTCTCCATCCTGTCGCGCGTCTGATTGCCCATCATATATTGCATCGCATGAAAGATCGGCGATGCATGAGGCTTCACCGCCACCCTGTCCTCGGGTCGGAGGGCAGAGAAATAGAGCGCCGTCATGATCGAGACCATCGACGCCGAGGACGCCTGGTGCCCGCCCACCTTGATCCCATCAACCTTGGGCCTGACATGGTTCGCATGGTGGATCATCCAGTGAGACAGCCAGAGCAGGCGTTGTTCGATGGTCTTGAGGTGGGGCGATGGCAGGGACATGGAATGCAGCTTTCTGAAGGCATCTTGGTATCTTCAGGGGAAACCGGCAATTCGATGGGGTCAAGCCTCATGGCGACATTTGGCATGTGGATCGGGTCACTTGACTTGCGCGGATCAGTTGATTGGTGTTGTCTATCAAAAAGTCACTAACTGATCGCCGATATCGAATGATCGACAAACTGGAAATGTTCCTCGCCGTCGCAAAGGAAGGTCACTTCGGCCGTGCGGCTGTCAGCCTCGGGATCACGCAGCCGACGCTGTCGACCGGCATCAAGCAGCTGGAGGAGCAGCTTGGCGTCCAGTTGATCTTTCGCGGGTCTCGCTATGGCGGTCTGACACCGGAAGGACAGACGGCGCTGACCTGGGCGCGCAAGATCGTTGGCGATACGCGCCAGTTGCGCGATGAAATGCGATTCAAGCGTCGCGGTCTGTCGGGAAAACTGCGCATCGCGGTGATTCCGACGGCATTGACCTGGGCGGCGAAGTTGTCCAGCAGGTTCGGCGAAAAACACCCCAATGTCAGCTTCACGATCCTGTCGCGCACGTCGAACGAAGTCCTGTCGATGCTCGACAATCTCGATGTTGACGCCGGTATATCCTATCTGGACAACGAACCGATGGGACGTGTGACCACACAACCCTTGTATGAAGAGCGGTATATGCTGGTCTGCGCAGAAGGATCGGCGCTTGCCGGCCGGGACTCGGTCGGGTGGAACGAACTGGCCGACCAGCGTCTCTGCCTTCTGACGCCGGATATGCAGAACCGGCGGATCATCAACAAGCGCTTCCTCGACGCCGGCGTGACGCCCGAGACCATCGTCGAATCCAATTCCGCCATCGTTCTCGTTGCCAATGTCGAGGCGGGTGGCTTCGTGACCGTCCTGCCCGAGGACATGGCGCGGTTCCTGATAGACGGAAAGAATCTGTCGGTTGTCCCGCTCGACGGCCACGAACCCGCCCACCTCGTCGGCCTAGTCGCGCCTTACCGCGAACCCCATACGCCGGTCCTCGATGTGCTGTTGCGGGAAGCGCGATACCTGTCGTCAGTCAGTCGATAGAAATCTTCAATCGCATGACGCAATTTCGATATTGATTTGCAAAGGGCTTTGGATCACGCAGCGAGGATAGACGTGATAAGGCCGCGCCATGCAATCACCATCCCAAAATCCTTCGGATACTGAGCTTCGTGCGCTGGTGGATCAGTTCGCCGGTCTCGAAGGGCCGCTTCTGCCCATGCTGCACGCTTTGCAGGATACATATGGCTACATTCCGCAGGAGGCACATGCGCCGATCACGCAGGCCCTGAATATCACTCGGGCCGAGCTGCATGGCGTCATCAGCTTCTACCATGACTTTCGTAACGAACCCGCCGGACGCCATGTTCTCAAGATCTGTCGTGCCGAAGCATGTCGCTCGGTCGGCGGGGCGGACATTGCCGACAGCCTGCTGAAAAAGTTGGGGCTTGATTGGCACGGGACCACTGCGAATGGCGCAGTCACGGTCGAGCCTGTCTATTGCCTTGGACTTTGCGCCTGTGCACCGGCGGCGATGATAGACGACAGTGTCGTCGGCCGCTTGGATGCCGCGAAACTCGACAGATTGCTGGATGAGGCAGGCGCATGAAGATCTTCGTACCGATGGACAGCGCCGCGAAGGCACTTGGGGCCGAAAAGGTTGTCGCAGCATTGCGGGACGCCGCCCCCGGGGCCGAGATCGTCCGTACCGGGTCGCGCGGCATGATCTGGCTCGAACCACTGGTCGAGATCGAGATTGACGGTATCCGCCACGGTTATGGCCCCGCTGAACCTGAAGATGTGCCCGCGATACTCGACGGGACATCCGGCAAGGCTGTTGGCGCGGTTGAAAATCTGGATTGGATGAAGCGCCAGACACGTCTGACCTTTGCGCGCGTGGGTGTTGTCGATCCGCTTTCCCTTGCCGACTACATGACCCACGGAGGGCTTGCGGGTCTGCGGCGCGCCCTGAGCATGTCCGGTCAGGACATCGTCGATGAGGTCAAAGCCTCGGGCCTGCGCGGGCGCGGCGGCGCCGGCTTCCCGACGGGGATCAAGTGGCAGACCGTTCACGATGCCCAGCCTGCGCAAAAATACATCGTGTGTAACGCCGATGAAGGCGACAGCGGGACCTTTGCCGACCGCATGGTCATGGAAGGTGATCCTTTCACTCTGATCGAGGGTATGATTATCGCCGGTCTGGGCGTGGGGGCCTCCAAGGGCTACGTCTACCTGCGGTCGGAATACCCCGACGCCATCGCCGTCATGACACGCGCGGTCCAGATCGCCCAAGCAGAGGGTATGCTTGGCGACAATATCCTTGGATCGGGCAAGTCATTCGACATGGAAATACGCAAGGGTGCGGGGGCATATGTCTGCGGCGAGGAAACGTCGCTGCTGAATTCGCTGGAAGGCAAACGCGGGGTCGTTCGTGCGAAACCGCCGCTTCCCGCGCTCGAAGGTTTTCTGGGCAAACCAACCGTCGTCAACAACGTGATATCTCTGGCCACGGTGCCGGTCATCTTCGAAAAGGGTGCGCAATACTACGCCGACTACGGTTTGGGGAAATCACGCGGAACAGTCACCTTGCAGATTGCGGGGAACGTGGCACGCGGCGGGCTGTTCGAAACGGCTTTCGGCATTTCCTTGGGCGATGTCGTCAACGATCTGGCGGGCGGCACGCTGTCGGGGCATCCCGTAAAGGCCGTGCAGGTGGGCGGACCGCTGGGGGCCTACATGCCGCCATCCAAGTTCGACACGCCTTTGGGCTACGAAGAGTTCGACCAGCAGGGCGGACTGATCGGTCATGCGGGCCTCACGGTATTTGATGATACCACCGATATGCTCGGGATGGCGCGCTTCGCGATGGAGTTCTGTGCGGTTGAAAGCTGCGGCAAGTGCACACCCTGCCGGATCGGGGCCGTGCGTGGTGTCGAGACGATCGATCGGATCGCCGAGGGGGACGCGGACGCGCTGCCTTTGCTGGCTGACCTTTGCGAAACCATGAAGGACGGATCGCTTTGTGCGTTGGGCGGCTTTACGCCGTTCCCGGTCATGTCCGCCGTTACACATTTCCCTGACGATTTCGCCCGCCAGAAGGAGGCTGCCGAATGAAGGATTTCATTATTCCCGACGACCGCGACATGGGCACACCGGCGCGCGAGGGCCGTCCGGTCTCGCTCACGATCGACGGCTTTGCGGTTACCGTTCCCGAAGGAACGAGCGTCATGCGCGCGGCGGCGGAAATCGGCATTTCCGTACCCAAGCTGTGCGCCTCTGACAACCTCGAAGCATTCGGGTCCTGCAGGCTTTGCGCCGTAGAGATCGAAGGGCGGCGCGGGACGCCCGCGTCCTGCACCACGCCGGTCATGGACGGCATGGTCGTCGACACGAACTCGGCCAAGGTGCGCAAGATCCGCAAGGGCGTGATGGAGCTCTACATCTCGGATCATCCGCTGGATTGCCTGACCTGTTCGGCCAATGGCGATTGCGAGTTGCAGGACATGGCGGGCGCAGTTGGCTTGCGTGACGTGCGGTACAAGGCGCCGCAGAATGGCGGGTTTGCCAACCACTTCACGGCCCGCAATACCAGCGGTGAAGCCAACCCCGAATGGCTGCCCAAGGACGACAGCAATCCTTACTTTTCGTATGATCCCTCCAAGTGCATCGTGTGCAACCGCTGCGTCCGCGCATGTGAAGAGGTGCAAGGCACTTTCGCGCTGACGATTTCGGGCCGTGGCTTCGACAGCCGTGTCTCGGCGGGTGGGGCCGGTGACGATTTTCTGGCTTCTGACTGTGTGTCCTGCGGGGCCTGCGTGCAGGCATGCCCGACGGCGACGCTGCAGGAAAAGTCGATTATCGAATTGGGTACGCCCGACAGGTCGGTCGTCACGACCTGCGCCTACTGCGGCGTGGGCTGTTCCTTCAAGGCCGAGATGCAGGGCGATGAGCTTGTCCGCATGGTGCCTTACAAGCACGGCAAGGCCAATCGTGGCCATAGTTGCGTCAAGGGGCGTTTTGCCTGGGGCTATGCCAACCATCAGGACCGTATCCTGAACCCCATGATCCGTGACACAATCGACGAGCCGTGGCGCGAGGTGTCCTGGGACGAGGCTCTGACCTTCGCGGCCCAGCGGATGCGCGGCCTGCAAGAGCAATACGGCAAGAAAAGCATCGGCGTCATCACGTCGAGCCGGTGCACCAACGAAGAAACCTATCTGGTCCAGAAGCTGACGCGCGCGGTCTTCGGCAACAACAATACCGACACCTGTGCCCGTGTCTGCCATTCACCCACGGGATACGGCCTCGGCCAGACATTCGGTACGTCGGCGGGGACGCAGGACTTCGACTCGGTCGAGCAAACGGATGTCGTGATCGTTATCGGTGCCAACCCTACCGACGGCCATCCGGTTTTCGCTTCGCGACTGAAGAAGCGGCTGCGGGCCGGTGCCAAGCTGATCGTCATCGACCCACGCCGGATCGATCTGGTGAAATCGGCGCATATCGAAGCGGCCCATCATCTGGCCCTCACGCCGGGTACGAACGTAGCGGTAGTGACCGCACTTTCGCATGTGATCGTGACCGAAGGGCTGATGGACGAAGACTTCATCCGCACACGCTGCGACTGGGACGAGTTTCAGGTCTATGCGGAGTTCGTCTCGGATCCACGCCACTCGCCCGAGGCAACACAGCTTCTGACCGGCGTTCCGGCCGATCAATTGCGGGCCGCCGCCCGGACCTTTGCTCGGGGCGGTAATGGCGCGATCTACTATGGTCTGGGCGTGACAGAACATTCGCAGGGCTCGACCACTGTGATGGGTATCGCAAACCTTGCGATGCTGACGGGCAATGTCGGACGGCCCGGTGTTGGTGTGAACCCGTTACGCGGACAGAACAATGTGCAAGGCTCATGCGACATGGGATCCTTCCCGCACGAGCTGCCCGGCTACCGCCATGTGAAGCTTCCCGAAGTGCGTGAGATCTTCGAGAACGCCTGGGGTGTCTCGATTGACTCCGAACCCGGCCTGCGCATTCCGAACATGCTCGATGCGGCGGTCGACGGCACCTTCAAAGGTCTTTATTGTCAGGGCGAGGATATCCTGCAATCCGATCCCGATACCAAGCATGTTGCGGCGGGCCTTGCCGCGATGGAATGCGTCATCGTTCATGACCTGTTTCTGAACGAGACAGCGAACTATGCCCATGTCTTCCTGCCCGGCTCGACGTTCCTGGAAAAGGACGGCACCTTCACCAATGCCGAGCGCCGCATCAATCGTGTGCGTCGCGTGATGGCCCCCAAGAACGGCTATGCCGACTGGGAAGTCACGCAGCTTCTGGCGAATGCCATGGGCGCGGGCTGGTCCTACACACACCCCAGCCAGATCATGGATGAGATCGCCGCCACGACCCCAAGCTTCGCCGGCGTGGACTATGCGCTGCTGGAAGAAAAAGGCAGCGTGCAATGGCCATGCAACGAGGCGCACCCCGAGGGCACGCCCCTGATGCATGTCGAAGGGTTCGTGCGCGGCAAGGGGCGCTTCATCGTGACCGAATATGTGGCCACCGAGGAAAAGACCGGCCCGCGCTTTCCGCTTTTGCTGACCACCGGACGTATTCTTTCGCAGTACAACGTTGGCGCACAAACGCGGCGGACCGACAACGTGGTCTGGCACCACGAGGACGTTCTGGAAGTGCATCCGCATGATGCCGAAAACCGGGGACTTCGGGATGGCGACTGGGTCCGGCTCGCCTCGCGCTCGGGCGAAACGACCCTGCGGGCGAAGGTGACCGACCGTGTCAGCCCCGGTGTTGTTTACACGACCTTTCACCACCCCGATACACAGGCCAACGTGATCACGACGGACCATTCCGATTGGGCGACCAACTGCCCCGAATACAAAGTCACCGCCGTGCAGGTCAGTGCATCGAACGGCCCGTCGGACTGGCAGGAAGATTATTCCGCGCAGGCCGAACGGTCGCGCCGCATCCTTCCGGCGGCGGAGTAGCCCGATGACTGCAGTTTCCATCATTTCGGCAGAAGGGGTGTCACACCAGAAAGACGGGCGGATGCCCGTGATGCGCGCCCTTCCCGAAGAGGTGCCGGTCGCAGTCGTTTTCAACGGATCGACCTTGGCCGTGATGATGGCGACACCCGCCGCGGTGGCGGACTTTGCCCATGGCTTCGCACTGACCGAGGGCATCATCGACGACCTGGAGCAAATCGAAAGTTTCGAACTTGTCGAACATCCCAAAGGCCTCGAGGCGCGGTTCTGGATTTGCGCCTCAAAAGCCGATGCGCTGGGCGCGCGCCGCCGCAGCATGGCGGGGCCTGTGGGTTGTGGCCTTTGCGGTATCGACAGCCTCGACCAGGCCATGCGCGCGTTACCGCACGTTGGCGATACCGGCATGCGGTTGCAGGCCTCTGAAGTCGCCCGCGCGACCGATGCGCTGCGTCCGGCGCAGGAATTGCATCGACTTACCCATGCAACGCATGCGGCGGGGTTTCTTGTACCCGGCCAGGGCATCATCGCCCTGCGAGAAGATGTCGGTCGCCACAACGCGCTCGACAAACTGATCGGCGCCTTGTGGCGCGACGGTGTCGATCCGTCATCGGGCGCGGTTGTCATGACCTCGCGGCTGTCGGTCGAATTGGTTCAGAAGTGCGCCATGGCGGGCATTCCCGCACTGATAGCCGTATCAGCGCCCACCGGAGAGGCCCTGCGGCAGGCCGAGGCTTCGGGCATGACACTTGTCGCTTTCGCACGCGGGGGCGGCTTCGATATCTATGCACATCCACACAGGATTTTGGACGAGGATTCAGATGTCGCCTGAAAAAATGGTTCGCATGGCCAACCAGATCGCCACCTTTTTCAAAACGCAACCGGGTGACGACGCCTCCGAAAGGGTCGCCGCGCACATCAGCGACTTCTGGGACCCGCGCATGCGCCGGCAACTTGGTGAATACGTGGCTCAGGGCGGTGAAGGCCTCGACGATGTCGCTGTGAGGGCCGCGCGGCTGCTGGCGTGATCGCCTTCCCGCACCGCAGGCAGCCAAAAGCACGCCTTTAATCCCAACGCATCAATAGGGGTTCTTGGGGGTCCGATCATCCGAAAGGGTCGCTTGGCGTCGTGCCACAAGGATCTCGATCGCGTCTGCAAGGTGCACCTTCTGGATATTGTGATCGCCGTTGGCGACACGCAGTTTATGCGCCTCGATCATCACATCCGCATGACGACAGCCTTCGGGCGGTTCGAAACGATATGACGCCAGCTCGATGCGCAATCCCAGCGGGTCGCGGAAATAGATCGAATCCATGAAACCGCGATCGACGGGGCCGGTGTGATCAACCCCTCTGGCGTCAAGCCGGCCGGCCACCTGCCAGAACGTCGCCTGACTGACATTGAGCGCCAGATGATGCAGCGAGCCTGTCGCTTGCGGCACGGGATCGGAATCCGGTTTTCGCTTTTCGTTCGTGAAGATCGTGATCAGACGGCCATCGCCTGGATCGAAATAGAGATGACCTTCGTCCGGATCGTCGAGGTTGGGCTGATCGAATATGAAAGGCATCCCTAGCACACCTTCCCAGAAATCGATCGCGGTTCGCCGATCGGCACCGATGATCGTAATGTGATGGATGCCCTGCGTTTGGATTTTCCGAAGTTCGTTGGACATTGTCGCCTCCTACTGACCGTCAAATACACCTAGTGCCGGGCGGTCGGTTGTCCGCCGCCGGGGCCTGTCCGCTGCAGCCAGCGTGTTTCCAATTCGTATCGCAATGTGATTCTGACCGACACCGAGCCGCACCGGTGCAAGCAGCAATAAGGCACGACAGTCCGCTTTCCGGCATAGTCCGGGACCAATTGGCCGTTTTCGCCAGTTGAAAGCGGCAAAGGCTATCCAACTTTTCTACAAAACCAACATTCTCTCGACACAATTTGCCCCAAATTGGCGTGTTTGTTTCCACCTGTAAGCAATGTGTTTGAGGTGGGGGATACCTGAGACCGCTTTACACCGGTCACGTCTGAAGAGTCCGGGAAGGCTCTGAAACGATAGAGGAGAGAAGACTTTGGCGTTCAAGCTCAACAAAGAACTCAAGACGACTGTGGCGGGAATTGCGCTGGCCTCAGCCTTCTTGGTACCGTCAGCATCGCTGGCACAGGATGTCACGCTTGTATCGACTGACGGTACAATCAACGTGACCGGCGAATTCGTGGCCTTCGAAAACGATACCTACGTCCTTCGCACCGCGCTGGGCGATCTGCGGATCGCATCCAGCAGTGTGATCTGCGAAGGCGCGGCCTGCCCCACCTTCGATACCGTGACAGCGGATGTTTCGATTATCGGTTCCGAAGCAATCGGCGTCGGCATGATGCCGCTCTTGATGACCGGTTTCGCCGCCTCGCTCGATGCGGATGCCGAGATCACCAACACCTCGGCAGACGAAACAATCGCAACCCTGATCAGCGACGGCGGTTTCGGCGATGAGATCGGTTCGTACCAGGTTTCGGCCGTAAGCGACAACGCAGCGTTTCAGGCGCTTCTTGACCAGTCTGCGATGATCGGCATGTCTTCACGCCGTATTACGCAGGACGAAGCCCGCGCTTTGCGCGCCGACGGTGCCGGCAGCATGGTGAGCCCCGAGCAGGAACGCATCATCGCGGTTGATAGCATGGTCGTGGTCACCCATAATTCCAACCCGGTCGATCAACTTTCGCAGGGCGAATTGGCGGCCATCTTCGCAGGTGAGATCACGAACTGGAGCGAAGTCGGCGGGACCGACCGTCCGATCAACATCATCACCTACGAGCCCGGCACAGCCAGCTACGAATACTTCATGTCGTACCTTTACGGAGATGAGCGTCCGACCAACCCACCCCAGGGTATCGCCACAGACGATCAGGCCATGTCGAACGTCATGTTCCACGACCAGAACGCGATCGGCTATCTCGGGTTTGCGTTCCAGCGTGGCGCACAACCGGTTCAGCTTCTGAACGAATGCGGGATCTCGACACAGCCCGATGCATTCTCGGCAAAAACCGAAGAATACGAACTGAGCCGTCGCATGTATCTCTACAATCGCGGTGACAACATCGACGACGGCGCACAGGCGTTCCTCAACTATGTCATGTCGGACGAAGCCGACAGCGTGATCGGCAAGTCGGGCTTTATCGACCTCGGCATCGTACGTCGCACACAGGGTGAAAACGATCCTCGCCGTGCCGCGCTGATCGACGAAATCGCACGCTATGACATCGGGTTCGAGGGTGAAATCATGCGCGAAATGCTGGCCGAGATGGACAGCTATGACCGTCTGTCGACGACCTTCCGTTTCCGTACCGGCTCTTCGCGTCTCGATGAACGTGGTCGCCTGGATATGGAGCGTCTGGTTTCCTATCTCGAAACGCAACCTGCAGGTACGCAGATCGCTGTAGTCGGCTTCACCGATGATGTCGGACCGTTCGAAGCGAACCGCGCCCTGGCCGTCGAGCGTGCGAATGCGATTGTCGAAGAAATCCGGACCGTAGGTGGCGACCGTATTGCCGGCGTCAACATGGAAACCATGGGCTTCGGGGAAGTGGCGCCTTCGGCATGCAACATCTCCGAGCGTGGTCGCGGCATCAACCGTCGCGTCGAGATCTGGATCAGCAACAGCACCGAAAGCTGAACAAGACTCCGAAGGCCGGCATTGCATGTCGGCCTTCGCAACCCACCGTCCCGCTCATCCCTTGATCCGTTTGCAATCGACGCAGTGGTAGCCGGTCAGGCTTACCCAGCAGTGCTTTGCCAAAACCAAGGTCAAGATATTCGCGCCTGAACACCGAGAGCCTGCATCTCCGCTCTGCGCGCACCGAAAAATACTGAGGTTACACATGATGGAACGACCCAATCACAAGGACCACACGCCGATCCTCACAAAGCAGCGCGGCATTGCGACAATTTCTCGGCTCCTGTGCTGCGCCGCTGCGATCGGATTTGCACCCGCCTCCGGCCTGCTCATCGCCTCGCCAGCGACCGCGCAAACCGCCAACCAGAACAATGATGGTGCCAAGGCGCGCATCAGTCGCTCGGCCAATCTTCGGTCATTGACCGAGGCTGTGGCCTCGGCCAGCTGCCGGGTCAACGGCGGGATCGAAACCGAAACGGCAAGAGCCGATCTTGCCGATGCCAAGGATGATTTTGCCGCCATCATCGCAGGCCTGATCGACGGTAACCCCGCTCTGGGGATGCCCGGTGCCGAACAGCGGGCCCGGATGCTTGCCTCGCTCAACGCGACCCGCGATTTGTGGACGCCGATCGAAAGCGCCGCGACCAGCCTTGCCGAAGGCGGCGCAAGCGAGGGCGATGCAGCTGTCATCAACGCCGGGTACACCCCGCTATTCGAACAGACCGAACAAACCGCGGCGGATATCGCCGGCCAATACGCGGATCCGCAGTCCCTGCTCCAAAGCGACGCAACGGTCCTGAACTTCGCGATCCGCCAGCGCGCACTTGCCTATCGCATGACGCGGGCGATGTGCGAACTCGCCACGGGGACGGGGTCCGACGAAACCACGCAGGAGCTTGCCGAGACCGTCGACTTCTTCGAACGCACCTTGGTCGCCCTGCGCGACGGGTTCCCGGCTGCGGGGATCAACCCGCCTCCAAATGATGTCATTGCCGACAACCTGAGCGCAACGCTGGCACTCTGGCGTGACCAGCGCGGGATTTTCGACGCAGCGATCGGCGGGGCACAGCCCGGTGCCGATGCCGTGGCCGCATCCGCTGATCTTACGGAAGAACTGGCGGTGGCGATGAACAACATCATCACCCTCTACCTGATCGCAGCGCCAGGTCAGGACGACGTCTACCGCGTACCGCTAGAGGCTTACGCGCGCGGCGAACTCTCGGCCTGGCTGACCGATCCGGCGGTCATTGCCGCGATCAATGCGCAAAATGCCGAACATGAAGGATTGTCCGAGGACGAGGTGGTCGCACTGGATCAGCAGTGGCGTGCCGAAGCGGGTGAGGGCGGTGGCCCACTGATCGACCAGCTTTTGTCCCATGAAGTTTCGGCATGGCTGCGTGACAGGCAGGACGCCACAGCGGGATTCGTCACCGAAGTGTTCATCATGGACAACAAGGGGCTGAACGTCGCCCAGAGCGCTGCGACATCCGACTACTGGCAGGGTGACGAGGCCAAATGGCAGGACACCTATCTGGTTGGGCCCGATACGCTGCACATCAGCGAGATCGAATTCGATGACAGCACAGGCTTCTACCAGTCACAGGCATCGCTTTCGATCACCGATCCCGCCACGGGCCAGGTGATCGGCGCGGTGACCTTCGGTATCAACGTTCAGAACCTGATGTAGACACAAACGGCACGAGCAGAAATGAGGATGGGCCCTGCGGGGCCCATTCTTGTCTCGTACGACCGCTCAGAAATCGACCTCGATGGCGATGCCCTGCTCCACTGCAAGATCGACGACAGCCGAAGCAACAGCCAAATCCTGCAATCCCACGCCTGTGCCATCGAAAATCGTCAACTGATCATCGCTGGTACGACCTGGGTGGGTCTTGTTGATGACGGCCCCCAACTGGTGAACATCACGCTCGGTCATGAGGCCCTGCCCGACTGCGTGCTGCGCCTCACCGATACTGATCGACTGCGCCACCTCATCGGTGAAAACGGTCGCCCGCGCGAGAAGCGCCGCTTCGACTTCCTGTTTGCCTTTGGTGTCGGTCCCCATACAGGCGATGTGAAGGCCACTGCCGACATGCGCATCCATCAGGGACGGGGCGAATGCCGAGGTGATCGAAATGATGACATCAGCCTCATGTCCCATCTGTGCGAGTGTGACAGGCTCGAACGGAAGCCCTGCCTCCTCGGCCACTTTGGCGATATTGGGCAACATGTCCGGATGATAGTTCCACCCGATGACCTTCTCGAAGGCCCGTTGTTCCAGAGCGGCCCTGAGTTGGAACGTTGCCTGATGGCCCGCACCGATCATCCCGATGACCTTGGAATCCGGTCGCGCAAGATGCCTGATCGAGACCGACGAGGCCGCCGCCGTCCGCAGCGCGGTCAGAAGGTTGCCGCCGACCATCGCTCTTGCCTTGCCGGTATCGGGATCGAACAGAAAGACCGTCGACTGGTGATTGATCTCTCCGCGCTTCTGGAGGTTATGCGGCCAGTAGCCGCCGGCCTTCAGCCCCAGGATCTTGCCAGCTTGGTCAAATCCGCCCTTGAAGCCGTAAAGCGCATCTTCGTGGCCGATCGCCTCGCGCACCACGGGGAAGTTGTAGGCGCCCATGGACGCCATGGCCGCAAAGACCTTTTCAACCGCATCGAAGGCGGCTGCCCGTGTCATCAGGTCCGCGATCTCGCGTTCCGGCACGATGATCATACTGGTATTCCTTCTTTTTGGTATCGCCGCCACAGGCGTACCCGTCCTGTGGGTTCTCGGATCGAGGACGCGCGTCAGTAGGCCTTGCCGCGCGCAGAGACGGGCCAGACCGTTTCGACCTTGCCGTCCCTGACACCCACGTACCAATCATGGACGTTGCAAGTCGGGTCACAATGACCGGGCACGAGTTTAAGCTTGTCGTTGACCTTCAGGACCCCATCAGGATCAGCGACAACACCGTGCTCGTCCGAGCATTTGATGTATTCGACATCGTCGCGGCCGAAGATTACCGGGAGACCGCTGTCGACCGATTGGGCCTTCAAACCCGCATCGACGATGGCCTTGTCGGCTTTCGCATGACTCATGACCGACGTGAGGATAAAGAGCGCGTTTTTCCACTCACCCTCGTCGATGCGGTTCCCGTCCTTGTCGCGTATCCGTCCGTAGTCAGCATCCATGAAGGCGTATGAGCCGCACTGAAGCTCGTTGAATACGCCGGAATTCGATTCGAAGTAGTATGAACCTGTGCCACCACCCGACACCAATTCAGGCTTGAGGCCCGCAGGGTCAAGCAGGTCGATGGCGTCCTGCACCATGGCGATCGCCGCATCGATCTTGGCCTTGCGGTCCTCGAAGCTGTCCATGTGCTGCATCGCGCCTTGGTAGGCCTGAATGCCCGTGAACTTGAGATTCCGGGCGGCATCGATGGCCTTGGCGATTTCAAGCACGTTCTCGGCCCCGATCACACCGCAGCGGCCCGCGCCAACATCCATCTCGATGAAGCATTCGATTGTCGTGTCATGCCTGACGGCGGCAGCGGACAGATCAGCGACATTGTCGATGTCATCGACGCAGACAATCGTGCGGGCACCCAGCTTGGGCAGGCGCGCCAAGCGGTCGATCTTGGCGGGATCACGCACCTGATTACTGACCAGCACGTCCTTGATGCCGCCACGGGCGAAAACCTCTGCCTCGGAAACCTTCTGGCAACACACGCCGACCGCACCGCCAAGCTTTTCCTGAAGCAAAGCCACATCGACCGATTTGTGCATCTTGCCATGCACGCGGTGACGCATGCCGTGGGCTTTGGCGTAGTCGCCCATCTTCTTGATGTTCCATTCGAGGGCATCGAGGTCCAGCAAAAGACAGGGTGTCTGGATGTCGGCCTCGTCCATGCCCGGTATAGCCGGCACATCGTAACCGACGTCGAGGTCTTTGAGCTTGCTCATATCGTTCATGGTCTCTCGTCCTTAATCCTGGAGCCAAGGCAATTTGTCGAGGTCGACATTGCCACCGGTGATAATGACACCGACACGTTTGCCGGCGAATTGTTTCTTGTTCTTGAGGATCGTCGCGAGCGGGACAGCACAGCTTGCCTCCATCACGATCCGAAGGTGTTTCCATGTGATCTTCATGGCATCGATGATCTCTTGCTCCGAGGCGGTCAGGATATCAGCCACATAATGCGACACGAAATGCCATGTCCGCTCTTTCAACGGGACAAGCAGACCGTCGGCGATTGTTCTGGGAGCGTCATCCGCGATGATGTAGCCCGCCTTGAAGCTGCGATAGGCGTCGTCCGCCTGCTCAGGCTCGGCGGCAATGATCCTGACACTAGGAGCAAGTGTTGAAAGCGTCAGGCATGTTCCCGAGATCATTCCGCCACCGCCGATGGGTGCGATCATGATGTCGAGGTCATCCACCTGTTCCACGAACTCTTTCGCGCAGGTCCCCTGCCCCGCGATCACGCGCGGGTCGTTGTACGGATGCACGAAGTCACCACCGGTCAGGGCCTGTACCCTGCCGAAAGTCTCTTCGCGTGAGGTCGTGGAAGGCTCGCATTCGGTGATCACACCGCCGTAGCGTCGCACCATGTCTTTTTTCGCCTGCGGCGCGGTCCGGGGCATCACCACGTTGCAGGGTATACCCCTGCGCATGGCCGCGTAGCTGAGACAGGACGCATGGTTACCCGACGAATGTGTCGCCACGCCCTTCTCCGCCTGCTCCTCGCTCAGACCGAACACGGCGTTGGCAGCGCCGCGCACCTTGAAGGCACCGGGTTCCTGAAAGTTCTCGCATTTGAAGAACAGATCAGCGCCCACCAAATGGTTCAGATAAGCCGATGTCCGGATCGGTGTGCGATTGATATGCGGTGCGATGCGTTCATGCGCGTCGAGCATGTCCTGATAAGTCGGAATACCAAGGTCGTCGCTGTCCTTCATCATGCAGCATCCTCCATTGGAACATGGCCAGTGCCGTGCATGTAAACTGCCTGCGCTGCCGCAACCCCCGATCCAAGTTCAATATCCATACCAAGGTCGGCCATACACATTTCAGCGGTCGCGATACCCGATAGCGCCATGACATCCGTCATGCTGCCCAGATGGCCGATTCTAAACACCTTGCCGGCCACGTCACCAAGGCCCGTTCCGAAGGCCACACCGTATTTTTCCGAAGCATGGCTCACGATGTCCGAGGCGTCGAAACCTTCGGGCGTCACGATCGCACTGACCGTGTCGGAATACAGATCCGGCGATACCGCGCAAAGCCCCAGTCCCCAAGCCTCTACGGCGGCACGCACACCAGATGCGATCCGGTTGTGGCGGGCAAAGACGGCCTCCAGCCCCTCGTCCAGCAGTGTGTCGGTCGCCAGAAGAAGGCCATTCATAAGCCCCACGGCAGGTGTGTAGGGATAACCGTTCGCGGCATACCCTTTCGCCATGTCGTCGATATCGAAGAAAGTACGATTCAGGCCCGCTTTTGCGGCCGCGGCAAGGGCGCGCTGACTGAAACCGGTGATGGCCAGTCCGGCCGGCAGCATAAAGCCCTTCTGCGATCCGGTGACCGCAATGTCGATGCCCCATTCATCAAAGCGGAAGTCCATCGACCCGATGGAACTGACCCCGTCGACAAAAAGCATCGCGGGGTGATCCGATGCGTCCATCGCACGGCGAACCGCACCGATATCCGATCTCACGCCGGTTGCCGTCTCGTTGTGGGTGGCCAGAACGGCCCTGATCTTGTGATCTTTGTCACCGGCGAGGATTTCGGCGAAACGCGCGGTCGGAATGCCTTCGCCCCACTTGGTTCGCTCGGTAATGACGTTGAGCCCGTGCCGCTGACACATATCGATCCACTTATGGCTGAACATGCCGTTTCTCGCTGCCAGCACGGTATCACCTGCAGAGAGGGTATTGGTAAGCGCGGTCTCCCAGCCGCCCGTGCCCGTCGACGGAAAGATGAATATCTCGGCCGAAGTCGATTTCAGTATTTTCTGCACATTCTCGCGCACAGGGTGAAGGATCTGACCGAAAAGAGGTGACCGATGATCGATCGTCGGCATGTCGCAGGCTTTGCGGATGGCCTCGGGGATATTGGTAGGGCCCGGAATGAATACGGGGTTTTGCAGACTCATCATCCAACTCCTCCATTGGTGTGATGATGTCCTGCCAGAACACGTCGCGACGATCCATTTTTTTGAAATTCGATTTCAGCAGGTCCGGAACACCGAAATGCCATTCTTGTCAGTCGTTTATATTTTTCATATTGTGAAATGATATTTCAAATGTGGAAACACCATGCAAGATATCATCAAGCGCGCACGTGGACGCCCGCGTGCCTGGGAAGACAAGGCACAGCAAAACACGATCAAATCGCTTGATCGCGCGCTTGAGATTCTCACGAAACTGGGCAGTCTCGAAGGGGCCACACTTTCGGAACTCGCCCACGAAATGGGCCAATCTCCTGCTACCGTATACCGTGTTCTCTCGACGTTTCACGGGCGCGGCTTCGTTGACTTCGACGAACAGGCGCAAGTCTGGAACATCGGTCCCGCGGCCTTCCTGACGGGCGCGCATTTCCTGCGCCGGACATCGCTGGTCGAGCGGGCACGACCGATCATGCGCCAGCTGATGGAGGTTACCGGAGAGACCGCCAACCTCGGGATCGAGAGGGACGGAACGGTTCTTTTTCTCGGGCAGGTCGAAACCCACGCCACCATTCGCGCCTTCTTTCCACCCGGCACGGCCTCGGCTCTGCACGCATCGGGGATCGGCAAGGCGCTTCTGTCGCAGATGGACGACGCGCGACAACGGCAGTTGCTGGCGATCGGTAAACTGGCACAGTTCACACCGCACACCTTGACCGACCCCGAGGCGATGATCGCCGACCTCCGCGAAGCCAAGGCCCGTGGCTATGCCCTTGATCGCGAAGAACGCAACCTTGGGATGCGATGTATCGCGGCACCTGTCTTCGACGTATTCGGCGAGGCTGTCGCAGGTATATCCGTCTCGGGCCCGACATCACGCATCACAGACGACCGGATTCCCGGTCTTGCAGAAGATGTGACCAAAGCGGCCCAACGGCTGACCGAGGCTGTCGGGGGAACCCGTCATCTGTGATTGGGACACTAACGGCGTGATGACCGGATCGCACTGTCCTTGTAGGTAGGATCATCCTGAAAAGGTTTGTCCAACGGACGTCCGGCAGCGGCATCGGGCCGAGGAGCGTTGTCGGCAGGCACACGGGTCAGCCGCGCCCAAAGCCTGCGTGCAAGCAGTTGCAGGATGACCACGATCAGTATGAAAGCCGCGAACGCCGACATGAGCGACCAAACCCCGATATCAATGCAAGCATCGCCCGCGCCGAAAGTCAGCGCATAAAGGATCGAAACAGTTTCCCGGCACTCTGCAAACATGGGCATATCATAGCACCATCCATGTGCCGTGTCGCCAAAAGACCGCACGCGGCCACGAATTTGCATGACTCGGTAGCGGCGGCTTTCTAGGGTCGCACCGAAGCCGCGAGGGAGTACATCGGGATGCATTTCGAACTGTCCGATGAACAGAAAATGATCGTCGATTCCGTACGCACGTTCGTCGAGCGCGAGATCTACCCACATGAAGAGCTTGTGGAACGCGAAGGCGAAGTGCCAAGGGAAATCGCCGAGCGCATCAGGCAAAAAACGATAGAGCTTGGCTTTTATGCCTGCAATTTCCCCCAAGAGGTCGGCGGGGCCGGGCTATCACATCTCGAGTTCGCTCTGGTCGAGCGCGAGCTGGGTCGCGGCTCGATGGCGCTGACCCATTTCTTCGGGCGCCCCCAGAATATCCTGATGGCCTGTCAGGGCGATCAGATAGACCGATACCTTCTTCCTGCCGTCCGGGCCGAGCGTATGGATGCGCTTGCCATGACAGAGCCCGACGCCGGATCGGATGTACGCAGCATGAAATGCGCTGCAGTCAGGCAGGGCGGCGATTGGGTTCTGAATGGATCCAAGCATTTCATTTCGGGGGCCGATCATGCCGACTTTTTCATCGTTTTCGTTGCAACCGGCGTCGACGATACGCCGCGCGGCCCCAAGAAACGGATCACCACGTTTCTGGTCGATCGCGGCACGCCCGGCTTCGAGGTCCGTGACGGCTATCAGTCCGTCAGCCACCGCGGCTACAAGAACTGTATTCTGACATTCGACGATTGCCGCCTGCCGGATGCACAGGTCTTGGGCGAAGTCGATGGCGGGTTCGCGGTGATGAACGAATGGCTTTATGCCACACGCATCACCGTTGCCACGATGTCGGTCGGGCGTGCCCGCCGTTGCTTCGACTATGCCTTGGCACATGCCGCCGAGCGTCAGCAATTCGGCCAGCCGATAGGCAGGTTTCAGGGTATCAGTTTTCAGATTGCCGACATGATCACCGAGATCGACGCCGCGGACTTGCTGACCCTCTCGGCCGCATGGCGGCTGGACCAGGGATTGGACGCGAACCGGCAGATCGCGTCAGCCAAACTCTACGCCTCTGAAATGCTGGCCCGGGTGACGGACGCGACGCTGCAGGTTTTCGGCGGCATGGGATTGATGAGCGATCTGCCCATCGAACGCTTTTGGCGCGACGCCCGTGTCGAGCGTATCTGGGACGGGACCTCCGAAATCCAGCGCCATATCATCAGTCGTGACCTGCTGCGGCGACTGGGGGCGTGATGACACGGTTGGAACGGTTGTTCAGACCGAGGTCGATAGTGGTCATCGGTGGTGGCACCTGGGGAGAGGCCGTGATCGCGCAAGCGCAGAAGGCTGGCTACGCCGGTGCGCTCTGGATCGTGCACCCCACCAAGGACGATATCGCGGGCCTTACCCCTTACCGCGACATCGCGGATTTGCCGTACGCGCCGGATGCCGCCTATGTCGCAGTCAATCGCCATGCCACCATCGCCGCTGTTGGGCAGTTGTCGGCGATCGGTGCGGGGGGTGCGATTTGCTTTGCAGCGGGCTTTCGGGAATCTGCAGCCGAAGACGCTGCGGGGGACGGTCTTCAGGACGCGCTGCTGGCCGCTGCCGGTGACATGCCGATCATCGGGCCCAACTGTTACGGCTTCATCAACTATCTTGATCACGTCACGCTCTGGCCCGACCAACATGGAGGAAAGCCCGTCGCGCGCGGTGTGGCTCTCATCGCGCAATCGTCCAATGTGGCCATCAATCTGACGATGCAAAAGAGGGGATTGCCGATTGGCTATGTGGTCACTGTCGGCAATCAGGCACAGACCGGACTATCCGAGGTGGGTGCTGCGCTGCTGGAAGATGCAAGAGTGAGCGCACTTGGGCTCTACATCGAAGGCTTCGACGATATCGCGGCCTTTACCGCCCTTGCTCGCAGGGCCGGCGAACTGGGCAAACCGATCGTGGCTCTCAAGACCGGCGCGACCGAACAGGCACGACAGGCAGCGGTTTCGCACACCGCCTCACTTGCAGGAGACGACGCCGGAGCCGAGGCTTTGCTTGCGCGACTGGGTGTCATGCGCGTGCGTTCGCTTTCGACTTTTCTGGAAACCCTCAAGCTTTTGCATGTGACCGGACCAATCGCGCATCCGGCAATTGCCTCCATTTCCAGTTCCGGCGGAGAGGCGAGCCTGATGGCCGACGCTGCCGAAGGCTTCGGCCTGACCTTCCCGGCGCTCAGTGAAGAACAGCGCCACACGTTACGCGGGGTGCTTGGGCCCATGGTCGCGCTGGCAAACCCACTTGACTATCACACGTTCATCTGGGGCAACAAAGCTGCAATGGCTGCCACCTTTGCCGCGATGATGTCAGAGCGGGTCTCGATTGGGCTCGTCATTCTTGATTTTCCGCGGGCGGACCGCTGCACGTCGCCCGATTGGGATCTTGTCTGCGATGCTGTGGAAGAAGCCCAGGCGCTGACGGGCCGGCCCGTCGCGATCGTTTCTTCGCTGGTCGAAAACCTGCCCGAGAGCATCGCCGAACGGCTTGTCTCGCGGGGCGTTCTGCCGCTTTGCGGCCTCGTGGAAGCGATGCAGGCCATTGCCGTGGTCTCGACGACAGGCTCGGGCGACCCGGCATGGATGCCGACACCACCACCCCGCATCCGCGCGGCGGAAACAGTAAACGAAGCCGATGCCAAGTCCATGCTGGCCCGTTTCGGCGTGTCCATTCCAAAGGCACGGCGGGCCAGCCGCGGCGGCAAGCTGGCGCAATCAGCCCGTGAAGTCGGCTTTCCGGTGGTCCTGAAAGGCGAAAACATCGCGCACAAGACCGAGGCCGCGGCCATCGTGCTTGGCCTGCAATCGGTCGAAGACGTGGTCCGCGCCGCCGCCACGATGCCGACCCAGGACTTCTTGATCGAGGAAATGGTCTGTGGGGCCGTTGCCGAATTGCTTGTCGGTATCGTTTGCGATCCCGCCCATGGCTACGTTCTGACGATTGCAGCCGGCGGTACTCTGACCGAGCTTATCACCGACCGCGTCAGCCTTGTCCTGCCGGTCGCAACGCAGGACATCATCGATGCCTTGTCGCGACTGCGCATCGCGCCGATGCTGTCGGGCTATCGCGGCGCGCCCGCGGCCTGCCGGCAATCGATCGTGGATGCAGTGTTGGCACTGCAAAGCTATGTCCACGCACACGAACCTTTCGAAGTTGAGATCAATCCGTTGATCTGCACACCGACTGCGGCCATCGCCGCAGATGCCCTCATCACCCAAGGAGAGCCTGATGACTGATGGACCCATCAAGACCGAACGACGCGAACACGTTCTGGAGGTGACGCTCGACCGTCCGAAAGCGAATGCCATCGACCTTGCTACAAGCAGGATCATGGGCGACGTCTTCACGGA
>Ga0207419_1000757_pt1 | contig 27077 bp, 25 predicted proteins | sample ElkSloMetagenome_4_FD_184723 | JGI IMG/M metagenome (GOLD analysis project Ga0207419, IMG submission 184723) | Hot spring microbial communities from Elkhorn Slough, Monterey Bay, USA - MD2A (version 2) | ecosystem: Environmental > Aquatic > Marine > Intertidal zone > Estuary: Microbial mat ... | reverse complement strand
TGAAATATATTTTGATTCTCCTGTTTTTATCCTTTTATGTAATAACCTTAGCTCAGGACAGAGTAACCGGAAAAAATTTCGCCACTCGTTCGGAAGTAATTGCAAAAAATGGCATGGTGGCAACCAGCCAACCATTGGCCACCCAGGTGGGATTGAAAGTACTGCAAGAAGGGGGCAATGCAATTGATGCTGCTATTGCAGCCAATGCAATGCTGGGTCTGGTAGAGCCTACTGGTTGCGGCATCGGAGGCGACCTATTTGCCATTGTATGGGATGCTGAAACCGAAAAATTGTTTGGCCTTAATGCCAGCGGCAGGTCGCCAAAAAATCTCACCCTCGATTATTTTCTCAAAAATAATTATGAAAAAATTCCGGCTTATGGTCCTTTGCCAGTTTCGGTACCAGGCTGTGTAGATGGGTGGTTTGAATTACATAAAAAATTTGGCAGCCAACCAATGGCAGATAACCTGGCACCTGCTATAAAATATGCCCGAGAAGGCTTTCCTGTTTCAGAGTTAATAGCTTTTTACATGCGCTTAAGCTCAAGACGCCTACAGCAATACCCTAATTTTTCTGATGTTTTTATGCCCGGGGGATCAACTCCTGATAAGGGTGAAATTTTTAAAAATACTGCCCTGGCCAATACTTATGAAAAAATTGCTACCCAAGGTCGAAAAGTTTTTTATGAAGGTGAAATAGCAGCAACTATTGCCAATTTTATACAAGAACAGGGAGGTTTTTTAAGTGAAGAAGATTTAGCCGATCATAAAAGTGAATGGATTGAGCCCGTATCTGCAAGTTACCGTGGCTATGATGTTTGGGAACTTCCACCCAATGGACAGGGTATTGCTGCCTTACAAATGCTCAATATTTTAGAGCTTCATGACCTCAAATCTATGGGTTTTGGTAGCACCGATTATGTACACCTTTTTACCGAAGCAAAAAAATTGGCTTACGAAGACCGGGCAAAATTTTATACGGATATGGACTTTTACGATGTTCCGGTAGAAAAATTGATTTCGAAAGAATATGCCGAAGAGCGTGCCAAATTGATCAACCCTGATCGTGCAGCAAGAAATTATGATGCAGGTGAACTGGAAACCGGCAATACCATTTACATGACAGTAGCTGACAAGTTTGGAAACATGGTCTCCTTAATTCAAAGTAATTACAGGGGCATGGGGTCTGGCATGACACCTCCCGGCTTAGGATTTATATTACAAGACAGGGGAGAATTATTTTCACTTGATAAAGGGCACGCAAATGTATATAAGCCAGCAAAACGACCTTTCCATACAATAATACCTGGTTTTGTAACCAAAGATGGCAAACCATTTATGAGCTTTGGCGTAATGGGTGGTGCGATGCAACCTCAGGGCCACGTGCAAATTCTGGTCAATATGATTGATTTTGGTATGAACTTACAAGAAGCCGGTGATGCTCCAAGAATACAACATCATGGATCTTCAGAACCTACCGGTGATATAATGAATGATGGTGGCTACGTAACCCTGGAAACCGGATACGATTATCAAGTAATAAGAGAGCTGATGATGAAAGGCCATGACATGCGCTGGGATGTGGGAGGCTACGGAGGCTATCAAGCCATCATGTATGATGCAGAAGAAGGTGTGTATTTTGGAGCATCTGAAAGCCGCAAGGATGGACAAGCTGCCGGTTACTGATATTTATAAAAATATTGCCATTATAATACTCATGTAATAAATTAGCTATACTGCCAGGCTAACCACAGGGCAATCTTTTTAACTTTAAGTTGCACTAAAGTAACAGCTTTTATGAAAAAGATTCTTTACTTAACAATTTTATGCCATATTATCATGGTTTTTCCTGTAGTTGCACAATCTTCATTTTGTGATACTCAGACAGGAGCATCATTTATACAACAGGTTGATAACTTGCTATATCAAAACCGGAATGCTCGTTTACTATCTCCGAATGAACAAATTGATGTACCTATTACCTTTCATGTTGAAAAAGAAAATGGTAATCCCGTAATTTCCGATTCAGAAATTTCATCTGCATTGGCCACCGTCAATAGTTGGTACGCTGGTGGCAATATTGGTTTTAATAGCTGTGGAGGCACCAAATTCTACAAAGATGGCGATGAAAAAAAAATTAATGATCGTACAATAAATGTGATAGTATATAAAGGCAATGCCGGCTGTGGCGCCACAGCCAAGCATATTTATATCAATATCAATTGTATTAGAACTTTTCAGCTTATCCTGGCTCATGAACTCGGCCACGTGTTAGGTTTACCTCATACCCATGGCTTGGGCAATACCGGCGTTACTGCAGAACTTGTTGATGGTAGTAACTGTGATGTAGCAGGAGATCAATTTTGTGATACTCCGGCCGACCCCAACTTATTAAATAAAGTGAATGCCAATAATTGTAATTATACAGGTACTGTTAAAGATCCTAATGGCCAATCTTATAATCCTGACGTGAGTAACATCATGTCTTACTCGATGGATGCCTGTATGAATTCCTTTTCTAATCAACAATTTGTACTCTGGCACTTGCACAGCCGTCAACTGCCTCGGCATAAAAAGCAGCAGCAGGAAGAAAGCGGATTGGTAGTGTAGCTTAACAAATTACCACCTCGGGTGTAAGACAGCAAACATATCCAACCGGGTGGCAACTATCAGTTATTTGATTCTACTGGTAATTTAGTAAAAGATGGAGAATTAAAATATGGAGATAATAGGCTGGATATTTATTCACTCTCGAGCGGGATGTATTTCATGAAAATTAAATTGAGAGATACTACTTTTAATGACAAAATAATTATCAACTAATCAAGGAATCCATCGGTCAGTTCTTTTGAAAAGTGCTGACTGATGGGTCTATAGTTCGAACAAAAACCCCGTTGATAAATCTAAAAAAAGAAAGACTGCAAAAAGCAGCCTTATTAAGCTCTGGCACCAGCCGATTGAAAAAAATTTTTAACCCAGTAAAAATAGCCTTTCGACTACGAAACCCTGACCTTACTTAAAAAATAACTACTTCTATGTCAGAAAAAATGATTTCAATAATATATGTGCCAATACCATGCCAGCCCACCCTCAAGTGCATACAAAGCATTTATTCCCTAAAAGGGAAACTAAATGTAGAAATATTTCTACAGTAGTAACATCTAATTCCCCACTTTCATAGAGGCCAATCATAAAGCAAGAATTTACTGATCTATGTAATATTAAATGAGTATTATAATTGGCCTACCTTAAAATTTTATCCTTACTTTACTTAAGTAAATATTTAAATTTTTATTTCATGAAAACGACTTTATTCATTCTATTTTGCATGGTAGCAGGTTTTGCCCAAGCACAAAATGTAAACAAAAATTGGCAACAAGATTTAAATGCTGCTTTAACTGAATTTAAATCATGTAATAATACGCCGATAAATGGTATAAATCCCTGCAATAAATTTTTGGGAGAATCATTGAAAAAAGTATATAATATAAATGACTTTTATAACAGCGAAGTAGGCCGGTACATGCTGGTTGGAGAAATGGCAGATTATTTAGCTAATAATTCTCAGTGGACAGAAATAGGCGGAATTTTCGATCAGGAAGTATTGAATAAGGCGCAAGCAAATGCCAATGCAGGTAAAGCTGTGGTTGCCCTTTTTCTTGATACCGATGGACTGGGCCATATGTCATTGATCTTACCTGGGCAAATGCATACTTCCGCTACATGGTCTCTCAAAGTACCTAATTCATCTTCATTTTTTACCGTAAAGCCTGAAGATGCTTATGTAAATAAAGGCCTATCTTACGCATTTAATAAATCACAAGCGGTAAGAGTAAAATTATATACCAGAAAATATTAAAATAGGGCATTCAATGCAGCACGTATCGCTCGAGGTAATAGCTTGTAGGGTGGGAAGAACAAACTAGCCAAGCACCTCTTTCAAAACTTGTATCGATCTGATCTCGCCTAATGCGTCAATATGGTAATGATAATACTTCAAAATTACCTGAAGCAGGTGGCTGCGGTTTTTTGCCGATAAAGATAAAGAATGCTGGAAGTCATGATTTATTAAATATGTTAAATCTTCAATTTCCTTAGCAACCAATGAATCGTCAGGGCCGCCAATTTGCCTAAAAATATCAGCCCCACTACTTGGCTGAAAACCTAGAAAACGAGCAAGCTTAAGCAAAAACTGCAAATGAAAGTTACTAAAACCCTTCTCTTGATTTTCTAATTCCTGAATTGAATGCCATAGAAAGCTAAATAAAGCTTCTTCAGAAGTTTCTTCTTTTAACAATTTGTAGAGCATTTCACCAATGAATATAGCGATACTCGATTTTTTTATATCAAGCGCGATACTTTTTTGAGGATGCGGGCACTTGAGTTCAGCTAAGCGATTGAGGTTCGCGTTTTTCTTATAATAAACTACCATTTCTAGTAGCGTAAGCGGTTGAAAAAGTGCTATTTTAAATTTTGCTTTTTGGCTGCGAACACCATTTACGATATAAGATTGAAGCCCAAAATGCCTGGTATATATTTTTGAAATTATTGAGGTGTCTTTGTATTTGATGTAATTAAGTACAATACCTTCTGTTTTATGTAACATTACTCTACTACTGCAATTTTACCTACCATATGCTGCTCCCCATTTTCATCTGCCATCATTACCAAATATATTCCAGTACTCACCCGCCTGTTGTTGTAGTCAGTTACATCCCAAGTGGCCATCCCTCCATAGGAATTAATCTCTTTAATTAATTGCCCGCTTATAGTGGTAATTTTCACCACGGTATTATTTACCAATCCTTCAATGGCTATTAACCCTTGAAAGGTAGCACGCACCGGGTTAGGGAAAATTTTTATTGATTCATAATTGCTACGTGATCTGGTAGCGGTGCTTCTAAATGAAATTATACCTTCACTAGTAGCTATGAACACCTCGCCCGTTTCATCCAAAATAGCAATGTCTAAAATTTCATTGCTCAATAAAGGGCTGTTTTCTGTATTAAAATTATAAAACAATTCTTCACCTCCTGGCCCAAATAGCCAAATGCCATTGTTTGTGCCAATCCATTTCCTATTGCCGGCATCGATTGCCAAAGTAGTTATAATCTCGGTAGAAAGTAAGCGCCTTTGATTAAAGATAGGAGCAACTGCATCAATTGGCTGGTTGGCAAGTGCTAAAAATGGATTAGGAAAATAAGCCACTCCTTCGTTGGTGCCTACCCAAATAAAACCATCCCGATCCAACATAATATCATTTACAATATTTCCGGGTAATCCACCACTTCCAACACCACTGGTAAGTAATCTACTTTGTTGGTCATCAGGATTATATACCACTATACCCCCTCCGTTTTGCCCGGCTATTGCCATCCAAATATCTCCATTTCCATATCTGATTATTTTATTGGCAAAATTAGCGCGACTACCCGGCAAGTAGCTTTCACCAATGCCGTCAGTAGTTATTTGATGTAGCGGTGGAGTAGCATTATAAATGCTGAACCACACCTCTTCCTGATTGCCTACCACTAAATCACTGATCCACATTTCATCGTCATTAAAAATAGATAATGGACTATCCGGAGTTTGATTATTAATTAATCGAAAATTGTCTCCATTCCATTGTATTAAACCATCACCGTAACTAGCTAGCCAGGTTATGTTGTTAATGGGGTCGTATCCTACCGCGCTTAAATCTTCTACCATCGGAAGCAGTTGCTCACCGTAAGTTTCCCATTGATTATTTTGATAAAGAGAAAATTGTGCGGGTAAATTAAGAGGTGCATTATTTTCATTTTTAGCGGCAGGTAAGCCAAATATTCGATTGGGAGTAGTAAAAAGCTGAGCCACATTATTATTGGCCGGACCTGAAGGAAATATCCCTTGCCAGCCTTGCTCAAAGTTGTTTACCAACCCATTTTCTTCGTCAGCAATCCACCAAACGCCGTTTTCAAAAATTGCGTGCCAGGGAGATGCAAGAGGTTGGGCTGTAAGCACATTTGTTTGCAATTCCGGAGTAACGGTGATAACATTTCGCTGAGTAACTACAATTAAATTACCATTGGCAGCAGATACATTTCTGATTGAATTTTCAAAAGTTAAAGGTAGTTCATTCCAGCCGTTCTCAATTTGCTGCCAAAGTTTATCTCCAATTGCCAGAATTACCTCATCGATCCAGGAAACAATAGCTACACTTTCCCCAACAGGCAAGCTCTTTCTTTGCCAGTTGCGAAAATCTTGCAAATTGGACCCATCCGTTAATGAAGCTGATAATAGATGTTGGGAAGTAAGTAAATAAATACTATCATTTGCAATAACTGATTGTTTTATTGCTAATGCAGCCCCCTCCTCTCCCGGATACCAGGTTTCCTTTACCTCAAGTGCAGACAGGTTGAGTACTACTACACCAAAATCTGTGGCTAAATAAGCTTCGTCTTGAAGGGTGGATATGTGATTAATCGTTTTCGCACCGGTAATACTAGCGTCTTTTATTGCTGCCAGGTTTACAATAGTATTTTCAAACAACAAATCGATGTTGCCATTGCGATAGCCTATCACTAGCGTGTTATTATCTGCATTGAAGCCAAGAGCGCTTATCGAAATTTCACTTAGACCGTCTATGGTTGACAATTTGCGTAAGCTATTATCTTCTTTATCAAAATAAAACAGGCTGTTATCAGTGGCGGCATACACCTTTTGCTGTGCCAGGGCCAATCTTTTGGCCTGGGAGTAGTTGAGGTGCGTTTGCCAGCCTTCTAGCGAAATACTGGGCTGAGCAATGGCTTGCCAGGCAATCAAAAACAAGATATAACTAAATAACTTTTTTCGCATCTTTTCCTAAGTTATAGCAGCGTCTGCAGCGGGGCTCGTACATTTCTTTGGCACCTATCATTACCGGATTACTTTCATCGGCATGTCGATAAGACCGGGAAGCCAAGGCGCCACATTTTACACAAATGGCATGCAGCTTTGTTACGTATTCGGCATATGCCAGTATTTCGGGCATTTTACCAAAAGGTTTTGCTTTAGAATCGAGATCCAAACCAGCCACCACTACCCGCTTGCCTTTATCGGCCAGCATTTTAGCTACATTTACTATTTCATCATCAAAAAACTGAGCTTCGTCAATACCCACTACTTCGCAATCACTGGCTGGCAGTAAAATCTCGTTGGCAAAGCTTACAGGGGTAGAACGAATTTGATTTTGATTATGTGATACCACGTTGATTAAATCGTAACGCTTATCAATTTTTGGTTTAAAAATTTCTACCCGTTGTCCAGCTATGATGGCTCGGTTGAGGCGACGGATAAGTTCTTCTGTTTTGCCAGAAAACATGGGACCACAAATTAACTCAATCCATCCCTGGCCGCTTTCATTTTTAAAATTTCTGATATGTGGTTCTACAAACATTTAAATAATTCTGATTTGCCATAGCAATAGCCATTAATTTTAATACCAGATACCCCAAATCAACGTTGAATTGCAAATAGTAATACTCAAAGTAACAATAAAAGTTTACCTGATAAAACATTTTACTGCTCCTATATATTTTTAATTTTGCAAAGATAAGATAGACATGGAAACCAATATCAATTACCAATATATTTCTGATTACAGTCGGGATTTTGCCAAAGAAGTAAGCACTAACTTTTTTGCTGGCAAAAGCACGATTGATGGCCGCGAAATGCTGAACCTTACCCCGGTGGCACAGATAAATTTGTTTACCATAAAAATAATATTTCAGCAATGGAAAGATGAAATGAGCAGGTTGAAAAGCCCTTATTTCAACTATCAGGCACCTGAAGTACGCAAAGTGATGAAGGAGTTTATGAATGTACTGAGCCGCAACATAAGCATTGATCAGGAAAATTTTACGCCACTATTGGCGAAAGCCGTACAGGACGCATTGCTTTTAATCTTCTCACCCTACGATTTTTACCAACAGGAGTTTACCCGAAAAGCTAAAATAAACCTGAATGAGCTTAAAGAAGTGGCCAAATACATAAAGGTAAATAGCAATTTGATGGAATCTTTTATTATCAAATTTGAAGATAAAGGCAATGAAGTAATTGATAATGAAGAGGGGCTAAAAATTTTGAATGATATTTTGGCTAATACTTCAGAATTGCCTGAGGATTTCGATCCTTTTCAACTACAGCTTTCGCAAATTATACCTATACAAACGGATTATATTTATCAACAACAACAGCATATCAATAAGCCGGTGCGGTCAGATGATGAAGGCTCATCAAAACCCACAAAAGAAAAACAACATGAGGGGCCTACTACACTAAACGATCGATTTACAACTCAACAAAAAACATCGTTGGCAGAAGTGTTGCAAAAAAGAAAAATTGAAAACATCAAAAACCATATTTCTATAAATCAGCGATTTATGTTTATCAATGAACTTTTTGGTGGTGATACTAATATTTACAATCAAGCGCTTGAAAGAGTAGATAATTGTCAATCGATGAATGAAGCACTCGATTATCTTCAGCAAAACCATGTGCGGCAGCAGCAGTGGGAAATGGAATCTGAAGAAGTAGCAGAATTTATGGATGTACTGGCAAAAAAATATGGATAAAAACATAAGAATAAACAAAAGCACCTACCTGGTAAGCCAAATGGATTGCCCTTCCGAAGAGCAGATGATTCGAATGAAATTACAATCACTTCCCCAGGTAAAACACCTTCAATTTGACATTCCTAATCGCAAACTAGAAATTTTTCACATTCATAATCATCAGGTTATTACTGAAAGTCTTCATCAACTGAAGTTGGGAGATGAATACCTGGATAGTGAAGAAGCCGCCCTTCCGGTAAAAGCCGATGAAAGTAAAGAAAGAATAATATTATGGTGGGTGCTGGCAATTAATTTCACCTTTTTTTTGGTAGAAATGATAAGTGGCTGGTTGGCGGCCTCCATGGGTTTAGTTGCTGATAGTCTTGATATGCTAGCCGATGCTATCGTGTATGGATTGAGCCTGATGGCTGTAGGGCATGCATTGAAACGCAAGCAGCAAGTAGCCAAAATAAGTGGTTATTTTCAAATGAGCTTAGCTTTAATCGGTTTTGTAGAAGTATTGCGTAGATTTTTTGGTGTGGCTGCAATGCCTGAATTTGAAATTATGATCGTAATTTCTGTTTTTGCTTTATTGGCCAACATGATTTCACTTTATTTAATTCAGCAAAATAAAAGCAAAGAAGCTCACATGCAAGCCAGCGCAATATTTACTTCAAACGATATAATAGTAAATATAGGAGTAATAGTAGCCGGGTCACTTGTTTTTTGGCTTGACTCACGCATTCCGGATTTAATTGTAGGCAGCATAATTTTTCTGGTGGTACTGAGAGGTGCTATACGCATTTTGAAATTGGCAAGCAATTAATCAATAAGTCTCCAATAGACAAAAATTATTATTGCAGTAGAATCAATATTGTACATTGTTACTTTTTGCCAACTTCTTTCACTTTATCAAGTAGTAGCTAATCGCAAAAATGCTCCAGAAATCTGATCCAGTGGCATTACTTTATCAGCAGCTTCTAATTTAATGGCCTCTCGAGGCATACCAAATACAACACATGATTTTTCGTCTTGAGCAATGGTTGCAGCACCGGCTTCCCTCATTTCCAGCAGTCCTCGGGCACCATCGTCTCCCATGCCTGTTAGTATAACCCCGATAGCATTAGGCCCGGCAAAGCGAGATACTGAGCGGAACAAAACATCTACCGATGGCCGATGACGATTTACCAGTTCACCATCTTTTACTTCTACATAATAGCGGGCCCCGCTTCTGTTTATTAACAGGTGCTTGTTGCCTGGCGCTATCAAAGCCCTACCCCTGATAATACTGTCTCCATTTTCAGCTTCTTTTACAGTAATGCGGCATATTTCATTGAGTCGATTGGCAAATGATTTGGTAAAAAGCTCAGGCATGTGTTGTACAATTACAATGCCGGGACAATCAAGCGGCAAAACCGTGAGCAATTCACGAATAGCTTCTGTACCACCGGTAGATGCACCTATGGCTACTACTTTTTCGGTGGTTTTAATCATACTTCTTGAGTAGCCAGTATTTTTTATTACCGCGTCAGCTGATAATTTGGCCACCGTTTCAAATTTAGTTTTGCGCTTGGTGCGAGCATGAGCGGCTGCTTTTACCACATCAATTATTTTAATTCGCGATTCCTCAAAAAACTCTTTGGTGCGTAGTTGTGGTTTTGTAATTATATCTATGGCACCATATTCAAGTGCTTTTAAACTGGTTTCGGTGCCCTTGGCCGTTAAGCTGGAAATAATCACTACTGGGATAGGATGTTGAGACATTATTTTTTTCAAAAATGTAATACCATCCATGCGGGGCATTTCCACATCAAGTGTAATTACATCTGGCACCATACTTTTTATTTTTGAAGCCGCGATATATGGGTCCGATGCTGTACCTATTACTTCCAGCATACTACTACTGTTGAATATTTGGGCAAGTGCTTGCCTTACCACCGCCGAATCATCGACTATCAGGACTTTAATCTTGTTGCTACTCATGCTAGTTTCCCTTTACTTGCTGTATTACATTTTTCTTAATAAATCGCATTAAAACTTCACCAGTGGAAGTATTGAATAATATGTTGCGTCCTTGATTGCCACCGGTACTTTGCCCTGTAACTCTTATATGGTGATCTTTCAGCATATCGGCAGCAAGTTGAGCATTACGAGAGCCAATTTTGAAAGTATTGCTTGTGCTTTCCAAACTTTCTGCACCACCAAATACTTTTGCAATAATATTCCTCTTTTGGCTTCCCATATCAATCATTTTTTCCAGCAGTTTTTCGATTGCAATGTTGCCGTATTTGGGCGTGGGTAGTCCATCGCCATTCCACAGTGGAAGCATATAATGATTAATTCCCCCTACTTTAAGCACCGGATCGTATAAGCATACTGCAATGCAAGATCCAAGCACCGTCTTTACTTTAGCTTCTTCGCGAGAGCTAAATAGACTGGACGGGTAAAGGAAATGTATTTGTTGAACTTCGGTATTAAAACTTTTCTTCTGCATCAAAGAATAATTCATTGCCGCCAAACGCGACATCATCAATATCGCCATCTAAATTCCACTCGGCGAGTGTAATTGTAAACTGGCTTCCTTTTCCTTTTTTACTTTTTAAATCGATGGTGCCGTTAATCATCTCCAGCAAAGCCTTGGTTACTGATAGCCCCAAGCCATGACCAGGATGCTCTCGAGTAAGCCCGGTATCTAATTGATTGAAACGGTCGAAAATTGTTTGTTGGTCATTGGCTGATATTCCCATACCCTCGTCAGTAATCGTTATCTTGAGTAGCTCACCGGTATATTCAGATTTTATGATTATTTTACCAGACTTTTCGCTAAATTCAATGGCATTGCTTAATAAGTTAAATAAAGCCAATTGCAACTTGGCGGGATCTGTTTTAAAATAAAATTCCTTATCCTTGCCAAAATTATTTTTGTGTTCCAGCTTCAACTCTTTTTGCTGAATTTTCATATTGAAATAATCGATAGCTTCGGTCACAAGCTCATTTATTTCAACCTTTGCAATTTCGGGTAGCACTTCTCCGGCTTCAATGTTGGCGGCAGTAAAAATGTTTTTCAATTGAAAATCAAGTTTAAAAGCTTCATTATGAATAAGAGTAGCCATAGATTGTACTTTACCGATACAATTTTTATCATCTCTTTTGCACAGTTGTATTATGTTGCTACTAATACCTAATATTGAAGCAAAAGGATTGTTAATTTCATTCCTGATGTTAGAAATGAAATTACTTTTTAACGACTCCGACTTTTCTAACTTAATATTTACTGCCTGAAGCTTTTTCATCAATTTTTTTTGCTCTTCCAGTGCATGATTGCGCTCGGCAAATCTTTCTTGAAGCTCCTGTATTAATTCCTGGTCTGAAAAATTCTTCATTTGCTATATCTTTTTGAAAATAGTTGGTCTAATTTGTTTTAAAGGCAGATTCATGCCCATTATTGATTCGGAATGCCCCAGAAAGAAATATCCGCCATATTTCAATTTCTGACACAACCTGCGTATAACCTTTTCCTGCGTGGGGCGATCAAAATAAATTAATACATTGCGACAAAAAATGATGTCGAACATATCTCTTACAGCATTATATTCTTCATCAATAAAATTTAGTCGTTGATAATATGCTTTACCGCGCAACTCTTTGGCTACTCTTACCGTGGGGTTAATCCTTTCTTTACTTTTAAGAAAGTATTTCTTTTTTAATTCAATAGGAATATTAAAAATCCTGTCTTCCGGGTAAATAGCGTTTACAGCTTTTGTTAGTATTCGAGAAGATATATCAGTACCTAATATTTGAAAATCAAACCGGGTACCATTTAGCATAAATTCTTTTAGCACGATGGCAATTGTATATACTTCTTCGCCACTGGAGCAGCCTGCACTCCACACTTTAATCTGTCTGTTGATGGCTAACTCTGGCAAGACCTCCCTTGAAATAAAATCAAAATGTGCAGGTTCTCTGAAAAAATCGGTTTTGTTGGTAGTTACCACATCAATCATATGAATAAGTTCACTACTTTCACCCTTTTCAGTAAAAACCACATCAATATATTCTTTAAAAGTTGCAATGTTGAGGTCGCGTAGTCTTTTTTGAAGTCGCGACTGGAGCATTGTCTTCTTTTCCGGAGGCATCTTTATGCCAAAGTTGGTATTGATGAAAACACTTAGCCTTTTAAACTCCTCATCGGAAAGTTTCGTGCTAAAAATTTTATTGTGTGCTGATATATCCATTTTACGTTATATGTTATTAATTACCAGCCCTATAGAAAACCTGTGCCAGTATGCTTTAAGCGCCTGGCAATGGCTTTTCTTCACTGGTAAACAATAATTTCTATAGTGCTTTATTTGCTTGCTTTACTAGCAGTAGCAGTTTTTTTACGCCTGGTAGTGGTCTTCTTTTTTTCTTCTTGCACGGGTTCGTTCACACTACTTTGTATAATGGAAATTTCGTCGGTAGTAAGTACATGATCAATGTCTAATATCATGACAAATTCATCATCTACTTTACCCATTCCTTTTATAAATTCAGATTTGAATTTATTACCAATACTTGGTGGTGGCTGTACATTTTCAGCATCTATGTGCAATACTTCCTGCACCATGTCTACCAAAAGCCCCACTTTAACAGATTCCTGGTCTATGTCAATATCCAGTACTATAATACAGCTATTGATAGTATCGGCTATTTCTGGCATACCAAATTTAATACGGGTATCCACCACCGGTAATACATTGCCCCGAAGGTTAATTACTCCGCGCATGTAATTTGGCGATTGAGGTACTTTTGTAATTTTACTCAATTCGAGAATTTCTAATACCTTACCTACATTAGCAGCGAAAAGCTCTTCTCCTAATTTGAAAGACAAGAATGAATTGACGGTAGTTGAAAGTTCAGCTGTCATTTTATTTCCTCCATTTTATATGTTTTTTCTGAAAAGTTTTTAATTATTTTATTGGTATCCAGCACCAGGGCGATAGTTCCATCACCTAAAATAGTAGCACCGGATATAATATCAATATCTTTATAAAGTTTCCCCAGTGGCTTGAGCACTGCCTGGTATTCGCCAATTATTTCGTCAACGGTAAGACCTACTTCGTTTTCATCATAATTTACTACCACCATTTGCAATAGATCTGGTATGTCATCCTTCAAGGTAAATTCTTCATGCAAATTAAGGAAAGGTACTTGTCTGCCATCCAGCACTACCAGATTATTAAATGTATCAGTTACCTTCTCTCTATTCACTTCGTAAACTTTACCCACAGAAGCCAATGGAATTACAAAAAATGTTTCTTTTATTTTCACCAGCAGGCCATCTATTATACTCAGGGTAAGTGGCAATTTTATGATGGTAGAGGTGCCTTCGTTCTTTTTGCTTTCTAAGCTTACATCACCTCGTATTTCACTAATTTTGCGCATTACCACATCCATACCCACGCCCCTACCAGAAACTTCTGTCACCTGCTGAGCAGTAGAAAAACCGGGTAAAAACAATAAGTCGAGCATTTCTTTTTCTGAAAGCTGAGCATTTTCATCTATTAACCCCTTGCTTATAGCCTTTGACCTTATTTTTTCAGGATCTATTCCCTTGCCATCATCTTTTATTTCTATGATTACATTAGTACCGGAATAATAAGCTTTGAAAAGAATGGTACCCTTCTCATTCTTACCTTGCTTTTTTCTGGTTTCTACATCCTCTATTCCATGGTCTATTGAATTTCTGAGAATATGCAAAATAGGATCGGCCAAGCTTTCAATGATCGATTTATCCAGTTCGGTATCTGTACCTTCTGTTTTAAGTTCTATCTTTTTGCCTAGTTCTTGCGAAAGATCCCTTACCAGCCGCTGGAATCGTGTAAGCATATTTTCAATAGGAATCAAACATATACTGAATGTATTGTCTCTTAACCTACGGCTTATCTTCTCCATATTTTCGGCAATAGCCATCAATTCAGGTATATTACTTTGCTCCGCGAATAGACTTAAGCTGGCTTGTGTAGTTACCAATTCACTTACCAGGTTCATTAAATCATCAAGCTTTTCCGAAGATACTCTGATACTAGATACACTGGTTTCCTTTTTCCCGGTATTTACAGAAGTAGAAGTAGTTTTTAATTCATCCTTTTTGACTTCCGCTTCCTGGTTGTTTTGGTAAAGGCTATTGACAAATTTTTGCAGTTCCTCTACATCAATATTTTCTTTATAAGAAAGCTCTTTATCAATTTTCTCTACAAAATCCTTATTTTCCAGCAGGTTTTCATCAGCTATTTTATGTACTTCCAGCTGGCAATCATTCACTACAAAAATGAAAACATCTTCAATTGTAGTTATAGGCGCTTTGGTAGTTAAGTAAATATCCCAGAAGATGTAGCATGTTTCTGCATCAATTGCATCCAGCCGAGGAATATCATGCAGGTGAACGGAAACCTTTGATTTTCCCAATGCAGCCAATTCATCCAGTAGGTACATTGGATTAGTACCATCTTTCAAAATATAATCTTTGGGCCTGAATAGTATATAATAGGTGCTTAGCCTTTCTTCATTTGCTTGTTGTACAGGAGGCGAATCCTTAGCAACAGATTTTATCTGACCTATATTTTCGTTAATAATTTTGTCAATTCCAGTTACCAGTTTTTCATGATTCTTCCTGTTTTCTTCATTCGCCAACTCCCCATCATCCAATACACACCTGATATGATCTACTGAAAGTAGCGTAATATTCAAAATCTCCTCACTTAATTGCAGCTTGCCTTCGCGTATTAAGTCGTAAATAGTCTCAAGCGAGTGTGTAAAATCGCCCATGGTTTCAAAGCCAAACATGTTGCAGTTGCCTTTGAAAGTATGCATCACGCGAAAAACTCTTTCTATCAGGCTTTTATCTTCAGGATTCTGCTCGAGGCTGAAAAGTGATTTTTCCAAATCTTCGATAAGGTCATTAGCTTCGGCTTTAAATATCTCTTGCAAATTTTCCATTATCTTAATACTTTCTTAATGATTGTTAATAATTTATCGGCCACGAATGGTTTTACTAGCCAACCGGTTGCGCCGGCTTTTTTTGCTTCTTCTTTTTTCGAACCCTGCGATTCAGTGGTAAGAAAAAGGATAGGAATATAGCGGTAATTATCCAGAATTCTTACTTTCTTTATAAAGCCGATACCATCTAGCCTGGGCATGTGCAAATCAGTAATTACTAAATGTATTTTACGATCGTGGGCAAAATATTTTAAAGCGTCTTCACCATCAGTGCCTGCAAGTATTTCATAGCCAGCATCTTCGAGGGAGTAGGTCAACATTTCCCTTACGCTTTCCGAATCATCTACGATTAATATTGTGCGTTTCATGTTATATTTAGGTGTTAATGCAGTTCCGCTTTAGGTACCAAAAGGTTTTGTAAGCCCGAGTGAGTAATTACATTTTCAATTTCTTTGGGCAGGGAAATTTCGTAGCTGATTTCTTTATTTAAGTGGGCAGCACTTCTACTTAAGGCATAAAAAATTTGCACACAGGCAATGTCAAAGCTATCTACCTGCCTGGTTTCAATTAATACCTGGTCATACTTTTCTAGTAGAACAATCAACTCATCTTTTATATCTGCAATATTTTGAATTGATAGCTCTCCGCTGAGAGTAACTTTTACTGATGTAGCGTCTTTAGCAGCCTTTTTGTTAATCTTAAATGTTTTTGACTTCATCTTTCCTTTCGATATTATTAAAAAAAATCAAGCAAAACCAAGCTTATCATAAAACCATGATTTTACTTCTGCAATTTAGGAAGCTATTTTTAATTTATAATTTACATGTTTTTGCTTTACCTACTTTTGTAATAAAAGTAGATAAAATGTATTGAAAAGAAATTGCTTAGAGGGCTAACCTAAAGAAAAACAAGCAGATATGCTCATCATTATTGATTAGACTAATGAGCCATGTGTAGTTATTTGAAGATTTACTTATTCATTAATTCTCTTTTATATCCGTAGTGTGATATTATTCAAGATGTTAGAATTATTCAATTAATGATAAAAAAGGTAAGTTATACATCTATTATCAATCCTGAGAGTCATCAATAAGGTTAGTGTTTATTTTAATATCAGACAGGAGAGTTTTATGTACCGGACATTTATTCGCGATATCCAGCAATTTTTGCCTTTGTTGCTCATCTAAATTGCCATCAAGCTCAATCCACCGTGTAATATGATCTATCTTGTTTTTATGATCTTTTTGCTGGCAATCATCAGCATGTTTTTTATCGTGTTGGGTATGTACCCGTACTTCTTCCAGCGGAATGTTTTTGGCTTTGGCATAGTACTGCAAGGTCATACTGGTACAGGTAGCTAGTGATGCCGACAACAAATCGTACGGAGAAGGCCCCAGGTCTTCGCCACCCATACTTTCAGGTTCATCTGCTAGTAGCATATGGTTATCCATTTTTACATCAGTGATAAAACTGTCTTTAAAGGTGCGGGCGATGGTTTGTTTATCAGATTCCAGGGCTGGCAATACCACTTTGGGTAAATATTTGCTACTCCAGGCACCTATCATATTACCTGCATACAACGAATCATGCTTGTTGCTGAGCAAGTGATCAGCATCATCTAATGAGATAAAGCTTTTGCTGTGTTTGGCTGCATGGTATAATTTTGCTGCATTTGACACTTCAACTACTCGATCTTGAGGAGAATGCATAATTAATAGAGCAAAGTCTTTATTGTTTAATATTTGCTCCAAACTGTTTTTTTCCAAGTCCTCAATAAATTGTTTTTTAATGGTGAATTGCCGACCAGCAATTAACACCCGAGCTTCCCCTTTCTGTTCGATTACTTCCCTTTTTTCCGATAGCAGGTGAGTAACATGTTCTGGGTCGGCAGGACTGCCAATAGTGGCTACCGCTTTAACGGAGGGAAGCTGATCCGCTGCCTTTATTACTGCCGCCCCTCCTAGCGAGTGGCCCACCATCACCGAAGGCGGCTGAAATTCTTTTTCCATAAATTTTGCCACGCAAATTAAATCAGCAATGTTGGAAGAAAAATTAGTATTGGAAAAGTCACCTTCACTTTCACCAAGACCAGTAAAATCAAATCGCAATACTGCTATATCGTGCGATGTAAGACCTAAGGTAATATTTTTTACTGCAATTAAATCTTTGGAGCAGGTAAAGCAATGAGCAAATAAAGCATAGTGCTTTGGCCTTCCACTTACAGGCATTTCTAGGCGGGCCGAAAGTTGATGGCCCAATTCATTTTCTATATTAATCCTGACTGACTTCATTATTTACGAATTTTCAACCATTTCATCTGCCTGCAATTGTTTATCATAAAGTTCTTTATAAGTGCCATTGAGGGCCATCAACTCTTCGTTAGTACCTTGTTCCACTATTTTGCCATCGTCTAATACTATAATGAGGTCTGATAACTTTGCAGATGAAATACGATGAGAGATAACTACACTCGTTCTTCCTTGCATAATTTTTTTCATACTGTTCAATATAGTATTTTCAGTTTTGGTATCTACCGCTGATAAGCAGTCATCCAAAATGAGAATTTTGGGGTTGCGCACCACCGCCCTTGCAATTGAAAGTCGTTGCTTTTGGCCCCCTGAAAGCGTAATACCCCTTTCGCCAAGTTTAGTATCAAAACCGTTTGGAAAGCGCTCGATATTTTCCAGCAGGTCAGCATCCTCTGCTGCTTGTTTAATTTTCTCGAAGCCAACATCAAATGCACCAAAGGCAATATTGTTTTTGATAGAATCTGAAAAAAGAAACACATCTTGAGGTACGTATCCTATTTGACCACGCAAATTAGACAGTTTATACTTTTTAATATCCTTTTCATCCACATAAATTTCGCCTTGGGAGGCATCATACATGCGCAAAAGTAAATTGGCCAAAGTACTTTTGCCAGAACCCGTGGTGCCGATTACAGCCAATGATTGACCAGCTTTTATTTCGAAATTGATATTTTCAAGGGCTTTGATGCCAGAATCAGGATAAATGAAAGATACATTTTTAAAGGTAATATCACCGGTTATCTCTCTTTCCAGATTTTCTGTAGAAACAATTTCATTTTCAGTATTTAAAAATTCATTGATCCTCTTTTGTGAAGCAGCAGCACGTTGTACAATACTAGTTACCCAACCTACACTGGTCACCGGCCAGGTGAGCAAGTTTACATAAATGATAAATTCGGCAATGGTACCAAAAGATATTGACCCTTTAATTACCTCAGCTCCACCAATGTACACAACCATTACCGTGCTGAAGCCAATCAAAAACATGATTAAAGGAAAAAACAATGCTTCAACTCGAGTCAGCTTCAGCGATTTTTCTTTATAATCATTGCTTTCAGTTGAAAACTTGTTGGATATATCTTTTTCCCTGGCAAAGGATTTAATCACCCTAATTCCGGAAAATGCTTCTTGCACAAAAGTTGACAAACCACTCAGGCTACGCTGTATTTCTTCAGATCGTCTATTAATAATATTATTTACAAAATAGATACTGAGTGACAAAATAGGCAAAGGGATTAAAGCATATAAAGTAAGGCGTGCATCAATTTGCAACATAATAGGAATCAAAACTACAAAAAGTACCACCAGGTTGAGTCCATACATTATTGCCGGGCCCAAATACATTCTTACCTTGCTCACATCTTCAGAAATACGAGCCATTAAATCACCTGTATTGTTGCGGCGATAAAAGCTTATTGGCAGGCTTTGATAATGCTTATAAATATCATTTTTAAGATCGTACTCTATTTTTCTCGACATAACAATAATTGTTTGCCGTACTAAAAATAAAAATAAGCCCCTTAGCAATGCCATTAATAGAATGGTAGCCCCGTAAATGAGTAAGCTATTATTAATAATTTCATTGTAAATATCTTGTAGACTCAACCCTTGGTAACTGTGATATATACTCAGATTATCAGCAACTAAATCAAGTGCGTGACGTACCAGTTGAGCTGGAATTATTTGAAAAATAATGGAAATTACTACAAATAAAGTACCTAAAATAAGGTGAAACTTATACTTAAAAAAATACTTATTGAGATAGCTTAAATCTTTCACTGCCTTATGAACGAAATTGTATTTAAAAAGTTCTTATGCAAGATAGTTAAATTGTGATAATGCTGAAAGAATAACTTATATTTAAGAAACCTAATTTTTGTATTTATCTCTCATTGCCTTATTTGGCATCATCACCTTATCAAAAAGAAGTTTGTTATAATTGTTTTTTGATTCCCTGATCAAATGGATTTACCAGTGGAGTTGAGCTGAGGAAAAACCTTTCATGCTGGTTTAATTTAACAGGAGTTGTTCAAGCTGGTACTTCTCAGTTAGCTCAGGCTACAAGGGTTTCCATATGGTATAATGTGTTTCTACCCCTATCAATAAACTATCGACAATAATTATTGCAATTATAAAAAATTCAAAGGCTTTTGCAGAAATGAGTTGTCTTATATTAGCTTGCAACATGATTTAATTACTTAAACAATAGAAAAAAGCATTGGATGGAAATTAAGAATTTTGCCTTATTGTACTAATTAATTTAAAATTACAACTAACCTGCTGTAATTCAGCATTTAAATTTTCGTGTGTAAATTACATAGCCTATTAGAAATATCACTATTACTATACTCAATATTAATAAATAAAGGGTTAAACCTTCTGGCGTCCAGTTAAGCATTGTAGATGGAATTTTAATTATAGCTAATATTCCTAAATAAATGGTAGCACCGGTAACTAAAAAGCCAAATACATTTGCATACCATTGATTCAAGTTTTTTACGGGCATTATTTTTTTATCATTTAATATAAGCATTAAACTAATGGCTGAAAAAGGAAGTAACGCGCCATTAAAAGCCTGGGCAGTTATAATTAGCGGAATGGGATGCACAGCAAAAAACTGAAAAACAAAACCAATCAATAAAATAATGATACCACTGTATCGGTTAATTGTATTTTGGTTAGGAAAAAGACTTTGCAAGGTAAACTGAGCAGCTAACGGGGCTGTAATAGCAGAGGTGAGACCGGCAGCAAACAAACCAATTGCAAAAAAATTGGCAGCAAAAGAACCAACTTTATTTTTTAACAAAGACTGCACAGCAAAATAATCCCAGTTCCCTGTTAATAAAGTGCCAACCACTAAAATTGCGATGGTTATTAAACCGCCCACACCTATCGCCAGTAGCAGACCAATCCTCATAAACTTGAGGTTTTGGCCGGCTACACTGCTTATACCAGAACCTAAAAAAAGATTATATGGAACGATCGTGGTTCCTATAAGTCCACTTACCAGCAATATACCTTCATTGGGAATTATCGGCACCACGCCTGCTGCAATTTCAAGCCATGACCATGGAATTTGGAAAGCTACAATCAAAAATACAATGCCCATCACCGCTACCAATAAGGAAAGCAACATAGTAAGAAATTTAATTTGCCCAGTAAGTAAAAGTATGCCTGCAAATAATAAACTCAAATAAAACAAGTAAGATGGCAAATCCAATAATTCCAAGCCAATTTTAGCTCCTCTCAAGTTACCCGCTTCGTAGGCAATACAACCGGTAACCACCGCCAGTGCTATTAATATAGGAACAACAGGTTTATTAGCGAACATTTGACTTATGGCTTTTCCAATCGGCTTGCCTGAGCTAATGGTAATTCTGGCGGCACCTTCCTGCAAAACGAAACAGCCCACTATTGAGAATACCAAAGCCCATAATAAGGAAAATCGATAACCTGCGCCAGCCGCCAAAGAAGTGGTAACTGTACCCGGGCCAATAAAGGCAGCTGAAATAAGTGACCATATTAACAGCGGATAAACTTTTTTCATTCAGCTAAAATAAGTAAATATTGCTGATATATTCAGAATTTATAAATTTGTACTCATCAGCTACTTAAAATTACAAAATGAATAATTTTTACCTTGCAGTTCTCGACATTGGCAAAACCAATAAAAAGGTGCTTATTTATGATCAAAATTTAAAAATGGTCGTCAGCACTTATAAAACTTTTGAGCAAATAGATCATGGTGATTTCTTATCGGATGATCTCGAAGCTATTTACGAATGGTTTTTGAGTTCATTAAAAAATTTCGCGCAGCAATATGCAATTCAAGCTATAAGTATAAGTGCGCATGGAGCCACTTTTGTTGCAGTAGATGAAAAGGGCAACCTCACCATTCCTGAAATTTGCTATACCACGGAACCCGGTGAAGATTTTCACGAAGAGTTTTATCAAGAATTTGGTCAGGCCGAAGCATTGCAAAAAGCCACTGCAACACCCAATTTCATGGCTTTATTAAATGTATCTAAAGGTATTTTTTATGCTAAAAAACATTTTCCTGAAGCTTTTAATGCTACCCGTTACTTTCTCAATTTACCGCAATATTTTAGCTTCCGGTTAACAGGTGTTGCTAGTGCTGAACCTACTTATGTTGGCTGTCATTCTTACTTGTGGAATTTTGAAAAAAATACCTGGTCTGATGTAGCCCACCAGTTGGGAATTATGGACAAATTGCCCGATAAAATTGTTAAAAGTTGGGAGGTGATAGGATCTATACTACCGGAAGTTGCCAGCACCACCGGCTTATCCAGTAACGTAAAAGTAAACCCTGGCTTACATGACTCCAACGCATCACTACTGCCTTATTTGATTAAAATGAAAGAACCATTTATATTGAATAGCACCGGCACTTGGTGTGTGGTGATGAAAGAAGCTGAGCAGGTACAGTTTTCACCTGATGAATTGGGCAAGGTGGTATTTTATAATCTTAATGTTTTCAATAAACCAGTGAAAACAGCTATTTTTCTTGCCGGACTTGAGTTTGAAACTTATACCGATATTTTGAAGAATCTGAATAAGGATCATGACTTCCCGGAATATGATCATGAATTGTATCAGCAAATTATCGAGAATGGTAATGAATTCATTCTACCTGGCGTAACCAAGGGAACCGGTCAATTTCCTGATTCAGAAGCCAGGGTAATTTCAGGCAATGAAATCTATTCGCTGGAAGAGATTCAGGCAGGCACACGTTATCCTGAATTTTTTAAAAATTATGAATATGCTTATGCTGTATTGATATTGAGCCTGGCAATCCAAACTAAAGTAGCTCTTGACCGTACCGGAATTCAAGCTGGTATGCCTATTTTTACAGAAGGCGGCTTTAGAAAAAATGACTGCTACAACAAATTGCTCACCGCTTTTTATCCTCAATCGGCTGTATTTACTACAGCCTTAGCAGAAGCTACTGCTTTTGGTGCTGCTATTACTGCTTTGGCAGGACTCACTGATAATAACCCCCGGAATTTACAGCATTTAATTAGTATCGAAACCAGGCAAATGGATGCTGTCAAATTTACAAAGCTGGAAAATTATACTAAAAAATTTATGTCATATATTTAAACAAAAATCTTATGAAAAACCACCTTAACCTGTTTATTATAATTATCATTTTTGCTGGTTGTGAAGTTAAAAAAGAAGCAAACAACAATCAGGATACTTTGGCAACTGAAAACACAGCAACCACCGAAAAAATACGGTTGTTAATTGACACCGATGCCAACAATGAATTAGACGATCAGCATGCTTTGGCATACGCACTTTTTAATGGTGAGGTGTTTGATGTGGTAGGTATTACCGTAAATAATACTTTTAACGGTAATGGCATTGAAAGCCAATATGCCGAAGCACAGCGAGTAGCAAAACTTTGTAAAGCAAGTGCAGAAGTACCGGTAATTGCCGGTGCTGAGGGTAGTTATCGTGAAATTGTAAATTTTATTGATCAGGAAGAATATGATGGAAGAGCAGCGGTTAACTTCATTATCGCGCAAGCGAAAGAAAGCTCCCCGGAAGACCCACTAGTATTGCTTCCCATTGGCAAATTAACCAATATAGCATTGGCACTGGCCAAAGCTCCTGAAATAAAAGATCGCGTTAAAGTCGTATGGTTAGGGGGGAATTATCCAAAGCCGGGTGAATATAATCTTGATAATGATACGACTTCTGTAAATCCTGTAATTGCATCAGGTGTAGATTTTGAAATGGTGACGGTGCGCTACAGCGATACCACGGGCACTACCTATGTACGGGTAACACCAGATGAAATTTTTGCAAACATGCCTGGTGCAGGTCCTACTGTTGAACCTGTGACCGGTAGGCATGGTGGTGAATTTACTACCTTTGGCGACTACTCTGTAAATCTTTTTGAAAAAGCCGAAATGCATGGCAACCCGCCCTCTCGCTCACTTTTTGATATGGCTGCCATGGCCATTTTGAAAAACCCTGAATGGGCAGCAAAAACAAGCATACCCGCTCCTACCCTATTGGGCAATGGCTGGCAACAAAATCCTGAGAATACTCACACCATTTTTTTATGGGAGAATTTTGACCGGAAAGCCATTATAAATGATTTTTTCGAAACGATGCAAAATTATAAATTGCAATGATATAGTTAAATGAACTTTAAGTATTAAATGCAAAAAGCTGGCTTCCAAACCAGCTTTTTTCTCACCAAATTAAAATTAAACTACTTATGTGTATTTACAATTAACTAACGATTACTCAGTACAAAGTATATAATTTTTCATTATCAAATTTTATCAAAAGTGAACTCCTGTTCAGCATATCCTGAGCATTGCTTGCTTCACCTTTAAAAACCAATTGGCCTTCTGTATCATAAACCAATATTATGGATTCTTCAATGGCCGTTTCCGGTATTTTTAGCGTTTCCAAATATTCACCAATCAGGGTTTGCTCTGTTTCCATCAGCTCTTCCTGGTTAATAATTGTCTTTTTCGTAGTTTCTTTCTTCTCTGTTTTATTTAAATTTTCAGCATTTATTGACGTGCTTACTAAGGTGATAATAGCTGTAATAAATCCTATTACTACTACGGTTTTTTTAAAAGTTTTCATGTTATTAAATATTTTTAGTTTCCACTTCATTGGCATAGTAACTGTTTTGCTAAAAATATGCCAAAACCTAAAAAGCGGCCTGGGATGGAAGTAGGGTAGGTTTTAGAAATTTTAGAGTGTTCGGTAATGTACAGTTGTGAACGAAAAGAATACAGGTTTTCAATGCTTGAACTACGGCAAGTTCCCTAGGTAAGCATATCTTTGCATATTAAAGAACAGTATCGTGAATAAATATGCTTCCATTAGCTGGTAGATTTGCATCATGTGTATACTTAAGCTCAGCAACCAAAGACGACATACACCAAAAGATCATTTCTTCAGATCTTCTGGTTTAGTTCTCCATCTACGATGCATCCAGGTCCACTGTGCAGGATCTTGCTTGATTAAATCTTCCAGCGATTTGGAAAATCGAGCAGTATTCTCTAATAGATCCTGCTCTTTGTTACCGGTATTGGTTACCGGTATTGGCGGACAAACGGTGACTTGATGCCTGTAATCCCGCTTTTGCCTGATGGTCATGGGAACAACCTTTGCTTTAGTATTCAATGCAAGCCACGTGGCCCCAATAGGAGTATAAGCTTGCTTGCCAAAAAAATCGACAAATACACCTTTCATTCGTGCTATATCCTGATCAATTAAAATAATTACGATTTCCCCCTTGTTGAGCAAACGCACAACCTTAAGCATACTATCACCACTATAAAAAACTTTAGCTCCTAATTTGGTTCTATTCTGCATTAGCAAATCATTAAGTTTAGGATTGCGATGCTCACGTACAATAATGTTAGTAGGGTATTGTACGGCTAATATTCTACCTACCAGATCGAAGGCCCCCATATGACAAGTAAGTATTACCACACCATTACCTTCTTGAAAGGCATTTTCCAGGTGATGCCATCCTTCATAATCAATCCAGCGGTGATAGTCTTCTTTTTTATTGTAACCGGTGGCTCTGAAAAGGTCAGCGGTATTGGTAGCAATATTGGCAAATAATTTTTTATTAAAAGCATTAGCCTCTTTTGGGGTCATTTTCGTATCAAATGCATAGTTATAATGGCTGACAACCAATGTCCGTTGATCAGGAAAAAGATAATAAGCTAATAGCCCTAATCTTTTATACATAATTAAAATAAACTTTCTGGGAAAAGCCTTTGCTTGCCAGAGCAATAATTTAATAAAAGGATACAGCAATGCGTATTTAACCTTTTTGCGAACGGATTTAAATCTTTGTTTGAGCGTGCTTTTTTGCATTATTTGTTTAATAGATATCACCTTGAATTTTGAACGTGCAAAATTATCGAATCTTTTTGTAAAGGGTGAAAAAATAAAATGAGCAGGGATTATAATTTTAAATTTACTTTTCAGTAAACATGAAATTCATAAAAAATTAATATTTTTCTATAAATTTATTATTTTTATAATTCAAATACATACTAACTGATGGATAAAATGAATAAAAATGAACAATTTGATGACGAGGATAAGCTACGTCAGGAAAATGAGCTTCTTAAATTAAGATTACAAGCAGAAACAGGTGCTCAATTTGCTGAAAATAATAATATGCCACCTGAAATTGAAAATCAGTTTCTGAAAAATGTATTGTCTTTTGAACAAGAGCAGGCCAATGCCAAGCCAGCGAAGGTAATTGAGCTAATTGGCAAGCCAAAGTTCAGAAAAGCTGATGAATTGAAGCCGGAGGAAATGGAATTTGAATTTGATAAGCTGATGCAGCTGATGAATAACAAAAATATTGCGCTGGATTTTTTGGCAGATTATGATGTAGAAACCAAGTACAGATTTTTAACTGAAGAACTATTTGAACATGAGGCAACACTTTTTGGCGGGTTGACAACTCATTTTATCTATGAAGAGTTTCATCCCAATCATAAAATGGAACTTGAAGATAATACCGTTAAATTTCTTCATCAATGGTTTGAGCAAAGTTTCAATGAATACAGCAGTGAATTTGGAAATCAGTTTTTTTTGGCAGACCGGCGAGTATTAAATAAAGAAGAAGTTTTGCAAAAATTCGAATTGATCTTTGCGGCATTTAATGAGTTCAAAAACTGTCAGTATCACATTCATTCCATTGATTACGAATTAAAAAATGATGATGAAGGAATGGCCAATGTAGAGGGTGCTGTAAAATATGAGGCTGTAACAGAAGATGATGAAGTAATACCTATAGAAGGACCATTTAAACTATATTTTGACCGGCAATATGGCTTTTGGACTATTTTTTATTTTGTATTTCCAGGTTTTGAGTGGTGAAGCTACCAAGCGGTTAGATATCTTGGGTTAATCGATATTTGGCTGGTATTATCTCACCCAAAAATATCTTTTTCACATATTCCCTACTCTCTTTATTTGCCTGGATAGCATCCATGGTATGTGGTGTACCTTTTTCTACAGCTTGTTCTACTATAAGGTAGGGTTTGATACTTCTTTCATTTAAAAGGTTTTCCAGCTTAAAATAATCAATATCTCCGGGAGCAAATGTTTCACTCCACACACCATCATGAGACTGTCGCAAATGCAGCTCTACAATCCTGTCACCATGCATTTTGACAATATCAAACAGTGCAAGTTCA
>Ga0207419_1000756_pt1 | contig 27101 bp, 16 predicted proteins | sample ElkSloMetagenome_4_FD_184723 | JGI IMG/M metagenome (GOLD analysis project Ga0207419, IMG submission 184723) | Hot spring microbial communities from Elkhorn Slough, Monterey Bay, USA - MD2A (version 2) | ecosystem: Environmental > Aquatic > Marine > Intertidal zone > Estuary: Microbial mat ... | reverse complement strand
TTCTTTCTCAAGGTATTTTTGATTTCTCTAAGCTCCCTTTGCAGGCCGCTAATGCTGGAATTCAGCTGATCGCGGTTCAAATTGGGCTCTGGCATTTCGTTGCTGATGTAATTCACGAACTTCCAGATCTCATTCACTTCATTCACCTTAAGTTCATAGGGCTCGTAAATGGGATTGGTTGAACAAAGCAAAAGCGTTTGATTCTTCTCGTATTGCTTGTAAACCATTTTAAAGACCACCCCATCATTTTCGGTAACCACGATGTAAGGATAACCGTCTTTTATGGTGTTCCAATTTTGCACGAATTCTCCGGTTACCCATGATTTGTCAGATACAGGAGGCATTGAATCGCCATTGATCTGAAAGGTTCTGAACTTTTTACTTCGATCCAAAAAGGGCAATTGGAAGGTTGGGAGCACCTTGATGAAGTCAGGGTCTCCATATCCGGCTGAATAGCCTGCTTTAGCTTTGATCGGAACCAACTCGATGTTTTCCTCATTCTCTCCATCTACCGTGGTAGCTAAAACTCTAAGTTTAGCCCCGGTGATATCCACATCAACACCTTGCTCTAACTGCTTCAAATAAACTTCCGAGACCGTTTTTAGATTTAGCTTGAGTAGCTTATCTAGAGAGACCTTGAAAAATGCAGAAAAATTTAAGAGGGTTTCAAAGTTTGGTTCAGAGTTCCCTAATTCATATCCGCTTAACGAGCTTCGCTTAATGCCCAATTCAACAGCTAAGTCTTCTTGTGAGATTTTTTTTCTTTTTCTTAAGAATTGAACGTTGCTGCCGAATTGATTCATGATGTAAATATTGTCGATATACGACAAAAATAATGTCATTAAATTGAAATTCCAACCGTATGGATCAATTTTCTTGCATGGTGTCTTTTGAGATCAGCACTTCGCCGAAGCTTACATCCTGAGCTGCTAGTGCTAATATGGTGGTAGGTAAGCCGCTAATTCTCGCCATTGCCTTTTCGTAATAGTCGATAAAATGCTCATCTGGAGTCGCCATTCCCATAAAGATCAGGTTGGCCGCCTTGGAACTTTCCAATAAGATGGAATCAAAATTTCTTCCTTTGGCAGCGATCACGTCAATTTCGGCTTGTATCCTGATTTCTTCAAGGATCCCAATCAGGTTTTCTTCCGCTTGGGGGATGGCTTTTTCATCATCCACCACCATTTTTAAATGCACTACGGATCTGCGCCAGTCGATGCTGTACGACATCAAATAAGCCAGGATCATCATCAATCCGCCATTCCCCTTTAAACCTCCCCACCAAACGTCAATCCTTTTCTTGTCGCCAAACACGGGCTCTTCTTCTCCTTTGTTTACGATCAGTACGTTTCGTTGAAGTTGGTAAAATCGTTGGATCATTTGGCAATATTGCGCCTTGTCTTCTTCCTTCTGGGTGGCGCCTACGATGATGGTGTTGGGCTCGATGGAGCCTAAGCCGTAAGATTCAGCCAAGTGACTAACCCCATCGTAGGCATTGGGCGCGGCAATTACTTTGACCAGTCCCTCAATACCTTTTTTCTTTATAAAGTCTTTGATATGTTGTCGCATACTCAGAATCTGCGGTGAATCGATGGTTCCTTCCGGTATCACACTGGCCACGGTAAGGATTCCTTTTTTCTGAGTAAAGGTGTTAGCCAATTCGATCAGGTGCCAACGACGATTGGGAGACCCGACAAATACCATGGGCTGAGGTCGCCAGTTCTTGGGGTCTTTATCTTCTCCCAACTTTAAAAGCGTAGCTCGAATAATGGCCATTCTCACCCCTCTACCTACTTTGCCCCACACCGATTGGAGTTGTCTGCGTTTCAAGAGGAAATAAATCAGCGCAATGAAGGCTAGCGCAATAAGGGTAGCCAGACTATTGATCAGAAACATCACCGCGATGCAGGCAACTGCCCCTAATATTGAAAACGACCAGTGCACTTTAAAGGTCGGCCTGAAAGAAGGCGAACGAAGAAATTTTTCTAAACCTGCCGCTACATTCAATACTCCGTAGGTAGTGAGGAAGAACATGCTAAGCACCGGCGCGATCATGTTCAGATCACCTAGCCACACTGCCAATAAGACGATGATCAAGGTAAAAAGTGTTCCCAGTCTGGGGGTATCGTCTTTACCCGCGCCTTTACCCATCCACTTTAAAAATGAGGGTAGCACATCGTCTTTTGCCAGGGCCTGCAGTACCCTGGGTGCGCCCAGAATACTTCCCACTGCGCTAGACAAGGTGGCACCCCACACGCCAAGCAATATCGCATCTCCCCAAAATGAAATGCGACGCATGATCATGGGATCTTCGATCAGGGTCGCAGCATCTGCCCGGTAAGATAATAGGATGGGTAACACCATATAAATGAGGTAACCTACTCCGATGGCCATGAACGTTCCTTTTGGGATCGACTTTTTGGCATTATTCAGATCGCCTGACATTCCTACACCAGCCATTATTCCAGTTACCGCAGGGAAAAACACCGCAAAGACAGCCCAAAATGGCACCGCATCTTTTGGAGGGTCCAAAGAAATTCCGCGCTCCACTCCTTCAAGAGGGGAGCCGAATGCGAGTGAGATCAACGAAATGGCAATGCCGATCATGATTACGTATTGAGCCCTGATGGCAGCTTTTGTGGAAGTTAATGCCAGAGCAGCCACGCCTATTACCGTGATCATACCCGCCATTTTTTGGTCCACATTGGGAAGGACCTCCGCTAAACTCTCAGCAAAACCAACTGCATAAAGTGCTACGGATAAGGCTTGAGCAAAGTAGAGTGAAATACCAATGGCCCCTCCCGACTCAAGGCCGAGTGATCTGGAGATCATGTAATAGGCCCCACCAATTTTCACCTTTTGATCGGTTGCAATAGAAGCAATGGATAAACTGGTCAAAAAGGTTATGCTGGTAGAAAGGGTAACGATCAGTAAGGTGCCGATCAATCCTACATTGCCCACTACCCAACCAAAACGCAGGTACATGATCACGCCCAGGATGGTGAGAATGGAAGGAGTGAATACCCCTCCGAAGGTGGAGAGACCGGAGGCATTCTGCTCCGAGATCGAAATTTTACCGTTGCTTTTCACGAAAATAGAGGGCTAAATGTAAGCAAAGGGGAGCATTGACCAAGTAGGTCTTGCGTGATTCAAGCTTTGAGGCTAAAGTGTAAGGTATGAAGTATGAACTATAAAATTGCTCAGATGAAAACCATCGGCTGCTTTCATCATAATGTGGGATCTTATAAATTCTAGGTTTTGCTTCCTGAGTCCGTCAAAGGTGCAGTGTCTATATGCTAATCCACATACTCGCCCCGCTTCGGCTTTAACGCATCTCTCACCTGGACCATATGAGGTTCTTCTATGATAAGGTAAGCTTCCGACTGAGAGTCTTTTTGCTCGCTTCCGCACCCAAATTGCGGCACATCCGCACGCTTACAGTATTCTTCGAGATGGATGGCGTGGTGTTTGGCAGTTTCAAGAGCATCTTCACCAAAGAAATCCCAGATCAACTTGATTTTTTTCATGTTTCAAATATCTTATATTTTATAATCCTTCAATTTGGAATCTTGGAATTTGGAATGAATTCTATTTAAGGATGAACCGTCTTCACTCTCTTTTTATCCATACCACAAAGTCGTACCGAGTCCGCCCGAAGTATCACAGAGTTGGATTTTATCTAAATGCCGACTATCGGCCTTTTTCTTTTTCCCCGCAGATTTTGCTGACTTACGCAGATTCAACTTTCATTTAGTCACTTTCCGAATTGAAAAAAGTCTAAAATCTAGACTCTAGATTCTAGGTTCTCAAAAATAATTGACTAAATTATTGCCAATAAAATGACAATAAATACGTCAAAATGAAAATGATTCCCAAAAATTCCAAGGATCAGAGCATCATTCACATGGATCTGGATGCTTTTTTTGTTTCAGTAGAATGTTTGCGAGAACCCTCTCTCAAGGGCTTGCCGCTTTTGATCGGCGGTAAGAGTGGCAGGGGTGTGGTAGCGGCCTGCAGCTACGAAGCCCGGCGATTCGGCGTACATTCGGCCATGCCCATGAAAACGGCCAAGCGACTTTGTCCGCATGCCACCATCATTGGTGGTGATCCGGAGCAATACAGCAAGTATTCCAGTGTCGTGACCGAGATCATTGCCGAGCAGGTGCCGCTTTATGAGAAATCCTCCATTGATGAATTCTATATCGACCTCAGTGGTATGGAGCGTTTTCATAATTCTTACTTGCTCGCGCAGAAGCTCAAGGGTGACATTGGTAAAGAGACCGGGCTCACCATTTCTTTTGGCCACTCCATCAATAAAACGGTTTCCAAAGTGGCTACCAACGAATCCAAACCCAATGGGCATTGCAAGGTAGATCATGGCGCTGAAAAGCCTTTCTTGGCACCGCTCATGGTAGATAAGATCCCGCAGATCGGCCCGTCTACTTCCAATACGCTCCGCAGCATGGGAGTGGCTAGAGTACGTACTCTACAGCAGATGCCGGTTGAGCTCTTGCAGAACGTCCTGGGCAAAAATGGCAGTCGCATTTGGCAGAAGGCCAATGGTATTGATCACAGTCCGGTGGTGCCCTATTCCGAACAGAAATCCATGTCGTCTGAACGCACTTTCGACCAGGATACTACAGACGTGCATGGCTTAAAGGATCTTCTGGTGGGCATGACTGAGCGCCTCGCATTCAAGTTGCGTAAGCAGAATAAGCTCACGGCTTGCATTACGGTCAAGATCCGCTATTCCGATTTCGATACGCGCAGCATGCAGTGTCGCTTAGCCTACACTTCCTGCGACCACATTCTGATCGAGAAAGCCAAAGAGCTTTTTGATAAACTCTATCAAAGGCGTTTACTGATCCGCTTGGTCGGAGTGCGCTTCAGCCATTTGGTAGGAGGAGCTTATCAGATCAATCTGTTCGATGATACTGAAGAGATGATCGCGCTCTATCAAGCCATGGATAAGGTGCGACTGAGGTTTGGAGAAGATAAGGTGAAGCGGGCCGCCGGCATGAAACTCAGACATCCCAAGATGAATCCCTTTAATGGGAGAATGGCGGTGTGATTTAGATATGAAATATGAAATGAGAAATGTGAAAAGCAATCAGCATTTTATACATCTAATGGAAGCGATATACAACTTTGTGTGCTTAATGCCTCCTTAGAGTCTTTGTGGTTAAGGCAGATTTTCTTTTGAAAAAGAGAAAGTGACTTTAAAGCCATCCGCTCTAACCACAGAGACCCCGATAAATCGGGGATTCGCAGAGAATGCACTGAGATCACGGAGGTATTTTAAGTACTGGACACCAGACTCAAGCCTTTCATCTTTCACATTTAGCTAAACTATCCAACTTAAGTGCACTTAAGCGCATTTAAGGCACTTTAAACTAAAACTCTAGTGTACTCCCAACTCAACTCTCAACTCTTAACTCTAAATACTCTAAGTACTCTTAACTCAAAATGCTCCTCAACACTCACTCCCAGTTTAGCCTCCGTTACGGCACCATCAAGGCTTCTGAGCTGATCGATATGGCTCTGGAAAGGGGTCATCGTGCCCTGGCACTTACTGACATCAATAACACCTCTGCCTGCTTGAACTTTGTGCGTTTGGCCGAGCAAAAGGGACTGAAGCCTTTGCTGGGTATTGATTTTCGGGAGGGCGACCGACAACAATTCGTGGGTATTGCCAAAGACAATCAGGGTTTTCACGACCTGAACGACTACCTTTCAAGCTTTCTTCATCACCGGCAAGCGATTCCCGAAAGGGCAAAGAAGCTGGAAAGGGTCTACGTGATCTATCCCTTTCAAAATTATCGTCACCAATTCATCCGCCTCAAGCGCAACGAGTTCATCGGTATTCGTCTTGATGAACTTTCTCAACTGCCTTTCTCACCCTGGCGCTCTCATCAACACCGTTTCGTGCTACTACATCCGGTGAGTTTTAGGCATAAGCGGGATTATAATATCCACCGGCTGCTCAGGGCGATCGAGCACAACAGCCTATTGAGTAAAATGCCTGATACCGCCTTTGGTAGTCCGGAGGACCGTATGCGGAGTGCAACTGAGCTGCAGAAGTCGTTGGGAGACTATCCTGAGATCTACCGGAATGGTCAAAAGATCCTGGAGGAATGTCAGATCAGTTTTACCTATAAACATCTGCAGAAAAGCGGAACGGTGAATCACAACCGAAAGCATTTTAGCCAGAGCAGACTCAGCGATCAAATACTACTTCGAAAACTTTGTGAAGAGGGACTGCTTTATCGTTATCCGGAAAATACAGCCCCCGAAGGACTAGAAAATCGCCTGAATAAAGAGCTTAAACTGATCGAAGAACAGGGCTTCGAGTCTTACTTCTTGATCAATTGGGATATGCTTCGTTTTGCCCGCGAGCGGGGGTTTTTTTACGTAGGTCGGGGAAGCGGAGCGAACAGCATGGTGGCCTACTTGCTGCGCATTACCGACGTGGATCCCATCAAGCTTGATCTCTACTTCGAACGCTTTATCAATCCGTACCGGGAGAACCCGCCCGATTTCGATATCGATTTCTCATGGCGCGACCGCGACGAGGTCACCGATTACCTATTTAAGAAGTACGGTCCGCAAAATCAGATCGCCCTCTTGGCTACCTACAACACCTTCAGCTACCGATCACTAATACGTGAACTGGGAAAGGTCTTCGGTCTACCCAAACACGAGATGGATAAGCTGGTGGCCGAACGGAAGGTAGATGGCAATCCCGACGATTACCTTCGTCTCATCTACAAATACGCGGCCCATATGGACGGAATGCCCAATCACCTAAGTGTACATGCAGGAGGCATTATCATCTCAGAACGACCGGTGCATTACTATTCAGCCACTGAGATCCCTCCCAAGGGATACCCTATCGTGCAATTCGATATGGTGCATGCTGAAGATGCCGGCCTCTATAAGTTCGATGTGCTTAGTCAGCGCGGACTGGGAAAGATCCGCGATTCGGTGGAGCTGGTAAAGTTGAGAGGGAAGGAGCAAGGTCTCGATATCCACCATACTGCTCCCTTTTTTGTAGATCCCAAGATCAAAGCACTGCTTAGGAACGGAGATGCCATGGGCTGCTTTTATGTGGAGTCTCCCGCCATGCGCATGCTGCTTAAAAAGATGAAGACGGAAACGTACCTGGGTTTGGTAGCGGCCAGCTCGATCATTCGGCCGGGTGTGGCCAAGTCGGGTATGATGCGCGCCTACCTCAGTCGCTCTTTAGATCCCGGCGATGAATGGCGAAAGACCACTCCCAAGATCATGCAAGAGATCCTGGAAGAAACCTATGGGGTAATGGTGTATCAGGAAGATGTGATCAAAGTGGCGCACTATTTTGCCGGACTAAGTTTAGGAGAGGCCGACATGTTGCGAAGAGGGATGTCGGGTAAATTCAGATCCCGGACCGAGTTTGCCAAGGTGCGACAGAAATTCTTTAATAACTGTAAAGAAAAGGGATACAGCGATGAGCTTACGGCAGAGATCTGGCGACAAACAGAAAGCTTTGCCGGTTATGCTTTTTCAAAAGGGCATTCGGCTTCCTATGCGGTGGAAAGCTATCAAAGTCTCTACCTCAAAGCACATTACCCCATGGAGTTTATTCTTGGAGTACTGAATAATGGAGGCGGATTTTATAGCCTCGAAATGTACATTCACGAAGCAAGAAGGCTTGGGGCAGTGATTGAATTGCCCTGCGTGAATCGATCGGGGATGCTTTCAGTTCTATGTGGTGAGAACACCATCTTTCTCGGATTTTATTTGATCAAGGATCTGGAGGAGAGAGTGGTTAGTCGTCTTCTGCAGGCCCGACAAGCAAGCGGTAAATTTGAAGACCTGTCCGATTTTTTGGAACGCTGTCCGATCTCCATTGAACAACTCAGTCTGTTGATCCGCTCGGGGGCCTTTCGCTTTTGTGCCAAAAGCAAACAGAAGCTGCTTTGGGAAGCGTACCATCTTTTGGGTCATCATAAGCGATCAGAGGGAAGTGGCAACCTATTCAAAGTGCAGAACCGCGCTCAACAGCTGCCCAGATTGGATAAATTCTACTTAGAAGACGCCTTTGATCAGATGGAACTTTTCGGTTTTCCGCTTTGCTCACCATTTGAGCTGCTGAAAGAGCCATTGCCCATTCACACCAAAGCCTCAGAAATTAGCGGACATGTGGGCAAGCAGATTCAGATCCTTGGATATTTGGTGACGGTAAAGAATACCCGCACCGGCAATGGGAAGTTAATGCAGTTCGGCACTTTCGTGGATCGGGATGGAGATTGGATCGATACGGTGCATTTTCCTCCTGCGGTTGCGCGCAATCCGTTTAGGGGGAAAGGATGCTATTTTATACAGGGAAAGGTGACAGCGGAATTCGACTTCTCCAGCATTGAGGTCGACCGTATGTTCCGGATGGATTATTTACGTCGCGGTGAGCAGCCTAAAGAAAACTTGAAGCCGTTATAATTGTTGTCCACTTACAATCAAACATTCGCAGTATGGCAATTTCAATAACGAAAAAGACCGATCAGGCAAGAGGGCAATTCAACGGGGGGGAGATTTTGGAAAACAAGCCCATTGGCTTTCCAAGAGAAGGCGGTAAATTGAAACCGTATTCTAATCTTTTCTATTGGTCGCATGCCTGGAGCGATGAAGGTAGCACCATTGGCCTGCATCCTCATCAAGGATTTGAGATCCTATCGTTCGTTTTCGAGGGCCAAATCGAGCACTACGATACTTCAGATGAGGAGTGGAAACCCATTGAAAAAGGGGGAGCACAAATCATTCGTTCGGGGAATGGAATTTCACACTCGGAACGTTTGAATTCAGGAGCGCATATGTTTCAGATCTGGTTTGATCCCAATCTGTCTAAAGCCCTAGAAAAGCCAGCTTCGTACAACGACTATCGTGATCAAGATTTTCCGGTCGAGGAGAAGAATGGGATGAAGATCAAAACTTACAAAGGAAAAGGTGCACCACTGATGATGGATAGTCCGGAGGTAGAGATCAAAGAGGTTAGCCTGGAAGCAGGGCAACACGAAATGCCTACCGAGGAGGATAAGATCTATTCTTATTATCTGATTGAGGGAGAGGTAGAAACTCCTGATGGAAAGTTGGAGGCTCACGATTTTCTAAGGGTAGAAAGTGAAAGCAAATTAAGCCTGGAAATGAAGGAAAGAAGTCGCTTTTTCCTGGTAGTTAATCCGAAAAAATTGGACTATTTGAGCTATTACGAATCAGCTATGGCAAACGCCTAGCCATCTATGAGCTTACTTTTGACCTCAGTCGTTTCAGACTGAAGGTCAATCCGATGCTTTTGCGCAAATTCCTGAAGGTCGGTGTTGAGCTTTTTCAAAAACTTCTGATGGGCATTGCTTTGTACATTGAAGGGGCGATGAGCAACAGACAGCAATAGTTTATTCAGTTCTTCAAGGCGTAACGAGCAGTCATTACTGAGGCAAGCCTTTTGAAAATACTCCCAGATGATATCGATGCCTAGTGCATTAGGGTGAACAAGATCCCGATCGTAGAAACGATAGTCCCTCAGCTCATCCATCATGATCTCATAAGACGGAAAATAGAAGCAGTTCCTATGCTTGTTACAGATCTCTTCAACCGCCAAATGAAGGATTGATTTACTCAATTGATTTTCCCTAAATCCGTCTTTCAGATGCCTTACCGGACTCACGGTAAATATGATCCTGATCATTGGGTTTCGCGCTTGGATCTTTTTTGCAAGACCATCCCAAGCAGCGGTGATGTCGTTCACAGAAAGCAAGGTTTTACTAAACAATTTTGCGGGTAACTTATGGCAGTTGTTCACCAGCTGTTTTTCTTTTTCAAAGACATGAACCCAGGCTGTCCCCATGGTGATAAAAAGGGCATCTGCCTCAGCTAGGTATTTCGTTTGTACATCCAATTGAAGATTGGCTTGCTTGATCAAACGATCAACTTTTGGGTCTGAGAACGACGAATGCAAGTCGAAACTGAAATACCTTTCATTTTCAAAATGGAGTTCAGACGCCTTGAAATTCTCACCCTCTATGCTTCGTTCCAGCAAATTGAAAAGAGAGAGGGGGTTGTAACTAATTCCCAATGGGTTGATCTCCGCATTAAATTTGAATTGCTTTAATTTAGCACCAATGTTTTCTGCAAAACAAGACCCTGTGAAAAGCATCATCGATTGATGATCCAGATCAATTCCCAATGCCTTCCGTTCGTGAATGGTTTGTAGTTGATTCGACATCTTTTTACAAAATAACTACATTTAACCTAGATGAGTACTCCTCAAAAAGACTTCAGAGCAATTGATAAGGACAAGGCGCCCGATTGGAAAGTAAGAACCCATCGGATCATATTTGAGGCCGATACCCCTTCCGGCAAGCTCTTCGATGTCATTTTACTTTGGGCAATATTATTATCGGTAGTCGCGGTGATGCTCGAAACTGTAGAAAGCATTTCGAGTAACTATCGCGCCATTATGGTGGCTGCAGAATGGGCATTTACCATCCTTTTTTCTATAGAATACATTTTGAGGATCATTTCGGTGGGTAAACCAATGAAGTACATCCTCAGCTTCATGGGTATCGTTGATTTTCTATCGGTTTTGCCAACCTACATCAGTTTATTAGTAGCAGGACCACAATATCTGTTGGTCATAAGAACCATACGACTGATCCGCGTTTTTCGAATTCTCAAACTAAGTCGTTACGTATCTGAAGCACAAGTCTTAAAAGACGCCTTAAAAGCAAGCTTCGCGAAGATTATCATTTTCATTAGCGGCGTGGTGATTCTTGTGTTGATCATGGGTACGCTAATGTATCTGGTAGAAGGTCCTGAACACGGCTTTACCAGTATACCTACTGCCATGTACTGGACGATAGTCACCATTACTACCGTAGGTTACGGAGATATTGCCCCGGTTACCACTTTGGGACAAACACTGGCATCCATTATCATGCTGATGGGTTATGGAATCATTGCCGTGCCTACCGGGATAGTTACTGGGGAGTTGGTAAAAAATAGGGAAAAAAAACCGGAAGACTTCAATACGCACAGTTGTCCCCAATGCTCAAAAGAAGGGCATGACGCAGACGCAAAGCACTGCAAATTTTGCGGCTCCAATCTCAACGCTTAGCGATCAAGTCGCCATTTAAAGGCACCCCGTCCAGCAGATTCTTGTACTGGGTTTTAACTTTTTCGAACTTATCGAGATTTTCTTCTAGCACCGGTTCTGCCGAAGGAAAGTCTTCTCGCAAATGATCGACCTGCTTGCCGTGTTTCCAAAAGCGATAACAGACATGCGGTCCGGTTGCCAGGCCTGTGCTTCCCACATAGCCAATGATGTCTCCTTGTTTTACATACTGGCCTGTTTTCACTTTTCTTCGACTCATATGCAAATACTGAGTGGTGTACATGCTGTTGTGCTTGACTTTCACGTATTTGCCATTGCCTCTGGTATAAGAAGAGTGGGTCACTACTCCGTCTCCAGTACTCATGATCGGCGTACCGGTAGGAGCAGCATAATCTGTGCCCAGATGGGCTTTCCAGCGCTTTTGAACAGGATGGAACCTCCTTCTGGTATATCTTGAAGAAAGACGGCTAAATTTCAATGGCGATTTAAGAAATGCTTTGCGGAGACTCTGTGCTTCTTCGTCGAAATAATCATCCTTATTTTCTCCTTGCTCAAAATGGAAGGCATAGAAATCTTGGTCGAAATGATGGAAAGCTGCAGCTTTGATCTCCCCGATGCCGATGGCCAATCCATCCACGTACTGCACTTCATAGATCGCCTTATACCAATCGCCTTTTTGAATGCGGTAGAAATCTACTGTCCAAGCAAAAATGTCTGACAGTTCAACGGCCAAGGCAGCGGGCGCATTATTTTCTTGCAAACTTTCGTAGAGTGAGGAATTGATGATACCGGCGATCTGTTCTTCCCGCACATCTACCTCTTTTTGCCCTCGATATATTGAAACGCTATCACTCAGGTCGAAGACCACGTAATCTATGGCGTTGGGTTGATAGATAAAATACTGCACCTTTTCAGTGGAGTCTTTGCTTTTAAAGATGGTATAAGGTTTGCCGGCCCGCATCCTCCTCACATCAAAGATGGCTTTGGATTTTTTGGCGATGGCGTCGATAGTGACGTAATCGATTTGGTGGGGTAATAGAAGGTTGGCAAGGAACTGATTGCGTTTGACCTTTCCTTCAACCACCTGAAAGTCATTTCGATTTAATCCGAACTCATTATCGGCTGGGGGAATTTTTGCCATCGCTGCGGTAGTGTCAATGGGTGCAAATTCCTCTGATTCAATTTCTTTTGGCTCGTTTATATAGAGAAGCACAAGAACTCCAAGGGTGGCAGTGAGGAGGGTGCTAATTAGCGTTAGCCTTTTCTTCATTTCAGTGGCTTAAGTCGTTTTACTATTGAACAACACATTTTCATCTACCCAGCTTTTGCCCCAGTTGTTCAACTCCTCTGCAGTCCAGAGTTCAGGATAGAATATTCGTTTTTGGAAACGAGGGGGCAGATACTTTTGCCAGTTGGTTCCTCCGGTGGCGGCAATGTCTTCCGGATCTTTTTGTAAATAACGCGCGGCAGATTTGTAGTGCACCAAAGGCCAATTGATGTTAACGTTCACATCGAAAAATCTCAATTGCTGAATTATGGCGGCTTCTTTTTGCTCTTTCTTTGAGAGGGATTGATAACAGGCCCAAAGGTTTTTGTCTGCGTAGGCTAAGGCCAGTTCTTTGAACTCCTTTGAGTACTTGGCTTCAAATTGCTTTAAAGTGAGGGTCTTTTCTCCACTGGCTAATTCGGTGGCTCCCTTTTTCCAATAGATGTGTTCAAAAAGCCCATCTATCCGGTCCTCGTTCACTTCATGATCAAGAAATTCATTTCTCACCTCTTTGTCGATCAGCTGATGAAAGTCGGTGGCGCAGATCTCGATCATACGATATTGGCCGGATTGAAATCCGCTAGCCGGAAGCAAAGCCATCCGAAACTTTAGGAATTGTTCTTTCTCCATTCCCTGGATCATGATCTCGAATGAATGCGTCAAAGCCCTAAAGTAATTGTTGATCCTTTTTAAGCGAGCGACGAAGAATTCGGCATTGAGTTTCTGGTGATCAGCGATCTGTTTGATCTCATGCAAACAAAGTTTGAAGTAAAGCTCAGTGATCTGATGGTACATGATGAAGATCTCTTCGTCGGGGATAGCCGTTCGGGGGCTTTGTAAACTAAGCAGGGTGTCTAGATGGATATAGTCCCAATAGGTCAGGTAATCTGAATAGATCAATCCATCAAGATAGGCTCCCAGGTCTTGACCCATGGCTGCGTACTTTTCTTCAAGAAGCCTTACCTTTTCTACAATGTTATCGGATAATGGTGAAGAAAGTTGGTTTGGATCTGATGTGCCCATTAAAGAGATTTTGAACAAAAATAATGCATTGCAAAGAAGTGATCACAAGAAGAACCAGATCTTACTCACAATGGACTGCTCATTACTTTTTGCACCTCAATCTACCTTAGCCACGGGATTGGAAAGATTTTCATAGCCAGTGAGTTCCATGCGAATTGAGCCCACCAGTACCTTGGCTTTGGCAAGAATGGGAATCTTGTTTTCATCTGCCGTGATGTAAACGGTGAGGTCCTCGTCGGTTTCAAATATTCTTCCTTCTTGCACCTGGGGGTGGAAGACATAGCATTTGAATTTTCCTTTTTTGATCTTAATGGTCTTTTTACCCGCATATTTGATCCTTAGTGGATAGACCTCTTCGTCTACGAAAGATTGCACGATAAAGACATCCCCTTGCTTGGCGTCTGTAAAATCCAAGGTTCTGGCATAATAAAAAGAAGACAACATATCCTGAATGGCCATGGGGACTGCGTATTTTTCTTTGTCTTCATTAATTACGTAGCCGTTATCTTGGAAAAACTGATAGTCTTGAGCTTTTGAATAGCCCCCTTCATTAATTCTGCGGATAAACAACCAGGGGAACACACCCTTCTCGTCGATGTAGGTCTCGTACCGATCCCTAACTTTGAAAAACCAGTCAAAGGCACTGACACTCTTTCCCTCGCCCACCACATGAATCAACTCTCGATCTTGGATCTTGCGCTCCGGCTTTTTGATCTCTAAGGTAGCCACTCCGGCATTGATCAAGCCGTAGGCAAATTTATAATGCAATTTCTCGCCCACCTGAAAGGCATGATGCTTGATCTCACGGAATTCTTTTTTAACCGGGTCTTTTTCAGGACCTTTTTCGTTCTGACCCTTGGCAAAGCTAGAATGGGCTAGCAGTAAGACGATAAATTGTAAGACGATGAACTTTTTCATAAGCGATGTTTTTCTCATTAGTTTCAAAGTCCGTGCCATCTTTATTGCAGGTTCATTTTCTTGTAGCATTCCCACATGGCGATGCCCGCACTCACGGAAACGTTGAAAGAGTGTTTGGTGCCCAGTTGCGGTATTTCAATGGCACCATGGCAAAGATCGATAACCGCTTGCTGCACCCCTTTTACTTCATGGCCAAAAATGAGAGCGAGCTTCCGACTTGCCGGTTGAAAATCGGCAAGCGATATTGAGCTTTCAGTTTGTTCAAGGGCATACACTTCAAAATCATCCTCTTTTAATGTATTGACTGCCCTGTTGGTGTCTTTTACGTACTCCCAATCTACAGACTCTGTAGCTCCCAAAGCAGTTTTGTTGATTTCACGATGAGGTGGTGTCGCCGTGATCCCACATAGGTAGATCTTTTGGATGCTAAAGGCGTCGGCATTCCGAAAAACCGATCCGATGTTGTGTAGCGAACGGATATTGTCTAAGATCAGAACCAAAGGCAATTTAGGAGCAGTCTTGAATTGGTCAACGCTTTTACGTTCAAGCTCTTCAATAGTGAGTTTCCGATTCTTTTTATGTGAAAAACTATTCATAAATTCAAGAATGCAAGCAGAGGTAGCCTGAGATGCCTGCTTAATTTGGCTTCAAAGTTAGGGTTTGAAAAAGCAAAAGCGCATAAAAAAACAAGCAAAAGAGACGCCGCTGATGAAACAATATCATCAGATCAAGTCGAAGCACCCTGACGCCCTGCTCCTATTCAGGGTTGGGGATTTCTACGAAACTTTTGGCGCCGATGCGATCAAAGCCTCCCGCATTCTCGGTATAGTGCTCACCAAAAGGCATAATGGCGCGGCCAACGAGATAGAATTGGCCGGTTTTCCGCATCATTCACTAGAGACCTATCTCCCAAAGCTGGTAAGAGCAGGAAATCGAGTTGCCATCTGTGATCAATTGGAAGATCCCAAGCAAACCAAGACCATCGTGAAGCGGGGAGTTACCGAATTGGTAACGCCCGGGGTAGCCTACAATGACGAAGTACTCAATCACAAATCGAATAATTTTCTAGCGGCGGTCCATTTCGATCAAAAGCACCTGATCGGTCTCGCATTTCTGGACGTATCCACCGGTGAATTTTTGATGGCCGAGGGTGATCAAGAATATGCTTCAAAGCTGATCCAGAGTTTTTCACCTGCCGAGGTACTGGTTCAAAAACAGTTCAGAAAACATTTTGACGCCAATTTTGGCAGTCAGCACTTTACGTATCTACTCGAAGACTGGGCCTTCGGGCCTGATTTTGGTCGGGAGCAGCTAATTAATCATTTTAAGACCAAATCCTTAAAGGGATATGGTGTAGAAGGTATGGAAGCGGGAATTACTGCCGCTGGAGCAGCCCTTCATTATTTGTCAGATACCCGGCACGATCGATTGGCGCACATCAATTCCATTGCCAGGATCGAAAGAGATGAATTCGTCTGGCTAGATCAGTTTACGCTGCGAAATTTAGAGCTATTGCATTCACCGCATCACGAAGCCAGTACGCTTTTGGAGGTGATGGATAAAACGCTCACCCCAATGGGTGGAAGGATGCTAAAACGCTGGCTGGCGATGCCCCTGAAAGAAATTGAGCCTATTCATGATCGCTTGAACGCCGTAGAAAGTCTCTTAAAAGGAGAGAAGGAAGGAGATGAATTAAGGGCTTTTATTAAAAACATCGGGGATCTGGAGCGAATTTGTTCTAAGGTGAGCACGGGCAGGATCAACCCAAGAGAATTGTTACAACTTTTAAATGCCTTACAGCTGATTGACCCGATCCAAAGTAGTTTGAAGGCCTTGAAGAGCAACAGCTTGCAAGTGATCGCAGATCAGCTAAATCCCTGTAAGACCCTTTGTGATCGCATAAAAAAAAGCTTGAAAGAAGACCCGCCGGTCCAACTTCAGAAAGGGAACGTCATTAAAGAAGGGGTCAATCCGGAACTTGACGAGCTGCGCGCACTAAGAAAAAATGGCAAGGATCAACTCCAGGCTATGCAAGAGCGAGAAGTATCAAAAACCGGCATCAGTTCTTTGAAAATCGCCTTCAATAACGTATTTGGGTATTACATCGAGGTACGAAATACGCATAAGGATAAGGTTCCGGAAGAATGGATCAGAAAGCAGACCCTGGTCAATGCAGAACGCTACATCACCGAAGAGCTAAAAGATTATGAGAGCAAGATCCTAGGAGCTGAAGACCGGATTGCGGTTTTAGAGGCTGAACTTTATGATAAGTTGATCAAAGAAGTAGCTGAGTTCATTCAGCTCATTCAATTGAATGCCTTCCAACTGGCAAAATTGGATTGCTTATTGGCTTTTGCCGCCTTGGCTGAGGCAAATAATTACACCAAGCCGGAAGTGAACGACAGCTTGCAGATCGATATCAAAGCCGGTCGTCATCCCGTAATCGAACAAGAGTTAGCCTTGGGTGAGGAATACATCAGTAACGACGTCTATCTCGATAATGCTCATCAGCAAATTGCCATGATCACTGGTCCGAATATGTCTGGGAAATCGGCACTTTTAAGACAAACGGCATTGATTTGCATCATGGCTCAGATGGGCTCTTACGTTCCTGCAACCCACGCCAGTATAGGTGTTTTGGACAAGGTCTTTACCAGGGTGGGGGCAAGCGACAACATTTCTACGGGAGAATCTACCTTCATGGTAGAAATGAACGAAACTGCCAGTATTCTCAATAACATTTCAGCTCGCAGTTTAATTTTGCTGGATGAGATCGGCCGGGGAACGAGCACCTACGATGGGATCTCCATTGCCTGGTCAATTGCGGAGTTCTTGCATGAGAATAAACATGCCAGACCTAAAACCCTTTTCGCCACTCATTATCATGAGCTGAATGAAATGGCCACACAATTTGATCGAATAAAGAACTACAACGTATCGGTAAAAGAAATAGACAAGAAGATCATTTTCATGCGCAAACTGGTAGCCGGGGGAAGCAATCACAGTTTCGGCATTCATGTGGCGAAGATGGCCGGAATGCCTTCCACGCTAATTAGAAGAGCTGAAAAACTGCTTTCAGAGCTAGAGAACAGACGAAAAGAACAGGGTGGGGATGCGGCTTCGATCAAAGAGATTGCTCAAGATGAGCACTATCAAATGAGCATTTTTCAGTTGGATGACCCTGTATTGGAACAAATTAAAGAAGAGCTTATTCATATCGAAATCGATACCTTGACTCCGGTAGATGCCTTGTTCAAATTGAATGAGATCAAAAAAATGGTAGGAGGAAAGTGAATTTAGGTTGCTTAAGCGAAAAAAATATTACTTTTGTAGCCCCTGTAAAAAGGGCGAGTCTTTAGACTTGACGTTCTTAAAATACACATATCACAAGCGAGAGTAGCTCAGCTGGTAGAGCACGACCTTGCCAAGGTCGGGGTCGCGGGTTCGAATCCCGTCTCCCGCTCAAATCCTCCACCAAGCTTGGGGGATTTTTTTTGAAATATTGCCAATGCAATGCCCGGGTGGTGGAATTGGTAGACACGCAGGACTTAAAATCCTGTGGCCATTGCGGCCGTGCCGGTTCGACCCCGGCTCCGGGTACAAAAAGCCTTGATTAATTCAAGGCTTTTTGTATTTTAAATTGGTTGTATTGCGGATTTTTTTGCTCTTGACCAAGCCAAATTCAAAAGCTATCATTCAAACCAGGTTCAAGGCATCATCACGACGATGGGATCATCCTTCTTTGATGGATTTGTAGTTGTCGTCATAGACCCTTTCAATTAATAGTCTCTTCGGGTCAATTGCCGCTTTGGCTGGCAATTGATCTACCTCAAACCTTAGGTTTTGACTGCCGCTTTTAAGCATAACCCTTTGGATGAGAATAGGATTTTCGGCTTCCGCATCACTGAATAGTCCGATATCGACCCAATCTGCCAATTTGGTTTCAGTTTCATTGCCCAGGGTGTCGGCATACATCTTCCGATTGATCAGCTTCAGTTCAACCTGATAACGATCTTCTGCCAGTTTCTCATAGGTAGCTTCTTCCAACCTGAAATCGTAAAGCGTGATCTTCTTGAACCAGTCTTCGATTAGATAGTCCAATGAATCCGGTACTTCTTTTTCAAGGTGCTTAATGAAATCCAGAGAGGTAGGGTAAGGTGGAGGTTGATAGCGGTATTCCTCTAAAAAATTCCGCAGTGCCCGGTTAACCTTTTCTTCTCCAATATAAGCTTGCAAGCCATAAAGGATCACACTGCCTTTTCCATAATGGATGTAAGATTGATTTTCTACCTGATAGAGGGGAAGCTCTTTTTCCCTTTCAGTGGCTCGTCCCCTGAGGTATCGGTTGAAATCATACTTCAGGAATTCCTTCATCTGGAAATCGTCCTTTTTTTGTTTCATGACCATCAATGAGGAATATTCCGAAAAGCTTTCGGTGAGCATGGTGCCTCCTTGCATGCTGGCACCTATCTCTTGATGTGCCCACCATTGATGGGCCATTTCATGGGCGATAACGGCATTAATGACGTTGTTCTTGGTGGTGTCTTCCAGATCAATGATAAAACCGAATGCTTCTGAATAGGGCATGGTGCCTGGAAAGGCTTGGGCAAAAGTGGCGTAGCGTGGAAACTCGATTATTCGGGCTTGCTGATGGGTATACGGCCCAAAGTTTTTGGTATAATATTCCAAAGAAGCCTGAATGGCATCAAGCATCATTTCAACATTATCATCATGCTTGCGATCATAATACACTTCTAAAGAAATGCCACGCCATTCCCTTGTTGCCACTTCATAGTCAGCAGATACGAAGGAACAAAAGAGCTGGGAGGGCTGGCTAATCTTGTACTGATAATGATTTCTGCCGTCTTCTTGCCATGTTTTAAGCAATTCTCCGGGAGCAACAGCCATCTGGCCGTCAGATGTGGAGATATACGTCTCAATGTTCACCCAGTCAGAGCGTCCTTCACTCAAGTAATTCACTCCACGAAGCTCCATGTTTGATGAATCCAGTTGAGGTGTACGTTCTCTTGGGGGTAGGCCGTACTTTTTACGATCATTCTTATCACTCAATTCGGCATTGGAATAATAACCTAAGGTGGGCATGATCGCTCCACTGTTGAGAAAAGTTCCGTTCCTTACGATACTGGTATTTCCTCTTCCGTTCTCGAAGCCAGACCGTTGATACTTGCTGCTGATCTCAATATCGATAAACTCACCGCTATCAAGTGGCTCAGCTAGTTCGTAAATCCGATAACCTAAAGTGTCGTCGTCGAGTACCAAAGAGGCTTTGGGAATGTCAATTTCAATGTCCCAAGCTTGATCAAGATTGTAATGAATCGAGTCTATGGGAACTCCCTGATCATTGATCAACCTCATTTCAGCTCTGGCGATCACATCCCTTTCTTCCGGAAAAATATCTACGTGATAAGTCACCTCGGTGATCTTCGGTAAAGGCCGATGTTGATATTTCTTATACTTCTTTTCGTAACTAACCGATATGGCTTCCAATTCATCGCTGCTCTTAAATGGGTTTAAAATGAACGTGTTATAGTATACGAATGAAGCGGTGGCTACCCATAACGCAAGGATGGTAAAAAAGGCAAACTTCATGGGCTTGTTGAAATTAAGGGAAGCCACTTTTAGTCTACTTTTAAAACTACCTCCGCTTGACCTTACCCAAAAAAGTGCAGTAATAATCAAGATGATAAAAGCGAATAAAAGCCAGTAGATGTTAAACCAGACGCTGCCCAACAACCCCGGACCAAAGCCGTTCATATCGGAGTATCGGGTACTCGGTCCGCCTCCCAGATCAACCATATTGCTTTGCACGTCGAGTACCAAGAGCAATATGTCCCAAATAAAAACCAGCAAGATGGAAAAGAAATAGCCCTGGTAACGTTGGTTTACCACTACTTGTATGAAGATGAAGAAGATGCTATAAAAGATAAATCCAGGTAATAAATCAACGACATAGGTGCTTAGATAGAGGAGGGGTTCTATTCTTGTGAAGCCCAAGATCAATTGGTAAAGTATACCGATCAGGCTAAAAAAGAAGTAGATGAGTGAGATCACTCCCAACAGGGTGGCCACTTTGGCAAGCAAGTAGGCCAGTGAAGGATGTGGGCTCGCATTGACCACTTCATGAATTTTACTTAAACGGTCTCTCCAAACCAGTTCTCCGCTAAAGAACACCAGAATGATCAACAAGAACAGGTTGGAAGAGCCAGTGATCATATCCACAACGATGTAGGTAAATGGATAGGATTGCAAGCCATAATATTCGTAGCCACCCACCATTTCTACCACCAATAAGATGAAGGCAAAGAGAAAGATCACTCTAAAAACCATACTCTTCACGATGTTCAAAAAGCTGATCTTAAAGAAGCTCTTGAATTGGGTCCAAGCCAAACCACTGCCAAAAGTCCCTTGGACGGCCATTGCACTATCATCGCTGATCGGCATGTCCGCGTCACTCGGGTGGGTCTCGGCTTTGATGGCTTTTTTCTTCTTTTGACTTTTTATTTGAAAAGAAAAAGTGGCGTAGCTGATCAGTAACACGATCAATCCCACCCCTATCCAAAGTAGCCTGTTCCACAATAAGATGCCGCTGAAAGAAGGGGATAAAGTGTTTTTTTCAATTGGTGTGAAGTATCTGGAGTACACCTCGTAGGCACTTAAACCGAAACTATCGAGCAATCCTCCCAATGTCTCATTATCGATATCTGAAAGCAAGGTGCCCGATACCGCATAGGCAATGATCAGACCTAATGCGCCTACAAAAGAGACCACAGTACTCTTAAATTTTGTGGCTAGGCTGTAGACGATCACCCCGCCGAAGAACATGTTAGGCAGAATGTAAAGGAGATAGTTGTTTATAAAGGTTTGGGCGTAGAATGGTCCGATCCGATCTGCATCGATCCAACCGGCGAGGGGGCCGATGATCGCGCCCAGCACTACACCCAAAAAAATACCCAATAGAGGAATAGTGGCCAATAGCAAGGCGCCAAAGAATCTTCCAAAGAAGAGTGAATGCCTTTTTATTGGAGTAGTGTAGAGGATCTCATGGAACTGATTGTTGTGGTCTCTCAATGCGGCATTATTGAAAAAAGCCACGGCGAAAAGTATTCCGATCAAAGAAAAAGTGCTCACAAACTGGGTGATCACATGGGGAGCGTTCTTGTAAATGTTGCCGATGGCACCCCCGATCACCACATTGTCAGACACCACTGCCATAAACGACATCAAGGCAATGAGGAAAGTGAAAATGTAGACCATTGGAGCTTTCAGGGCCGACTTGATCTCCAGGAAAAAGAATTCTTTTAACATGCGCCTGAGTTTTATTGAGCCACCTCGGTTTCCCGACCAGTTTTAGTAAAGAACACATCTTCAAGATTCGGCGTCACCGATTTGAAACCGTTTGAAGGGTTTTCCGCTTGAAAGATGTGAATGATGGGTTTGCCAGCCACCATCTTATCTGATATCACCTGATATTCTTCTTGATAGCGGGGCAGGTCTTCTCGTTCAATTTGCTTTTCCCAGACTTTACCATTGATCTCCTTGATCGCATCTTCCGGTGATCCGTGATAGACAATTTGGCCATGGTTCATCACAGCGAAGCGAGCACACAATTCCTTGACGTCATCAACGATATGCGTAGATAAGAGAATGATCACCTCTTGGCCCACATCGGCAAGAAGATTGTGAAAACGGTTGCGTTCTCCGGGATCAAGTCCTGCAGTAGGTTCGTCAACAATGATCAATTTGGGCGTACCGATCAGAGCTTGCGCAATGCCGATCCGTTGTTTCATGCCACCGGAAAATCCTTTTACGCTTTTGTTGCGCTTATGGTAAAGGTTTACCTTGTGAAGTAAATGACCGACCAGTTCTTTTCTTTCCCTCGAATTACTGATACCTTTTAGTATCGCCAGGTGGTCGAGCAGCTGTTCTGCAGTAATCTTGCTGTAGACACCAAACTCTTGAGGCAGGTAGCCTAGGTTCTTTCGAAGGGCTTCAGATTCTTTTAAGATGTTGATTTCATCCAGGAAAGCCGAACCTGAATCGGCTTCTTGTAAACAAGCCAAGGTGCGCATAAGCGACGACTTTCCGGCACCATTTGGACCGAGCAGTCCGAACATGCCACTTTCAATTTCGAGGGTTACGTTGTCTAAGGCCTTAACCCCATTTGGATACGTTTTAGAAAGTGATTCAATTTTCAGTGTAGGCATCTTGCTATTGCTTAGTCAATTATTCGCGACCAAAATAGAAAGATCTATTAAGCGTACAAAACTTAAAGTGGTTAAACGGTCAATTAGCTACCCTAGAAAGCAATATTATAGCTAAAAGGGACTGTGAAAATTGCGAAAATGCCTTTCGCTGCCGCCTAATAGTAGCTTATTTACCGTGACAGTGTTTGAATTTTTTTCCACTACCGCAAGGACAAGGCTCATTTCTGCCCACCTTCTTTTCAACCCTTACAGGTTCAACCTTTGGTTTGGGCTGCTGCACTGCCGTATCGCCGCCAGCTTGATTGCCACTACCCTGGCTAAAGCTAGGGACTTCAGTGCGGCTGGTTTTGATGGCTGGATTCTCTCGAGAGGGTTGGTCAGCTTCCCTTACCTTTTGCTGAGGGTCTTGCTGAGGCAGCCCGGCTCTGATCAAAAAGGAAATGATTTCCTTATTGGTGCGATCGATCATCTGTTTGAAGAGTTCAAATGCTTCGAACTTATAGATCAGTAAAGGATCTTTTTGCTCATATACTGCTCCCTGAACCGATTGCTTCAAATCGTCCATCTCTCGAAGATGTTCCTTCCAGGCATTGTCGATCATGGCCAGGATCACATTCTTTTCAAAGTACCCTACCAGATTACTTGCTTGCTTTTGATAGGCTTCTTCTAAAGGAGTCACCACTTGAATGGTCTTTTTACCATCTGTAAACGGCACTACAATGTTCTCAAATTGGGTTTTCTCATCCTCATACACGTTCTTGATCACCGGCCAAGCCATTTGGGCAACCATATCCGACTTCTGTTTGTAGTGCTTAGCGCTATCCTTAAAAACTTTTTCTGTCAGTTCATCAGGATTGGACTTTAAGAATTCTTCTTCGTCGACATTAGGCTCGATGGCCAGGTTTCTGATCAATTCAAATTTGAAGTTTTCGAAGTCGCGGATCTCTAGACCTTCTTGCACTATCGAAGTGGCCGCATCAAACATCATGTTGTTGATGTCTACGTTCAAGCGCTCGCCAAATAGAGCGTGTTTACGGCGTTTGTAGATCACTTCCCTCTGGGAGTTCATCACGTCATCATATTCGAGCAATCGCTTTCGAATACCAAAGTTGTTCTCTTCTACTTTTTTCTGGGCTCTTTCGATCGATTTAGTGATCATCGAATGCTGGATCACCTCTCCTTCTTCAAGTCCCATTCGGTCCATAAGGCTTGCAATACGGCCAGAACCGAATAGTCTCATCAAATTATCCTCTAGGGATACGTAGAATTGAGAACTTCCCGGGTCTCCCTGCCTACCGGAGCGACCCCTTAGCTGTCGGTCAACTCGTCTTGACTCATGACGCTCGGTACCAATAATGGCCAGACCGCCGGCATCCTTTACCTCTTTAGATAGCTTGATGTCTGTTCCCCTTCCGGCCATGTTGGTGGCGATGGTTACGGCACTCGGTTTACCTGCTTCAGCTACAATGTCAGCTTCTTTTTGGTGAAGTTTTGCATTCAAGACGTTATGCTTGATGTGCTTCATTTTAAGCATGCGACCGAGCAGTTCAGAGATCTCCACTGAGGTAGTACCCACCAATACAGGCCTTCCTGCCTTAGTAAGTTCTTCCACCTCGTCGATCACTGCATTGTACTTCTCTCGGGTGGTTTTATACACCAGATCTTGACGGTCGTCTCGAGCTATTGGCCGATTGGTTGGAATCACCACTACATCCAGTTCGTAGATGTCCCAAAATTCACCTGCTTCGGTTTCCGCGGTACCGGTCATTCCCGAAAGCTTGTGAAACATTCTAAAGTAATTCTGTAGAGTCACGGTGGCGTATGTCTGGGTGGCAGCCTCAACCTTGACATTCTCTTTAGATTCGATTGCCTGATGCAGTCCATCCGAATACCTTCGGCCTTCCATGATCCGGCCCGTCTGCTCATCTACAATCTTCACCTTATTGTCCATTACCACATATTCGGTGTCTTTCTCAAATAAGGTGTATGCTTTTAGGAGTTGATTTACGGTATGGATCCTCTCGGCTTTTACAGTATAGTCCTGAATTACTTGATCTTTTTTAGCAATTTTCTCTTGATCATCCAAAGGTGAATCGTCAATTGTGCTAAGCTCCATATTGATGTCGGGCATGACAAAGAAATCCTTGTCCTGATCTTCCCCTGAAACCAATTCGATTCCTTTCTCGGTGAGCTCAATGGAGTTGGTTTTTTCATCGATCACAAAGTAAAGCTCATCATCCACCTTATGCATTTCTTTGCCTTGATCTTGCATGTAGAAATTCTCGGTCTTCTGCAATTGGGCTTTGATTCCCGGCTCCGATAAGAATTTGATCAAGGCCTTGTTCTTCGGAAGTCCTCTATAACTTCTCAACAAGGCCATGCCGCCATCTTCGTTCAATTTCTTTTGTTCCTTGTTTCCCTCTGCTTCTGAGGTGAGCTTTTTCTTTGCGTCTGCAATCAAGGTGTTGACCAACTTTCGTTGCGCACTCACAAGCCTTTCTATCAGCGGCTTGAGCTCATTGAATTCATGTTTATCTCCTTTTGGAGTAGGGCCTGAAATGATCAAAGGGGTTCGGGCATCGTCGATCAATACCGAATCCACCTCATCAATGATGGCATAGTGGTGCTTCCGTTGTACTAGGTCTTCCGGAGTCCTCGCCATGTTGTCGCGCAAATAATCGAAACCAAATTCATTGTTGGTGCCGTAAGTGATATCTGCCTGATAGGCTTTTCTTCGTTCCGGGGAGTTAGGTTCATGGTTGTCAATGCAGTCAACCGTGAGACCGTGAAATTCGAATATCGGTCCCATCCATTCCGCATCCCGTCGTGCAAGGTAGTCGTTGACGGTTACCAGGTGAACTCCTCTGCCTGCCAAGGCATTCAGGTAAACCGGTAGGGTGGCTACCAGGGTTTTCCCTTCACCAGTGGCCATTTCAGCGATCTTACCGGAATGCAGGGTGATCCCACCGATCAGCTGCACGTCGTAATGCACCATATCCCATTTGATCTCAGCTCCGGCAGCATTCCACTCGTTGAACCAAAGGGCTTGATCACCTTTGATTTCTACGCTATCCCTGCTGGCGGCAATATCTTGATCCATCGCTGTAGCGGTAACTTCTACTTGCTGGTTTTCAGAAAATCGACGAGCGGTCTCTTTAACTACTGCAAAGGCTTCCGGCAGGATCTCTTCAAGCACCTCCTCGATTTTATCATCCATTGCCTCTACAATGGCATCGATCTCTTCATAGGTGCTTTCCTTCTCATCGATATTTTCGTTCGCTTCTGCTGCTTGCTTTAATTCGTCAACTCGTTTTTGATCAGCTGAAATATGATCTTGGATCTTGCGCTTGAACTCAGTGGTCTTGGCTCGAAGCTCGTCGTTGGAAATTTGAGCAAGGGTAGGGTAGATCTCTTTGATCTTATCTACCATAGGCATCACTGATTTCAGGTCTCGGTCGGCTTTGCTACCTAGGATCTTCTTAAAAGTTTTGCTAATCGAATCGAACATATTCTTCTCCTTTTTCCGCTAAAAATGGCTCACAAAGTTACTGATTTTAAGGAGGCTAAAATGCCGGGAAATACCGCAAAAAAAAGCCCCGAACTAGTCGAGGCTCCATAAGGTATATCATGGATCAATATTCATCTTCATTGAAGAAGAAGTCTTCTTTGGTCGGGTAATCCGGCCAAATGTCTTCGATGGTTTCATAAGACTCTCCCTCATCCTCAATTTCCTGCAGATTTTCCACTACTTCCAAAGGTGCACCTGCGCGGATCGCATAATCGATCAACTCATCCTTGGTGGCAGGCCAAGGTGCATCTTCTAAATATGAGGCAAGTTCTAAGGTCCAGTACATGTTAAATCAAGGTTTCGATTTCACGCAAAAGTAGCTTTTTTGACTACACGAATCGCGTAAACTATTATTTTCTTAAAAAGCGTTAAGTAATTTAAAATGAGATTATTAAGATTTTTTTGGTTGCCAGGGAATTTCATTGGCATTCAGATCTTGGGTAAACTTTCGCGATAAAACGAAGAGATAATCTGAAAGCCTATTGAGGTATCGAATGATCAATTCATCAATGCGGTGTACCTCAGAGAGATGCACACTGAGCCGCTCTGCTCTTCTGCATACGCAACGGGCAATGTGCGTGGAAGAAATCAGTTGATGCCCCCCTGGAAGCACAAAATTCCGCATTTCAGGCAGCTGTTCTTCCATTTTGTCGATCTCAGTCTCGAGGAAAGTTACGTCGCTCTCGAACAACTCCGGTAGTTTCATTTTGCTGTCCTCTTTTTCCAGAGCAAGATGAGATCCTAAAGTAAAAAGCCGGTCCTGTACCTTGAGCAAGATATCGTTCACAGCCGAGTCTGGGTTCAGATCCCTGACCATTCCAATATGGGAGTTCAGTTCATCTACGGTACCATAAGCTTCGATTCTCAAATGATGCTTAGGCACTCTGTTTCCTCCTAATAGTGAGGTGGTGCCGCTATCTCCTTTCTTTGTATATATTTTCATAATGGATGTTCTAC
>Ga0207419_1000755_pt1 | contig 27110 bp, 20 predicted proteins | sample ElkSloMetagenome_4_FD_184723 | JGI IMG/M metagenome (GOLD analysis project Ga0207419, IMG submission 184723) | Hot spring microbial communities from Elkhorn Slough, Monterey Bay, USA - MD2A (version 2) | ecosystem: Environmental > Aquatic > Marine > Intertidal zone > Estuary: Microbial mat ... | reverse complement strand
CATGGTACTTTTCTAGCTTTTTCCGGAACATGTGGCACAACGTGCCACATGTTCCGGAAAAAGGATGTCCTATTCCGCCCTGCCGGAGGCGAATCGGGCCGTTTGTCCAGGCAAACGCCTGGTTTGATCATCCACCGCGTAACTCGTATAAATCAGAGAAAGATGGAGAGTAAGATACGGTGACAACCAACGCAATTTATACCGAACAACTGACCCGTGATTTTGGTACGGTGCGGGCAGTGGCAGATCTCACGCTCGCGGTACCACGCGGGATTGTTTTTGGCTTCCTGGGCCGCAACGGTGCCGGCAAAACCATCACGATCCGGCTACTGCTGGGCCTGCTGGAGCCGACCGGCGGCCAGGCGACCGTGCTGGGGCATGACACGCGCACCCAGGCCGATCGGATCCGGGCGCAGACCGGCGCACTACTCGAGCACGACGGCCTGTACGAGCGCCTCAGTGCGCAGGATAATCTGGAGTTCTTCGGGCGGATCTACCGACTCGCAGCGGATGCGCGGCAGGCCCGGATTCAGGAACTGTTGACCCACTTTGGCCTCTGGGAGCGCCGCACCGAGCCAGTGAAGGACTTCAGCAAAGGTATGCGCCAGAAGCTCGCCGTAGCCCGCGCGCTGCTGCACCGCCCGCCGCTGATCTTCCTGGATGAGCCGACTTCCGGGTTGGACCCGGTGGCATCCGCTTCGTTGCGCGAGGATCTGGCTACCCTGGTTGAGCACGAAGGGGTTACAGTGTTTCTCAACACGCACAACCTGGCCGAGGCAGAAAAACTTTGTAATCAGGTGGGCATTATCCGCGATGGGCACCTGCTGACGGTTGGCAGCCCCGCCGAACTACGCACCCGCTACAGCCACCCACGCATCGAAATCGTCGGGCAAGGCTTCGACGAGCAGGTGCTGCAAACGCTTGCGCGCCATCCCGCCGTCGCCGGCGTCGAGCGCCGAAATGGACATTTGAGCCTTAACCTGCAGCCGGGAATAGATGACATTGCCCCGCTGGTTAGCCGGATCATCGGCAGCGGCGTCGCAGTGGAAGAGGTACGCAAGGGCACTGCGAGTCTGGAGGAGGCGTTCCTGCAGTTGATGGAGGAGGAACCAGCATGATCAACGATACCGCCACGGTGCTCTGGAAGGAGTTGACCGAACTGACGCAGAGCATGCGCCGGCCCGCTGCACTCATCGGGATTGCAATCTATCTCGGCTTCTTTGGCGTGGGGCCCGCGCTGATGATTGGCCCGGCCTTTGCCTCCTCGCCGCTGACGCTGGCCTTCTGGATCATCCTGCCCGCGATTGTCGGGATTGGCGTGGCGACCAATGCCTTCGCCGGAGAGCGTGAGCGGCACACGCTGGAGACGCTGCTGGCAACCCGCCTGCCCGACCAGGCGATTCTGTTTGGCAAACTGGGCGCGGCGGTGCTCTTCAGTATGAGTTATGTCATCCTGGCAATGCTGGTGGGACTGGTTACGCTCAACCTGGCATCGGGAGAGCCGGGACTGCTGCTTTACAGCCCAACGTTGCTGCTGGGCGGGTTACTGATCTGCCTGCTGGTGTCGGGCGTGCTGGTGGCAGCAGGGGTGCTGACTTCGCTGCGGGCCGCAACCGTACGCGAGGCGGCACAGAAACTCTCGCTGGTGATGCTGCTGCTGTTTGTGCCCTATTTTTCGCTCAATTTTATTCCGCTGGAGCAGCGTGCGGTCATTATCGAGCGGATCAACCAGATTAACCTGGGGCGGCTGCTGCTGATTGCCGGAAGCATGCTGTCGATTCTGGCCGGGGTACTGATGAAGCTGACGTTGCAACGCTTTCAGCGGGCGCAGTTGCTACCGGCACAGGCATCCACCGGGAAGCCGACGGCTCCGTCACAGACCGATCAGCCGGATCATCCGACGCAACCGGCCCACACTGCGCGGCGCAGGGAGATGCCTAACCTACCCACGCCCCTGGCAGACCTGCTGACCGTGATCTGGAAGGAGTGGCATGAAATGATGCAGCGCGATGGCGGCATGCGGTCAACCGGACGACGATTAGGACTGGTGGGTATCGTGCTGATCGGCATCATTTTGCCGTTGCAGAGCGGCCAGGACTGGGTCACTGCAGGTGGGGCGCTCTTCGCCTGGATTATTATTCCGGCCATCCTGGTGATGCAGACGATTGCCGACAGCTTTGCCGGGGAACGCGAACGGCACACACTGGAGACGTTGTTGGCAACCCGCCTGTCCGCGCGGGTAATCCTGATCGGCAAGCTGATTACACCGCTGCTCTGGGCGTGGGCTGTCACCCAGGGGCTTATTCTGATCAGCCTGGTGACGGTAAATCTGGCTGCCGGGCAAGGTACGCTGCTGCTCTTCCCGCCGGAAATGCTGCCGGCCGGGATGGGGTTCGGGCTGCTGCTGGGGCTATTGATGGCAAGCATCGGAGTGCTGCTCTCGCTACGCGCGGCAACGGTGCGGCAGGCGCAGCAGGCGCTCGCGCTGGCCTATTTTGCGCTGGCAATCGGCTACGGGCTGCTGATCGGACTGACAATCGTGCTGCTGGAGTTGTTCAATGTGGGAACGGGGTGGCTCGAAACGGGCGGTCTGGTTGCGGTGGGGCTGGTGTCGGCCGGAGTGCTGGCCGTCATCGACGCGGGAATGCTGGCGCTGGCGCTGCGGCGCTTCCGCCGGGATCGGCTGCTGCTGGTGTAAACCGGATGGCGCGAGGAGGCACAATCGTCTCGCCTCCTCGCCGCATCAATCCGCGATCTGCACACCCTCACCCTCGATCAAGCAGCCGACCTGCCGTGCCTCGGGCACGGCTGCCAGGGCTGCAGCAACCGCATCTGCCGGGACGATGACCAGCATGCCCAGGCCCATGTTGAAGGCGTGGAAGGCTTCCTGCTCCGGGATATTGCCCAGGCGCAGAAGCAGATCGAAGATCGGCGGCACTTCCCAGGTGCCACGGCGGATCACCGCACCCAGCCGCCTGCCGGTCTGCTCCGTCGCCGCGGCCCAGACGCGCGGCAAATTGTCCAGCACGCCACCGCCGGTAATATGGGCCAGCGCTTTGACGGGTACGGTTGCGCGCAGGCGCGTTACCTCCTCCAGGTAGGAGCGATGCACCGCCAGCAACGCCGCGCCAATGCTCGCCCCCCCAAGTTCGGCCGGGCAGGCGTCATAGGCAGAGTGCTGTTCGACCAGGCGACGAGCCAGCGAGTAGCCGTTGGTGTGCAGGCCGCCGGCAGGCAGCGCCAGGATTGCATCACCGGGAGCAAGATCGGTGCGGGGCAGCATCTGCTCTCGTGCGACCACGCCAACGATGGTTCCGGCCAGGTCAAACGCCCCCGGCGCATAGACATTGGGCATTTCCGCAGTTTCGCCGCCGAGCAGGGCACAGCCTGCTGCCCGGCATGCCTGCGCCACACCGCCCACCACCGCCGTGACCATCGCCGGATCGAGTTGCGCTGCGGCGATATAGTCCAGAAAGAAGAGCGGCTGCGCGCCCTGCACCAGGATATCGTTCACACAGTGGTTCACCAGGTCTTGCCCGACCGTGTCATAGCGCTGCATTGCCGCCGCCACCAGTGTTTTGGTGCCGACCCCATCGGTGCTGGCGACCAGGATGGGCGACTCAACTCCCGCCAGCGCCAGGCCGGCATCGAAGCAACCACCAAACGCGCCCATGCCTGCCAGCACCGCCGGGCCATGCGTGGCACGCACGGCGGCGGCCATCAGCTCTTTTGCGCGGGTTGCTGCGGCAATATCTACCCCCGCCGCCCGGTACGTTGATTCTTCCATATGTTTCTTCTGCCAATCACACGACTTACGCGGTCGTTCATCAAACCGGGCATTTCACCCGGTGAACGGTAGAATCGCCTGCGGCAGCGTGGTAATCCTTTTCTTCTTTTTTCAAAAAAATTCACGTTGTGAATTTTTTTGAAAAAAGATCGGGTTTCTTCCACCCTGTCGGAGGCTGAAATACCTTTCAGGTCAACGACCACGCAACGCGTGTCAATCACACGCGTTACGCGGTCGTTCATCAAACCGGGCATTTCACCCGGTGAACGGTAGAATCGCCTGCGGCAGCATGGTACTTTTTTGTCTTTTTCCGGAAAATCCGGCTCGGAGAGCCAGATTTTCCGGAAAAAGAATGTCTCATTCCACCCTGCCGGAGGCGAATCGGGCCGTTTGTCCCGACAGACGCCTGGTTTGAAACCGACCGCGTAACGCGTGTCAATCACCAGCGTTACGCAGTGGGCGTTTGGACCACGAACTACGGACTACAGACGACGGACTACTCCAGCTTCGCCAACAACTGCATGTAGGCTTCGCTCTGGGCCTGAAACACATACTGCACCGGCAGCACCGTTAGCGAAACCGCTCCAATGCTGCGCAGGTAGTCCAGCGCCGGCAGCAACTCCTCCTGCGGCAGGACCATGTTCACGGCATACCAGTTCTCTGTTGTGGTAGCCGCCTCGGAGGCGGTATGTTTGCTCCAGACGGGTGAAATAGTCGGTCCTTGCAATCCCGCCAGTTCCGGCCGGGCGGTAACCAACCGTCCGACCGCCTCAACCGAAGTTCCGCACATGTTGGCCGTCACCGTGTGGAACAGCCGCCCCCGCCGCCGCGCCTCGAGTAACTCCAGCAACTGGCGCGCCAGGGCCAGTCGCGCCGGATCGTTGCGCAAGGTGCGGCGGCTACCCACCAGGCAGGCCTGGGAACGCAGGATCGGCCCCCCCACAATTTTAAGCTGGTTATCCCGCAGCGCCGTGCCGGTCTCGGTGATATCGGCGATAATATCGGCATAGCCCAGACTCGGCGCGGCCTCGGTTGCCCCTTCGGAGGGCACCAGACGAAAGGCGTTGATACCATGCATGTAGCAGAAGCGCCGCACCGCGTTGGGAAATTTGGTAGCGATGCGTAGCGGCCGCCCCTGCCCTTGCAGTTCAACCGCCAGGTCTGCCAGATCTTGCAGCGAGCTCACGTCGATCCATGCCTGGGGCACCGCAAAGACCAGTTCGACCCGCCAGAAGCCCAGATCTTCATAGAGGATCAGCAGATCTTCATCATCATCACGGCGCTCGCGGACCAGATCCATCCCGGTAATGCCGACATCAATTGTACCTTCGGCCACCTTCTCGACAATGTCACTGGGGCGGTGCAGCAGCACTTCCGTGTTGGGCAGACCGCGCAGCGTGGCAATATACTGGCGTGGATTGGCGCGCGAAATGCGGAGGCCACAGCTCTCCAACAACGACACCGATCCATCGTAGCCGGAACCTTTTGAGGGTATTGCAAAACGTAGCATAGTATTCGGCATCAGGAGTACCGGGCGTGAGTTGCTGCTCACTGATTGCCCGTTGAGTTGTCCGACCCCCACTCCTTTGCCTTCAGCCTCCCATTTACCTTGCCTGGATCCTGGTCCTGACGTTCGTTCCGCGCCGCGCCATCCGCTGCGGGGCCGTGCGTTATCGGGTCATCCGGTGCCGGTTCATCGGTGGTGGGCGGTTGATCGCCCGCCGGCGCAGTCATGCGTTCCCACCAGATCTGCACCGCTTCTTCGGGCGAAGCATGCTTACAGTGGTCAACATAAGCTTGATAGCGCACCCGGCGGCGCTCGTAGAGCACCTGGAGCGATGCCACACTCCCCTCATGCAGCAGTTGCTCCACCGCGCCGGCCATTCGTTTGACGGCCAGATCGAGCGTGGTATTGCCCAACGAGGCCGAAGCCAGTCCGCGTGGGTCGCGCCCCAGCACCCCGCTGTCGGCCGGGGTGAGTGCGCCGGTCCCCAGCGCGTCCAGGTCAACCAGATGCGCCCGGAGCGCCAGCAGCACCGATGTTTCCCAGAGGGCCCCGTGATCCAGCATTTCTTCGTCAACCAGGGCCAGCGGTGGCAATGCCAGCACCAGCAGGCCGGCATGCTGCTGCATGGCCTGCATTGCAGTCTCCATCAGCACTAGCTCGTGCGCCGGCGCATAGTGCCCACTGATAACCACAATAACCCGCCAGTCCGCGCCCGCCAGTTGCGCAAAAATATCTTCCCAGAGCCGCCGTACAATCTCGCTGTCGATTGCAAGAGAGGTAGCATGCGGTACTGTAGTAATCGGCCACCAGGTCGTAGGCAGAAGCACGCCCCCGGTACGCTGCGCGATACGCTCGGCAACGTCCTCGGCAATCATGCCGTCCAATCCCAGGGGAAGATGCGGCCCATGCCACTCCAGCGCGCCCCAGGGCAGATAGGCGACGGGCACCGCCGCGCGAATAGCCGCCAGTGCATCCGGGCGTAGTTCGGTATACTTTCCCCAGCGAGGTGTTGCTGCTGACATCGCTTCTCCATATCCGTATTCCGTATCCCGTAGTCCGTAGTCCGTATCCGGTATGCCGTCGTCTGTACTCCGTAGTCCGTACTCCGTATCTGGTATGCCGTAGTCCGTACTCCGTACTCCGTAGTCGGTTCTCAGTTCTCAGTTCTTTGTTCTCAGTTCTTTGTTCTCAGTTCTTTGTTCTTTGTTCTGCAAACGTTCTCTAAAACTCTTCGATCCGGCGGCGCTGCTCTTCGCGGGTATGCAGATTGCGCCAGACCAGTTCGCCCCGCTCGCGCTCCTCCGGGCCGACAATGGCCACATAGTCTACACCCCGGCGCGCGGCATCACGCAGGTTGTTGGTGACGCCCCGCCCACGCACATCCACCATCACCACATAGTCGCGTTCGCGCAACCGCTGCGCAACCGTGAGTGCGTAGGGATAATCGGCATCGGCGACGGGCATCACCAGCACTTCCAGGCGGCGTTCGGGGGCGGCGTTATCGGCCTGGGCGGCCGCGATCCGTTCCAGCCCATAGGCAAACCCGATGGCGGGCACCGTCTGGCGACCACCCAGCGCCAGCACCAGATCGTCGTAACGTCCACCACCGCACAACTGGTACTCTTCAGCGTCATAGATTTCAAAGATCAACCCGGTATAATATTGCAATCCGCGCCCCAGGCCAAAATCCAGCACGATCCGCTCGTGTGACAGGCCATGCGCGGCCAGCAGTGCCAGTACCGCTTCGAGTTCGTCCAGCGCGCCGGTCGGCAGGTTGTGTTCCGCCAGCAGCGCGGCGGCCTGGGGCAATGCCTCGGTGGGGACGCCCCGGATCTGGCTCAACTGCTGCAGCAACGCCATCGCCTGTTCCACACGCGACTGGGCATCACCCCGGCGCATTTTGCGCACCAGCCGGTTGACAATTGCTTCGGGTGGACGGGTGCCAAAATTCAGGTTAACCTGCATGGCCCGCAGGGTATGCAGCAGCAGCGCCGTTGCCTGCTCATCATCCAGACCTTCGAGCAGCGAGGCATCGAGCGGCAGATCATCCGGCGGCCCATCCAGGCGGGAGCGAATCGCCGCATCACCCTGGGTCCGCAAGCGCTCCAGCCCCCAGACGAGCAACCCCTGGGTGCGCTCGGCCAACCCCAGGTTGCTCAACAGGCTGCGTGTCAGGCCGATATGTCCGATTGTCACACGGTAGTCCGACACGCCGGCCGCATCCAGACCGGCGCAGGCCAGCGCCAGCACTTCGGCATCGGCACGCGGCGCAGGTCCGCCAACCAGTTCTACACCGACCTGGGTAAACTGGCGATAGGTCGTGCGCTGCGGTCGCTCATAGCGAAACACGGGACCACTGTAGGCCAACCGCAGGGGTAGTGGCTGCTCCTGCATATGCGTCACATAGGCGCGTAGCACCGAAGCGGTCCACTCCGGGCGCAAGGCCAGATCGCGCCCACCGAAGTTAAACTCGTAGACGCGACCAACCAGTTCCTCGCCCAGCTTCCGCAGGTAGAGATCGCGATGCTCAATCACCGGCAGATCAAGCATGGCATAGCCATACCGCGCCAGCAGATCTTCCAGCATGATGCGTATTCGCGCCAGCGTGTGCTGCTCGGACGGCAGGATGTCGTGCATGCCCCGGACGGCTTCAATCGTCGCGTTCACAGTATATCCTCAGAACTACATTCACTCGAAATTGCGAGGGGTATTGTACCCTATCTGTTGCGGGGGAACAAGCGCAGCCGGCAGTATCACCGAAGCAAAAGAGGCGAGCCGGCAACCGGCCCGCCTCACGCCTCACGCCTCATACCTCAGAAACTGTCTGAAACGGGTTGGTCATGGGGCGACGGCCCCGGCGCGGGAGTCCCGGCGTCCGCCGGGGTGTGGCCGGAACCGGCTGAAGCCGGGACTCCGGGGGCGCTGTCCGGTGTCGCAGGGCACCCAGCATGCCGTGGGATGCCGTGGGACCGACGCGCATCATCTTTTCAGACAGTCTCTCAGAAATCCGTCTCGCACATGCCGGCGGAGCAGGCCAACTCCTGCGCGGCGGTGGTCAGGTCTTCCTCCTCGTAGCGGTAAATCTTCGAGAAGTCGATGGCTGGGAATGCGGCGGCACGGCGCTCATACTCGGCCTGGCTGATCTCAACATAGGGCATCTGGGCATAGTTGGCATCAAATGCCGGCAGGAAGGTCAGCCCACCGATCTGATCGCGGTGCTCCCAGACCCACTTCATCAGGTCGAGCACTTCGTCGGGGCGATAGGTAATCGTGGCCGAGGGATTATGCTCCGTCCAGTAAAGCTTGTTCTGCAGCCAGAACTCACACTGCTGGATGGCCGAGCGATCCTGGCGCGTCATGGCGTTCTCCGGCGCTTTGACCGGGAAGTGAATCACCCAGGTATTCGCATTATCGGGCGTCTGCCCATTCTCCGGGTCCATCGGCACGCCCGCACTGCGCAGCACATGAAAGAGCGGCGAGTAGGTCGCCACGCGCACATTGCGCACATAGTAGGGTGCCCAGCGCGCATGCAGCCCGGAAGAGCAATTTAGCAACTGCGATGAATTTCCGCTCGGTTTCACACACGTAATCGCTGCCGACTGATTAATCCCCAGTGCCGCCGCCGTCTCCCGGTTGACCCCGACAGCAACCTGGAGCAACTGCGCCTTGACCTGCGCATCCTGCGCCACCGGGCTATCCATCTGGCCGGTGATATCCACACCCAGCAGCCGCTCTTCGTCGCAGTTCTGCTGCCACATCGGGCGCAGACCGGGGAAGTAGGTCGCCAGCGACTGAATGGTCCCGATGATCGTGGCGACCTCGACTTTTTCGCGGAGGCTTTCGATGGTATCATCAGTACGGGCTACAGCAGCGGTAAGGTTACAGAATTCCCATGGGCGAAGGAGTATCTCGCCACAGTTTCCAGTGATGCAGTGAGCTATCTGGAAACAGTGGGTCTCATCAAAGACTGAGATATCCCAGACATCCTCCTGGATATCGGTGGCTTCAACTGAGACCACCTTTACGCTGTGCGAGCCAAAATGACTCTTTGCACGCTGCTTACCAGACAGCAGTCTGGCTTGCTTCTGCGGGTGCGTGAGTTCGAAAATTGAGCGGAAATGTCCAACGTCATCAAGCCCGGAGATTGTCAAATCGTAGCGGATGTACTCGCGTGCATAATCACGACCATTCGGGAAGCGGGCAACCGAGCACGACTCGCGCACGCTGGTCTTGATCCCATAAAACCCCAGCAGCATTGAGATGTCTTCGATCAACTTCTTGTGTGCCGAAACCAGAACAATTACTGCATAACCAGGTTGTTTTGTGCTATCAATCGAACCATCCGATGAAAAGAGACCATCGATTAACCCCTTGCGAAACTCCTCACTCGCTTCATTCCAGACTGAGCGCGGCAGTCCCTCAGCTTTTGGCCGAATGCCGAGACTCTGCGCCCAGCGATCAAGTTTATCAGACTGGGTGTTTAGTTCAAACCAGGCAGCACCATCGCGCTGCCGACGAGCAAAGACGGCAGACGAGCCGAGTTGAGCAAGCATCTGCTCCAACCGTCCGGCAATCCCTGCCTGCTGATCCTCTTCACCTACGATGAAGCCAAACTGGGTTTTACCCGAGTCGCCGCGCTGGATCATCCAGCCATCGCCGAGCAACCAGCCAGCGAGGAAGCCTTCTTCATAGCTGCCTTTACTGCCAAAACCGAGGGTTTCAGAGCGCACAATCGGCAAGTGCATCCCGGCCTGCAGTTCGATAGTCGTATGCTTCGATACACTTCCATCAGGCTGCACAACAGGCCACGTATGCTCCGCTGTCGCATAATACACATGACCACCCTTGAGAGAAATCTTGTAGAGTGGCTTGTCTTTCCCTGATAAAAAACAGGTTGCAGGACTCAGTGTACCTTGCAGATTCCGCACAAGAAACTGCTTCCCCTCCAGCGTTTCGATTGGGACGATACCCTCGGATGTGTAAACGCGAGTACCTTTGCGCAACGACGGATTTGTGCCAAAATCCGCCGCCTGCCGCCGCGCCGGCTTCATCGCGTTGGCCGCTTCGCGGTTGAAGATCCCCGGCTCACCCCGCCCCGACTCGACCATCTCCATAAACTGGTGGATAAACTCCTGCTGCGTAAAGCCACCCCTGGGCCAGACCGCCGAGTTGTTCGCGTTCCAGCGCTGGCTGTTCTCGCGCTCGAAATCGCCCGACTTGCACAGGCGCATCTCGTCGTCGTCATGGTCAAACAGGGCTAACATTGCTGTTCGGCGCATGCCACCACTTACCGCCGCATTACCGACGGCGCACATCATATCGTGGGCATCGATCGGGCGCAGGAAGCTCCCCGCCCGGGCCAGGACGCGCGAGCGCACAAACTCCAGCATCACTCGCAGCGGCTCGGGGCCGGAAGCACGCCCGCCCTTGGTGCGTAGCGGCGCACCCGCCTGCCGTAACTGCGCGAGATCAAACCGGATATCGCCACCCTCGAACCAGGTTTCCAGGCCGATCCGCAGCGCCTCGGCCCATCCCTCGGCGGAGTCGGGCACGACAAAGGTGTCACGCATCAGGCCGGTTGGACGCTTGACCCGGGGAAAGTTCTCAACATAGTGGCTCTCGACGGAGTAGCCCACCCCGCAGCCACTCATCGAGATGATCAGCGCCTCGACAAACGAGTCGATACTCTCCACCGGCTGATAGCTGCAGTTGTAGAGCGTAATATTATTGCGGCGCGCGGCGGCACCCGCCATCGCCAGCAGCCGCATCGAGGGCATCGCGCGCATCTCCAGGATGGCCCGGCGAATCCGCTCGTAGGTGGCAGCGGGCAGCCGATCCCCGGCCAGCTCATGCAGATACCCGACCGTGCGGTCAACCGTTTCGATCCAGGTCTCGCGGCGGCCCAGATCATAATTGAACCGGGAATACTTGTCGAAGAACTGGAACTTCTGTAGCGCTGTAGGAAAATACTGGTCCGACTCGGCAAAAGCGCTACGCACCGTTTCGGGAATGGGCCGGCGCTCCCGCTCGCGGGCCCGTTCGGCGCGGTAGAGAATGTAGCGCTTGGCAGCCTCAAATTCACCCGCCGCCTGCAGCACCATCTCGACAATATCCTGCACATCCTCAACCGTTGGGGACGAACCATTGGCTTTTGCGGCAAGAATATTGACCACATGCCGGGCAAGGTCGGGAATCCGCGCCTGGGGTGTACGGTTCAAGCCAGCAAAACAGCGCGCCATCGCATTCTCGATCCGCGCGATATCGAACGACACGACGCGGCCGTCGCGTTTGACAATCCTGGTCGGCACAGAGATGCCTGCCTGGTCGAGATCGAGAAAGGCCCGCGACGAACTGCCGTTCGCCGGGCTGGGCTCCCGCATGGTCATAGTGCCTCCTCACTACAGATGGCTTCTGCAACAAAATAAAAGCACCGAAATGTGGGATTGAAATATCCGGGACATTTCGGTGCGAACACAATACCGAATATTATGTTAAGAGAAAATTGAATAACGCACGCCACGCGAACATCCAGACGGCAGCTATATACACAATGGCTTGCTGGTTATCCACAGGTTTTCCACATTTCGTGTGGTTTATCAAAACACACCCCTAAATATAGGCATCTTGACTGGCAATGAGTGTACCATAGCTCTGGCCTTCCTGTCAAAAGTATTTGACATAAAGAAAACACTCCTTCATAGGCATTGCCCTGCCATGAAGGAGTCACTGGTGTAACTATCTGGTTAAAACCGGCGCGGGTTGCCCCTCAATCCGACTCTATCCGGCGGAAGGCATAGGCGATACTCTCCTGAAGATTCGCCAGCGTGAGGATATCCCGTAGATCGATGCCCAGTTGCACCACCGTCTGCGCAATCTCCGGGCTGATACCCGCCAGGATCACCTGCGCGCCAACCAACCGGACCGCGCGGGCCGTCTGCACCAGATGGTTAACAACGCCGGTATCGACCACCGGTACGCCAGTGATATCGACAATCACCATATCGGCCTGATGGGTGTTGATCGCCTGCAGCAACTGCTCCATAATCTGGATTGCGCGCCGGCTGTCAATCATGCCGACCAGCGGCACAACAATCACCCCGGCGTGAACCGGCAGGATGGGCGTGCTCAACTCGCGGATCGTTCGCTGCTGAGCCGCCAGTTGCTCAGACTGAAACCGCACCTCGGCGCGGGCCTGCTCCAGCGCGCTATCGAACCCGGAGATAAACTGGTTGCCGAAGAGGCGCATGCGATCCTCCAACTGCCGCATGGTTGCCGGCGGCCAGAGCGCGCGCCCCTGGAGAAACTGATCGAGGCGCTGCAGCAGATGCTCACGAAAGCAATCCATCGAACCAAGCGCCTCGCGCAATGTAAAGTTGCTGACGGCGCGGCGCCGGCTAAGCGACTGGCAGTAGGCCACTAACGCGGTTGTGTCGTTATGTTCCAGGCTCTGGGCAACCGTCAGTAGCGACTGGCGAACCGCATCGCGCAGATCTGCCGGGGGTGTGGCATTGTAGTGCGGGCCAAGCCGCGCAATCCGGTCGGCCAGTTCGTCTAACCCCACGTCGGCCTGTTCCTGGAGAAAGCAGCCAAACGCGTGAAGTTCACTCGTCATAGATGCCTCACTCCTGGGCCAGCAGTTCGTCAGCGGCGGTCAGCAGGACGGACATCCGGTCAGGGTCAGTATGTTTGGCCTGCAAATAGAGTTCCAGGGCGCGGCGCGGTGTCAGCCCATCACGCAGTTCCCGCCCGACATCACCAAAGCGCCCACGCGTTTCGCGCTCGACATCAATCACAATCGCAGCGATCACAAAAGCTCCCGCGGCTTCCAGTTCCGCGCGGATCGTCTCTTCGTGCAGGGTCGTGGTCTGCTCCTGGGTCGCTTTGACTTCCACCCGCACCACGGCGTCTTCCACGTTATGCCGGCCCAGCGCATGCGAGACCCGCCCCTGCGGATCACTGCTGCGGCGCACATCCACATCAATGCTGATAAACGGACGGGCCGCCAGTTTATGGAACTGCCAGCGCGTTGCTGCCTTCGACAACTCTACCAGCACGCAGCCTTTGTCTTCCTGGCGCTCGCCAAAGTCGATCCGCTCAATACTGCCGGGATAGACAATCGGCGGATGCTCACCCAGCGACTGATGCTTGTGAATATGCCCCAGCGCCACATAGTCAATCGCCGCGTGGGAGACCACGCTCCGCGAGAGCGTCAGATCCTGCCCCAGCGTAATACTGCGCTCAGCGCCGACCTGCGCGCCGTCGAGCGTGCCATGCAGGGTCAGGATCGCCGGGATGTCACGGTCCAGCCTGTCGGCGGTATTCTCGATAAAGGCGTCCAGCCGTTTGCGCAACTCCGCTTCAATCTCGCCAAACGAGGCTAACCGCAACTCTTCGCGGGTCATCAGGCTGTGGCGCGTAACCCAGGGGACCGCGATAATCTGCACGGGGCCGGAACGAGTATCGATGCGGTGCAGCTTCGGGCGATCAGCCACGGTGACACCCTCAACGCCCAGCGTCCCAAAAATCTCAACCGAATGTGCCCGTCCAATCGAGGGCGAAATATCGTGATTTCCCGTCAGAATAAAGACCGGCACCCCCGCGCCGGATAACCGGCGGATGCGGCGGGCAAACTCGCGCTGGTGCGTCGGATTCGGTGTACGATTCTTATAAATATCGCCCGCGATCAGCACCAGGTCAACCTCTTCCTCCAGCCCCAGGTCAATCGCCTCGTCCAGGCGGGCCAGATAATCGAGCAGGCGCGTATGCAACCCGGTGGCCGGGTCAATCCGCCCATAGTTTTCAATGCCAATATGCAGATCAGCCAGGTGGAGTAGTTTGATCATAGGGTTATGCTACTTGCATTTCAGCCATCCGGCTGAACGGGGGCAGCATAGCACAGGCCCGCAAAAGGAGCAAGTAACCGGGCCGGTCGCGGCGAACCGGCGCAGGAGGCGCAAAACCATAGGTGGATGCCCCCCTCGCCGCTGTCTCTATCACAATCCTCAACTCGTCGTAGTGCCGCCTTCAGGCGGTTGAGAGCGGCGTCCCGCAGAACCAATTCACAACCAATTTACAGGACTTCCGCGGTCACTCCTTGAGAAACTGGTTTCGCCTCCGGCAGGGTGGAACCGAGCATCCTTTTTCACGAACATTTGGCTCTGTGAGCCAAATGTTCGTGAAAAAGATAAAAACGTACCATGCTACCGCAGGCGAAGACTGCCGTTGTGGGAGCACATGTCTGATGTGTACGCCCACCGCGTAACTCGTGCAACTTAGGATTGCTATATCACGATCAGGCTGGGGGCTGTGGTGGGCGGGGGAGCAGGCCGGCCTGCTCAACCACCCAGGGAATCGCGCGCGTCCAGCCGATCGACATCAGATGCACCCCGGCGACACCCTCGACACTCAGCATATCCGACACCAGTTCCGCAGCAATGGTAATGCCCTCGCGCTCTTGATCTTCGGCATGCTGCATGCGTTCTACCATTGCATCGGGCACAATAATCCCCGCCAGATTATCCCGCAGGTAGGTGGCCGACTCAGCCGAACGCAGCACCAGGATGCCCGCCATAATGTAGGATTGCTGGTGCAACCCGGCAGCCCGTACATCCTGCATCCACTCCCGAAAGCGCTGCGGGTCGAAGAGCAACTGGGTCTGGATAAACTCCGCACCGGCTTCGATCTTCTTTTCCAGTCGTTTCACCTTCTCGATATTTGGGTTGGCAACTCCGCCGACAAAATAGTGCGGCGCGCCCTTGAGCGGCGTACCCGACTCGAAGCAGTGTTCATCCCGCATCTGGCGTAGCGTTTTGATCAGTCGGAAGGAGTTCAAATCGAGCACATTTTTTGTCTCGGGATGATCACCAACGCGGGGGTTATCACCGGTCATGCAGAGAAAATTACGGATACCCAGGGCTGCGCCGCTCAAGATATCGGCCTGGAGTGCCAGCCGGTTTCGGTTCTGGCAGGTGATCTGCACAATCGGCTCAATGCCCAGGTGCTCTAAAATAATCCCCCCACCGAGCGCCGACATACGCGCCGTCCCGCGCTGATTATCGGTCAGATTAATTGCATCGACCGAGTCGCGCATATTGCGGGCTAACTTCTCCAGGGTAGCGCGCCCGGTTCCTTTGGGCGGCGCAACTTCTCCGGTTACAACAATCTGGCCGGCCGCAAGACGGCGTTGAAGGGTACTGTAATACATAGATGCTCCGTGATGGATAAGCGAATTCCTGGTCGATTATCTGGTCCTACTATTGCACAATAGAGTGTAAAACGGATAACAGAGATTATGATACCATGGGTCGTTGTACACGTTACGCTTTAGTCATTCAGAGCCTGGGCCAGGTCGGTTATCAGATCTTCTGCATCCTCGATACCACATGCAAGACGCACGAGGTTGTTACGGATACCAACTGCCAACCGTTCTTCGGTGGTCAACTCGTAAAAGCTCATCAGCGCCGGCTGTTCTACCAGGCTCTCAGTCCCCCCCAGGCTGGGCGCAATATAGGGCAGGCGCAGCCGATCAATAAAGCGGCTGGTCGCCTCCAGATCGCCGTCCAGCTCAAAGGAGACCACGCCCCCCCAGCCACGCATCTGCTCCATGGCGACGGCGTGATCAGGATGATCGGGGAGGGCCGGGTAATGCACCCGGGTAATGCGCGGATGTTCCCGAAGGAAGCGCGCCACCGTCAATCCATTGCTGTTATGCCGCTCCATGCGCAACGCAAAGGTTTTCAGTCCGCGCAGCAACAGGTAGGCACTGTGGGGATCACAGATCCCGCCCAGCATACCCTGCGACTCGCGCAGGGCACCGACAATGCCGGGCCGCCCGATAATCGCCCCGGCCAGTAGATCATTATGTCCACCCAGATATTTGGTTGCGCTGTGAATCACCAGGTCAACGCCATACTTCAGGGGCTGAATATTGTAGGGTGTGGCAAATGTGGCATCAATCATGGTTTTGACCCGCCGCTGCCGGGCGATACTCACCAGGCGGGGCAGATCCAGCACCCGCAGGTAGGGATTGGTCGGCGACTCACTCACGATCAGGCGCGTTTCGGGCCGGATGGCCGCCTCAATCGCAGCGTAGTCGCAGGCCGGTACCACGGTGTGCTGTACACCGAGGCGGGCCAGCAGCGTGCGCACAAACTGGCGCGTGCGGCGGTAGCTGTCGTCCGTCACGACCAGATGACTGCCGGCCGGCAGCATCGCCAGCAGCACCGTCGTGACCGCATTCATGCCCGAGGCACATAGGAGCGCGGCAGTTTCCCGATCAGGGCCGCCTTCCAGGGCCGCCAGCCGCGCCTCAACCGTGCGCGCCGTCGGGTTACCATACCGGCCATACTCTTCCCGCGCAATGCGCCCTTCGTGGTAGTCGATCAACTCGGCAGTATTGGCAAAGGTGTAGGTCGCGGACTGCACAATTGGCGTCGTGATTGCATCGTGCGCACGACAGCGCGGCTCCCCGGCATGGACGGCCGCCGTTGAAGCGCCGACCTCCGAGGCATCCCTGACCCGGGCTTCGTGTGCTTCTTCCGGGATATCCGGCTGTCGTTCCGGCTCTAATGTCATGGAACATCCTCTCATCTCGTGCGATGAGAGGTGCGGTCACACAGGTGCCCTGGCACGGGCGGGGAAGACACATTCCTCTCATCTACCAGCGAACGCTGCCGGAGTTGGCACCTGACCCGGTCAAGTTCTGCGTTCTGGTATGGTGATTTCAAGTTCATTGCAGAACTGAAACCCCGGAACGTACAACTTTCCCATGGGGGTTGCCGCGGTTTCACAGGGCCGGTCCCTCCACCGCTCTGGATGAGTACATTTGCTGTTCAGCAAACCGATCAATTCGCTCTGGAGTATAGCATGGAGCTACCCGACTGTCAAAAGCGGCTACCGCACCCCGGACGCGCACACGCGCGTCCCTACACCAAACCTTCCGCCCGCCGGGTGTGGTATACTCTCGCTGATGCAACCCTATGCGATCAACAACCGGAACCACAACAATCGCCTGACCCAGATGCGCCGCTCCTGGCTGACGCATGCCGTCGTACCGCTGGCACTGGCGCTCCTGACATTGGCACTCTATCTCACCACACGCACGCAGGTGCATACCTTCGATGCCCTCTCCTACATCCGCGACGTGGACGAGCGCAGTGGCTTCTTTTTCCATCCGCATCACTTGCTCTACAGTCCGACCGGTTGGCTGTTCTGGCAGGGCTGGCGACTGTTAGGCTACGCCGGTAACTCGCAGGTGCCCCTGCAGGTGTTGAACAGTCTGGTAGGTGTGGGGTGCGGTGTGGGGCTCTACGCGCTGCTGCTACAACTCACGCAACGCTGGTGGGCCGCCGCCACCGCCGCCGGGTTGCTGCTGACAAACTTCGGCATGTGGTACTTCTCCGTCGAGGTTGAGGTCTACACGCTGGCGCTGGCCTGGCTGCTGGCAACGCTGGCACTGCTGATCCAGCAGGTACGTGCGCCACAACCGGCCACTGCACCGCTGATCGGGCTGACTATGGGCATGGCGGCGCTCTATCACCAGACTAACGGACTACTGGTGCCGATTGTTGGCCTGGCGCTGCTGTTGACCGCCACATCATGGCATACACGCCTGCGCCGGCTGCTGCAGACCGGCGTTGTTGCCGGGAGCGTGGTGGCGCTGGGCTACGCGCTGGCAGGCTTTGGCTACTATGGCTACCGCTCCCTGGGTGAGCAGTATCGGTGGATGTTTTTCTATGCCCAGACCGGCTGGTGGGGCCGGCCCACGCAAGACCGCCTGACCGACCTGCTGACCGGGCTAAACCATACGATTTCAATGCAGCAGGGCGGGTGGTTCTGGCCGGCGATTGCGGCCTTGCTGCTGCCCGGTCTGCCCGCGCTGATCCGGCGTATGCCGCGCCTGGTGGCACTCTGCTTCGGCTGGCTGGCGGTGTATGGCAGCTTCTTCGCCTGGTGGGAAGGCGAGAATATCGAGTTCTGGATCGGCACGCTGCTGCCGCTCTGGGTGCTGGTGGGGATGAGCCTGGCTCAACTGGACAACCTCCCACGTCTGCGGCGGCTCGGCCCGGCCGGACTGCTCGTGCCGCTGCTGCTGGCGGCGCATAATTACCCGCTGGTAGCCGCGCGCGGCGATCCCACCCGCGACCTGCAGCGCCAACTGGTCGCCCAGGTGGAGCAACTGACGCTGCCCTCGGACCTGATCATCTCGTCGGGCGGGGTGATGGAGTTGTACCTGCCCTACTATGCCGACCGCATCAATGTGCGCACACTCAACGGCGTGATCTTTGAGGAGCAGGGCGATATCGAGCGCGCACTGGCCCGGCTGCGGCGGGAGATTGACGCCAGCCTGCATGCCGGGCTGCAAATCGTGGTCAGCAGCGATGCGCTGGAGCTACCGCCGCATATCCGCCGACGCTACCCGATCACGCAGGCGCACCTGGATGCCTTCTGGCAGCCCTACCGCGCCGTGCTGCAGCCGGTTGTCATCCACGATGGGATCACCTATTTCTGGGCGATCCCGCCCGCCGATGCGTTTGCGGCGGGAGCGGGCTGGCACTGGCAGCAGTTTGACCAGGGCTGGAACGCCGCCAACGTCAGCGCTGCCAGCTTTACGCCGGATGCGGGCTGGTGCTTTCATCCGGGGATCGATCCGATGCTGATCAGTCCAGGCCTGACGCTGGATGCCGCACGCTACCGCACGCTGGAGATCACCATGGGCAGCCGCGCCGAGGGGCAGACCGCGCAGCTTTTCTATGCCGACATCGACGGCTTTATGGACAACAGCCGCTCACTCACCTGGCAACTCCGGGGCGATGATGGGTGGCACACCTACACGCTCGACCTGCGCGATGCCCCCGGCTGGCAGGGCACGATCACCCGCCTGCGCCTCGATCCGGTCGCCGTCGGCGACGGCAGCGCCGCCGACCGCATCTGTATCACCCGCCTGCGCCTGCGGTGAGGGTGAACCGGCCGCCCACGAAGAGGAGAACGATGCATTGAATACACCCTACGGCTGACAATTATAGGTATGTTACCCCTTTCAAAGTGTAGCGTTTAACCAGGCATGCAAGTGTTTTACACGTTTGCATGCCTCACCAGAAAGACAGCGTATGTCAATTTACGAAATCTCATTTGATCCCGATACGTTTCAACCTTTGCGGTTTCTAACTCCAGATGCTGTCCTGCTTCATCCAAACTGGACAGAGTGGTTTATAGGCGACCCGATGATAGCAGTATGGAAGCCAGTAGCGGTTGATTTCGAACCTTCGCCAACCAAACTTTCGGGAGATTTTCCTTCTCTCGGAGGTATTCCACCAGTATTTTCTGAACGAGCCAAAAATATCTTGGAGCCACTTATTAGCGATAGTGTTGAATTTTTACCGCTTGCGTGCAAAGATGTACCGTTGTACGCTGTGAATGTTACTCGAGTTTTAGATTGCTTAGATCTATCAATGTCACAATTTAAACGCTTTTCCGACGGACGGATTATGCGAGTGGAGCGATATGTGTTTAAGCGAGAATGTTTGGAGGGAGAACATATGTTTAAAATCCCCCAACAAGTCCGAAATCGGATATATGTATCTGAGATTTTTAAGCAGACAGTCGAGAACGCTAGACTACAAGGAATGTTTTTCTATGCGATAGCTGAGAATAACTGATAAATTTTTAGAAGTCAACTGGCACTCTGAACAGAGGGACTGAGTGCTACTTACCTTGATTGCTCGTTGACGCCCATCAGCTCCTTTGGCACAATTCAGGTTCCTACAGCAGCAATCGCATCACGGAGGAGCCAATGGACGCCAATTGGATGATACCCGCTTTTGTCGTGATCGACACGGTGATGGAGCACCTGGATCATCAGCGCGATGTTCGGGCCAAGGTACCAGATGCAGCACTTGTGACGATTGCCGTCGTTGCGGCCACATAGGTTCCCGGTATGCACCAGGACGGTCAGATATACATTCTGGATATGCAGACGCGCGCGCTTTTCCAGGCAACGAACTTCGCTGATAGGCGTGCCGACGATCTCGCCCCCCCGTCCTGGTCGCCTGATAGTGCGTTCATTGCCACGGCGTTTGGGAAACATGACCAGTGGTACAACTATCAGGTCGCTGTGGTTCCCGCCACGCCAGTGGATCTGGAGCCCGTGCAGTGTGCGAAGTAACCAGTGACGATCAAGGTATGCACCGCAACGCCGGGTGTAGCTGGCCGACCGGCCGGTCAGCCTGACCGCGATAGACCACGCCGGTAACCAGCGCGACACACCCACGCCCCATCGTGCTGCCATCAATGATCACGTCCCGTGGAAAGGCGGGACCGTCACGCCACCGCTGGACCCCGGCCCGCCGGAGCAATCCGGGTATGCTGGTCCGCAATTACGCTATCCCTCCATTGAGGATTACATGGTCCGCAGCCCGCTCACCGGGCCGGAGGAAGCCTGCTGGGTTCTCCCCGGACCGATGCTGGGGGCGCAACCCTGGCCGTTCACGACGGGCGCACCCGGTGAGCAGGTGGTAGGGCCGGTGGTCTGGATGGCGAGTGGACGATTGGAGGCTCCTCAGTCGCCGGGTGATCTCGTTCACAGTACTGATCCACGTCCAACTCAACCAAGCGTCTCAAAGAGCGACGTTGAGCGGTATGCGAACGACATGAAGGGTGGAAACTTTGATTGGAGCAATATGGATGATAAAATCATCATAGTTCAAACTTCCCAAGGAAATTACATCGTGGAAGGGCATCATAGATTTCTGGCCTCAAAGTTGTCCAGGATCATTATACCCAACTCTTCTATTCAATATCGCCAGGGCACAGTCCCAGCAGCGTTTGAATGGCATAATGTTCAATGGATACCATAGAGTAGTTATATTGCCATATGCTATAGAGAACAAAGAACAAAGAGTTACAGAAAAAACGTCTCTGGTGGGTTGTTATTGAACAACCGGTTTGTTCTTTGTCCTGTGTTTGTCTGTTCTTCCTATATTCAATGGCAGACAGTACGACAATTATGTTGGAGTCTTGTGTGGCAGGAAGTAGAAGACATATAATGAAGCATACTTCACTTCCTGCCACATGTATAGACTAATGTAGTTGAAGGAATTGTAATTATGGATGATCTTACGTTATCTTGTTTACACGCATGCCGAGAACTTCTTCTTCACCAGGAGAATTTGGTTTTTTTACTTGCTGAAACTATAGGTATTCAACCAGAAGAAGTGTTTTATTCGTGGACTTCGCGTAAGATTAACCAGACAGGTAGTATTCATAATACAAACTGGAAATACTTTTTCCATGGTCTGAGTTGTACCATAGAAAACATTAACGATAGACGAGTACTTCCTGTAAGCTTTGGGCCAGGTGGCCGAGTTGATACATGTACAAGCAGTAGTGCGTTACAATTTATAATGACCTCCAAAGAGCCATGGCGTGTATTTCTAGACGTGCGTACATATCTGGCGAAACATGCACCTCCGTACAATAAACACTCCGGCTCACATCAGAAAATGTCAACATTGTGGCAAAGCATGCAACACGCTGGGTTGATCGCAATCGTTGATCCTCAACTTACATCTTTCGTCGAGCACCATACTACTCATCTACCTGACGGTCAGAGCATGCTATCATTCCCTGATGGTATAGATGAGCGTACTGTTTTGGACAGTGACGTTCATAATCGGTGGATTATTACGAAACGTGGATGGCGAGTACTGAAAGAAAAAATCGATTAAAATTATAACCGGTTTCAACCCGCTATACCTCCAGCGGAGTCTTCATTGCTGCGACGGTGAGACTGGTGACCACGACGTATGCGCAGGTCGCCGCACCGTTGAGCCAGGTGCTCAGCGACGGGACAGCGAACTATGTGTACGGCCACGACCGCCTGCGCGCCCTGGGTGGGCCGTGGTACGTCGGCGATGCGCTGGGCAGCGTGCGGCAGACGCTCGACGATGCGGGTGGGGTGCTGGGGAGCATGCAATACGATCCGTGGGGTGTACCAACGGCGGGCACCCCGCAACCCTTCGGCTTCACGGGGGAACTGCATTCGGCGGGGCAGGTGTATCTGCGGGCCAGGTGGTACGCGCCGGGGCAGGGCACGTTTACATCTAGAGATCCGTTTGCGGGCTTCCCGGAGATGCCGTATAGCCTGCATGCGTATCAGTATGCGTATAGTAATCCGGTACGGTGGACGGATCCGACGGGAGAGAATCCCCTTGCGTGCGTGCCGATTGCGTTGGTCGATAGTCCCGTCCTCGGTCCCGCCGACGTCGTTGCGGGTGGCTGCTTGGTGCTTGTGGGTGGTATCTGGCTTGTCGGTACGCTCGTTGCACTCACCCAGCGGGACGCGGTCGCCGCCGTTGGTAATAGTCTGGTTGCACCGCATACGGGCCATCCGGCACCAGCGCCGCCGCCCCTCGCATCCGGACCACCGGCAACGAGCGGGGACGATATCGGCGCCTGTGTCGTGCCGGGCGGAACGACGCTATTGCCTCCCGACACGGGTATCTGGCTCGGACCGAGCTTCATCCCACAACCCTGGCCGTTCACCACGGAGGGGGCATTGCCAGAGGAGCAGGGCATACAGATATTGGCGGCGGGAAATCTCTACTCCAATCGCTACCCGGAACTTTGGTCGGTTGAACAGGCGCAAGCGGAACGACTGGGTATCGATCCCGCCCCTGTTGGTACTCCCGAATGGCATGAAACACTCACACAAAACCAGTTAATTCTCTGGGCAGTTAATGAAGAGGGGATCCTCATCATCATGCCCCAATTTGTACGCGGTGAAGAACCAGCACATCCTGTTCTCGTCAACGCACGGCCAGTTCAAGCGGCTGGGACAGCACAGGTTAGCTTTGAGAATGGATGGTATGTAGGAGAACATATTGATGGTCAGAGTGGACACTATTATCAACCAGGATGGCCGGCTGAAGAAATTGGTCGGCGGGCCTTTGAGGCAGCTGGCATTAGCTTTCCATGAGCCAATGCTGTACTTGGTTCGATTCGTGTGCTCAATGGAGAGGTGTCACGGGTTATCCCGTGACACCTCTCCGCATCATACGATCCGCAGGGGATGACAGTGTAAGTTATGAGCAATAGGAGCCAGAGATGAGCGAAGAACTCCTTAGCCATCTACGAAGTCAGAGACCAGACGATACGAAGCGATGGCTGCTCACCATGCAGTCACGGGGGAGCCTCGTAACGACCGAAGTCAACTGGTGGATATCCCTGGCACAAGGAGCAGCATTTAATGCCTATTTGAAACCAGCTGTTTCACGTGAAGATCAAGTAGCATGGGCTGAAGTCGCTATTCGCACATACGACTATATTGCAGCATACATCAACGCTACATCACCTCATACGTATCACATCTCAGCCATGGCATTACGAAGTGTAATGATTGATCGACTGGAACCTCAAACACATCATTTTGTTCTGGATCCTGAGCGGATTGAGCACTGGTTCTTTGATACAATCACTATTCCTATGGAGCAGGCACGCGCTATTGCGCAAAACATAGGCAGAGCGTCGCACGAAGAAAAGACAGAGATGCATCACATACTTGATCGTCTCATACCCCTTCAGCTACTACTCGAGAAAGGATTAATACGCAGAGTGGATGAGGTCCGTGAATGGCAACACATTCGCGCATTGGTTACTCACACACAAAGTCATTAACACATATGATGTGATGGCGTACGTTAAGTTGCCCCTGGTATGTCGGCGATGCGCTGGGCAGCGTGCGGCAGACCCTCGATGATGCGGGTGGGGTGCTGGGGAGCGTCCAGTATGATCCGTGGGGCGTACCAACGGCGGGGACACCGCAGCCGTTCGGCTTCACCGGGGAACTGCATCACAACGGGCAGGTCTATCTGCGGGCGCGCTGGTACGCGCCGGGGCAGGGGCGGTTTGTCAGCGTGGACCCGTTTGCAGGGTGGAGTGAGCGGCCGTACAGCCTGCATGCGTACCAGTATGCGTATAGTAATCCGGTCAGTTTCATTGATCCAGGTGGGCAGATAGTTATTGAAGATCGCACGGACATTCTTCGCGATGGGGTTGATAATCGCGGAGGTTGTGCCGCCGCCTCATATGACCAACCTGGCTGCTACACACCCTGGCCCAGAGAAGTTCTTGATGGTCGCGGCCCCACACCCCGTCCAATTCGTGGTATCGTGCTCCACGATACTGCCACCTCAGAAGATTTGGTATGCGAAGAGATTATTGGGCGCTGGCTCAATGATTTCCATGCAGGCAACAGTCAATCGAGTGCTCATTACGTCATAGATAGGGAAGGCAGCGTGGTGCAAGCAGTTGCTGATATCGATGTTGCTCATACTTCAGGTGGCGTATGCTACGAAAATACGGGATATTACTCTGGTCACGCCTACTTCTACAATACCACCAGCCATTTTGTCGTCCATTACCGGGGGTTCGAAGTGAACGAAGTCACGCTGAACATTGAAGTCATCGGAGATACGGCGCGTGAAGATCCTGACATCTATCCACCTGCGCAACGCCAGGCGACAGTAGAAGTCACACGCATGCTTGCACGACTATATAATATCCTACCAGGGAATATTGTATCCCATCACGGAATTGAGTCGATCATACCTCCAAATAACAAAGTAGGGGATGGTACGGCACTTATCCCTGAGATACGCAGAGCGGTGCGGAATGATTGGGTAGCAGGAACAACGGGCGCGACCATTGATATTCCAGATCGGGAGCGCATCATCAACACGATTGATGGGGAAATGCCTTTCCTGTGGTGATACATACTCAGTAACCTGTAATGCAAATAGACCGTCAGGAGTGCTTTCCAATGCCCCTGACGGTCTAGAGAGAGAGGAGTTATCGATGTATCTGCGGTTCCTGTCTAGTACGCTGATGTGCCTCCTCCTGACTGCGTGTGGGGAGAACACTGCACCTCGTACTGAACCAGTTTCAAACGAGCATTCTGGCAATGTAGAGGTACAACGCACTGACTACCCGATACCTCCCGAAGGCGGGAAACCGAGTATGACCCCTATACTGCAGCTTTCTAGCACACCGTTGCCTCTTCCAACCACCACCAGTACATCTCCCACCGTGGAGGTCGATCGCGATGCCATCCATCCTTTTGCAACCACCTTGCCGGGGATAATTACTTTCGCCCGTGACACAGACTTCTGGGAGCAGGGGGGCATTTTTCGTCTCACCGGTGGGGCAATGGAGCAGGTACTTTCTGGTCCTGCGTATGATGTTGATGAAGTCTCACCGAATGGCCAGTACGCCATTGCTCTCCGTGATCTGCAAGACCCTCCTGATGGAGATATCTATCATTGGTACAACCTCCAGACAGGCCAGCGCGAAACGGTTGAAGTAACCCTGCGTCTCTGGAACCGAAATCTCATTCCCGCGCCGGATGGTGTGCATATTGCCGCAAATTACGAGTGTTCTGACGGGAGGGGAGCGGTATTCCTAGGAACCTTCTCCAGCTTCCGTGAAGCAATGCAACCTGATCCAGTGCTAGACAACCAATGCAATACTGGCGATCCTTTTGATGACTTTGAACGTGCGCTCATATGGCTACCAGATAGCAGTGGTGTAATCCTTTACCAGATTCATTACACCGATAGACAGGCCAGTGAGCGCCTGATCGAGCGTTATCTGGAAGGACGGGACAAAGTGCTGTACGAACTGCCTGCGGGTCAATTAGTTACAAACGTGCGCATTTCAGCGAATGGGCGGTGGATCATCTTCAAGCCAAGTGCTGATCCTACCAATCCCATTGCTTTACACATGCTGGATCGCCAAACGGGGATAGCCGAAGCCATAGCTATACCAGGATACATCCCAAGGCAGGGCATCATCTCGCCTGATGGGCGCTATCTGCTGTTCTCAGAAAACCCCAGCGTTGATAATGGACAGTGTCTCTATCTCACTGACTTGCAGGCGCTTGAACAGGAACCAGTGTGCCTGGTGCGCGGTTATCAGGTGTTTGCCTGGATACCTGACCCGTAGCATACCACCACAATCGTGGGCACAACCATCTAATCGGCAGTGCAGCGGAGCACTGCTGGGTGGTGGTCTTGATAATAGATTGCCGCAGTGAGCGCAACGCGCTCCGTCAAGCTGCTCGCGTGTCGGTGGCGGCGTGATAGGAATGCGGGTCAAAGGGCTAACCGGGGCGACGGAGACGCCGGGCACGACCTACGCCTACACCTATGATCTGGCGGGCAACCGCACCGAAGTCCGGGAGAACGGCGCACTCGTCGCCAATCTGAGCTATACTGATGCCAACCAGGTGATTGGCTGGAGCTACGACGGGGCGGGCAACCTGCTCAGCGACGGGACCAGCACCCACAGCTATGACGCGCTGAACCGCCTGGTCGCTCAGGACAGCACCAGTTACACCTATAATGGCGACGGCGTCCTGGTCAGCGACGGCACCACCACCTACGCGCAAGATCTCGCTGCCCCGCTGTCACAGGTACTCACCGATGGGACGGCCAACTATGTGTACGGCCACGACCGCCTGCGTGCCCTGGGTGGCCCGTGGTACGTCGGCGATGTGCTGGGCAGCGTGCGGCAAACCCTCGATGATGCCGGCGCGGTGCTGGGGAGCGTCCAGTACGATCCGTGGGGTGTGCCGACGACGGGTACGCCCCAGCCGTTCGGCTTCACGGGGGAACTGCACCGCGCGGGGCAGGTCTATCTGCGGGCACGGTGGTATGCGCCGGGGCAGGGGCGGTTTGTCAGTGAGGATCCGTTTGCGGGCTTTGCGGAGATGCCGTATAGCCTGCATGCGTACCAGTATGGGTATAGTAATCCGGTGCGGTG
>Ga0207419_1000754_pt1 | contig 27159 bp, 28 predicted proteins | sample ElkSloMetagenome_4_FD_184723 | JGI IMG/M metagenome (GOLD analysis project Ga0207419, IMG submission 184723) | Hot spring microbial communities from Elkhorn Slough, Monterey Bay, USA - MD2A (version 2) | ecosystem: Environmental > Aquatic > Marine > Intertidal zone > Estuary: Microbial mat ... | reverse complement strand
CAAATCCAGTGACAAGCCAAAAAAAAGGGCCTAGCGAAATGCGCTAAGCCCTTGAATAATTTGGCTCCCCGGGTCGGATTCGAACCAACGACCTAGTGATTAACAGTCACCCGCTCTAACCAGCTGAGCTACCGGGGAATCAAGCCGCGTATTATCCCGCCGGGATGGAAGGACGTCAAGCGGGTTCGTCGCTCTAACGGAGCCTAGTCGCCGAATTCCTCCTCGTAGTCGAGTATCGATGCTTCGACGACCTTGCCGGCGTGGTCGCGGCCGTAGATGCTGTCGATTCTGACCTCGCCTTCTTCTCCAGGGAGGAGCTTGTAGGTCAGGAAGTAGTGACGCAGGCGCTCGGCCAGGGAGGTTGGTAAGTCGGTAATGTCCTCGGCCTCGCCCCATAGGCTGTCGTTTCTCAGTACGGCGACGATCTTGTCGTCGGCCTCGCCGTGGTCGAGCATCTGCAGGCCGCCGATGACGCGTGCGTTGAGGACGACCTCGCTGCGCGAGATCGGCCGCTCGCTGAAGACGCAGATGTCGAGGGGGTCATGATCACCGCGCACGGCGCCCGGCATCAGCTTGGCGACGCGCTCGCCGCAAAAGGTGCGCGGAATGAAGCCGTAAAGCGTCGGCGGCTGCGACGAGGTACGCTGCGGGCGATCGACGAGGAGATAGCCGGTTTTCTTGTCGATCTCGTATTTGACGGTGTCGAACGGCGTAATTTCGATGTAGGCGTGCACCGTCAGGGGCGGGTTAGGGCCGGTCTCGAGGCCGTGCCAGGGGTGCGGACGCCATCGATAGAAGGGTTGCGGAAACGCCATTGGACTCTCGCTGAAAGGAAACAGGCGCTAGTTTAGCGAATCCAAAGCCTCGGCCGCCGGCTAATTCGCCGCTGTCAGCCCACCTGCGCCAGTCCGGGTGAGCCGAGATCGGAGGCGAGCCGGGTCAGTCCCTCCAGAATGCGGTCGACATCGTCATCCGTGTGCGCGGCACTCATGCTGATGCGCAGCAGGTTGAGGCCAGCGGGCGTGGCCGGCGGAATCATCAGGTTGGCGTAGACCCCGGTCTCCAGGAGCCCGTTCCAGTGGGCGAGGGCCGTCGCGCGATCCGGCAGGATGATGGCCGCGACAGGCCCGGGTGTGTCGCTGCCCAGACGGTAGCCCAGATCGCGAGCGCCGGCGTAGAGGCGGTCGATGTTGCGATGGAGCTGGTGGCGTCGCTTCTGGCCGTTGACGATCTTGCCCAGGGCAATCCGGGTACCCGCGATGACGGCAGGCGAGGGCGATGCAGTAAAGATATACGGCCGGCTGGCGAGCCGCAGTAGCTCGAGCTCCCGATGCCGGCTGACGCAGAAACCACCGATGCCGGCAAGGCTTTTGGAGAAGGTGCCGACGACGAAATCAACATCGTCGAGCACGCCAGCCTGTTCGCTCAAACCGAGGCCGCGCTCCCCGAACACGCCGAAAGAATGGGCCTCGTCAACAACGAGCCAGGCTCCGTGTTTTTTCTTGACCTCCACGAATTCCTCCAGCGGAGGCTGGTCACCCAACATCGAATAGAGGCCTTCGACGACCACGACGGCATGACTGGCCTTTTCGCCGAGGCGCTCGAGGCGGCGGTCCAGGTTCTCGGGATCGTTGTGTCTGAAAACCACCGTCTGAGCGCGGCTCAGGCGACAGCCGTCGTAGATGCTGGCGTGGCTGTCCGCGTCGACGAAGAGATAGTCACCCTCACTGGCCAGCCCGGACAGGCTTCCCAGATTGGCCTGGTAGCCAGTGGAAAACACAATGGCTGCCGGCCAACCAAAGGCGTCGGCCAGCTCGCGCTCGAGGGCCGAATGACCGTCGTAGCTGCCGTTCGCCATGCGTGAGCCGGTTGTGCCGCTGCCGGACCTGGCGAGGGCATCCTGACTGGCCCGAATGACATCGGGATCGAAGGTCAGGCCCATGTAGTTATTGGTGCCTGCAAGGAGCACTTCCTGGCCGTCGATCACGCCGCGAGTGGCGGAGCGAACTTCATCGATGGGCGTGGCGATAGCCGAGGGGCCCTCGCCCGTGAGCTCTGCGCGCGCTTGGGCGGCGGCCTCGAATTTCTTGAAGATACTCATGTTGTTTCATTCCCATCGATCATTCGGGTGAGGCGCTCGGCCAACTGGTTCAGGGTGCGGGTTTCGGACAGGACATCGACGGGGATTGAGATATCGAGCTCATCTTCGATTTCCATGACCAGATTCATGATCTGCACCGAGTCCAGGCCGATATCGCTGGTCAACACCGCATCGCGGTCTGGATTTTCGAGTTCGGGCAAGGCATTGATCAAACCCTGACCGATGGCTGCGTCGACGCGTTCTCGCGTACTGATCATACGGTTTATCTCCAGCCCGGCAGTTCGTCCAAGGCGCTCGTTAAAGTGATCGTCGGCTGCCAGTCTGCGCAACTCGTAAAGTCGCTATTATCACAGACCCAGTCGTGATGAACCAGTTCACGCACTTTGCCAGGCACCAAGGGCGGCGGTCGGCGGCGCGACAGTCGGGCCGCAACGACATTGATCGTGCCCAGGGTTTTCAAGGCAAATCCGGGAACCGCAAGCACCCGCACGGATTTCTCGAGTCTGGCTTCGGCGATGGCCTTGAGATCGCCCCAGCCGTAACCGCCATGGCCGTCGTCGACGTCGAGGGTCCGCCCAAGACCGGCCGTTGGCACTTCGACGAGAGCGACGAGGGCAGAGGCCAGGTCGTCGACGTGGATCAAGGAAAAGCGTGATCGGGCCGGGCTGGTACGGATCAGCCATCCCTTCGCCAGGGCCTGCCAGAGGGGAGCGAGGGCCGCATCGTCGGGGCCGTAGACGGCGGGCGGTCGCAGGATCACCCAATTCAGCTGCGATGCGCGAACTAAATCCTCGCCATGGCTTTTGCTGGCCGCGTAGTCGGACAGGTCGGGCTCCCTCGCTGCCAGGCTCGAGAGGTGGATCAGCCGTATGGCCGGCGCCGTCTCGAGACAGGCATCGATAAGCCGCTCGGTGCCGCTGACGTTGACGCGAGCGAAATCGTCGTAGTCGAAGCCCCCGGTCGCACCAGCGAGGTGGATCAGATGATCGGCGCCGCGAACGAGTTCCTTCAGGGCCTCGAGTCGATCGAGACGGCCAACAACGGGCGTCAGATTCGACAGGGCTTGGATCTGGCCTGGCTGCCTAACCAGAGCGCGAACCGCGTGACCCCGCTGCAGGAGACGGTCGAGAACGTGTCTGCCGACGAAGCCGCTAGCACCGGTCAGAGCGACCGTATTCATGATTCAGGCTGGCGATCTGGGCCGTCGAGCGGACAGCGACTGCGCCGCCGATTTTCATCGGGCGCAGAGAGGGCGCTCAGCGCTGTGAGTCCTCGAGCGCTTCAGTGTGTGGCGTGCGATCGACCAGCTCTTGAGAGAGCACGGGCTGGTCGCCGAGGCCATTGCGCTGGATAAAATCCGCGCGCGTGCCGCTGCGCGAGAGCTTGCCAGAGGACGTGCGCGGCAGGGTCTGCAGGGGTACGAGCTCGATCAGACAAGCGATACCGAACTCGGACTGGATGCGCTCTTTCAGGCGCTCGACGAGGCTGGCCTGGCGAAAGGCATCGCGCTCGCGGCACTGAACGACGAGCACGGCCACTTCAGTGCCGTCCTCACCGGGGATCGAGAAGGCCGAAGCGTCTTCCGCTCGTACCTCAGGCTGCTGCTCCGCGACTTCTTCGAGATCCTGCGGCCAGATGTTTCGGCCGTTGATGATGAGCAGATCCTTGGCCCGACCGGTGATGAATAGCGAATCGCCGGCGCGGTATCCGATGTCACCGGTATTCAGCCAGCCATCGCCGCTCAACGCAGCGGCCGTGGCGTCCTCGTTGTTGGCGTAACCGCTCATCACGCTCGGCCCGCGAAGGAAGACCACGCCGCACTCGCGTTCCTGGACCAGCTGCCCAGCGTCGTCGCGAATCTCCACTTCGTAGTCGGGCAGGGGGCGGCCGCAGTTGACGAAATCGGTGACGCGGCAGGAGGCCTGTTCAGGATCGACCTCGGCAGCACGGCGTTCGTGGGCAAGGATATCGGCATCGAGCTGGTCGACTTCCAATCCCTGGCCCAGGGGGGCGAAACTGATCGCCAGAGAGCATTCCGCCATCCCGTAGCACGGAAGGAAGGCCGATTTAGAAAAGCCCGCCGGGGCGAGTTCATCGGCGAAGCGATGGAGCCAGTGCGCCCTGATCATTTCCGCACCGACACCGGCAACGCGCCACGCAGACAGGTCGAAACGCTCGAGGTCGCTCGGACGGATGCGGCGGGCACAGAGTGCGTAGCCAAAGGGCGGGCTGAAGGAAATGGTCGAGCGATTGGTCGACATCAGTTTCAGCCACAGGCGAGGGCGCATCGCAAAATCGCGCGTTCCCAGGTAGTCGACGGATAGCTGCGAGACCACTGGCCCGAGTATCAGGCCGACCAAGCCCATATCGTGATAGTACGGGAGCCAGGACGTGAAGCGATCGCCACGGCGGATTTGCACACCGTACTGGAGAATGCCGGCCAGATTGGCGAGCACGGCGCGCTGCGTAATCATCGTGCCGCGCGGAAAGCGCGTGCTGCCGGAGGTGTACTGGAGATAGGCCAGTTCATTGGTTTCGGGCGGTCGCGGCAGATCGTCGGCGGGCTCGAGATCGGCATAGTCATCGAGCGTGCCGCTGACCTTCAGGCCCAGTCCTTCAGACGCTTCTTTGAGGAAGCCGGCGAAGCTCTCCGGGGCGAAGGCCAGCCTGGCTTGGGAGTCGACGAGCATGGCGCGCAAATGCGCGACGAAGGCGTCGCGTCCGCCGAGGTGCACGGCCGCAGGAAGGGGCACCGGGACGAGGCCTGCATATTGGCAGGCAAAGAAAAAGACGTGGAAATGCGGGTGGGTGTCGGCGACCAGCGCCAGGCGGCTGCCGCGCTCTAGGCCCAAGCCGTGCAGCCGGCGTGCGAGGTCAAGGGCTTGCTCGCGCAGCTCTGAATAGGTCAGAACGGCCGAGAGATCGCCTCGACCGTTATAGAAATTACAGCCAGTGGTTCCTGTCGCCGCATAGTCCAGCGCCTCGGCGAGGCTCTTGAAACCAGAAGTTTTGAGGGGCAAGGCATGGTTAGTCGACGTAGGATGCTGCATGAAAATTCTTATATCCCTGGCTTGTTGTAGCGTCCCGGCTGGGGTTCTTATTATAGGCGAGCATTAACCCTCTATTATAAGACGACGACGGTCTGATGAAAACTCTCTGTTTTGCGGCCCATTTTTGTCGAGGTTCCGCTATCTTCATCGACCTCCGTCGAGACCGGCTTCGAGCGGCGAGCTTGAAATATCCAGCGGGAGAGTATCCTTTGAGCAGCAAAGGCAGCATGTGAATCCAGAACCCCTCATCGTCGACCGCGTCAAAACCCGCGCCGACTGGGAGTCGTTCTTTGCCATGGCGCGGCGCTGCCAAGGCGATGATCCGCAGTGGATCGAGACCCTTCGCATGGACCGCAGGGCGCAGTGGTCGGTAAAGCATCCCTTTTTCGAGCACGCCCAGGCGCGTGCCTTCATCGCGCGCCGGGCGGGCCGGGCGCTCGGGGTGATCAGCGCCCAGGTCGATTCGCTGCGACATCGCGACGGTAAAGGGACCGTCGGCTGGTTTGGCCAACTCGAGGCCATCGATGATCCCGCCGTCTTCTCCGCCCTGTGTCGTAGGGCATCGGCGTGGCTGGCCGAACGCGGCTGCGATCGTCTTCAGGGGCCCTACGACCTCGGCGTCAATCAGAGCTGCGGGCTGTTGGTCGAGGGTCGCCAGACCCCACCCATGGTCATGATGAATCATGCGCCAGCCTATTACGGCCAGCGGCTCGAGGCTCTGGGGTTCGTCAAGGCGATGGACCTGTATGCCTACCTGGTGCCGCCGCATTTCGATGCGCCGCCGGCCATGGAGCGGCTCGTCAGCCGCATGGGGCAGCGCTTGCGGCTGCGACCACTTGATTTTTCGAATTACGATCGGGAGCTCGACCTGCTTCGCGCTATTTTCAACGACGCCTGGTCGCGTAACTGGGGTTTCGTTCCGCTCACGCCAGCCGAGTTTCGGGCCATGGGCAAGGCCCTTAAGCAGGTCGTGCGTCCGGAATACACCAGCGTGGCGGAGATCAACGGCGAGGCGGCGGGCTTTATCATCGCCTTGCCCAACGTCAACGAACTGATTCGCGATCTCGATGGACGCCTGCTGCCGTTCGGCTGGGCCAAGCTTCTGTGGCGGATCTCGCGGCGGCGGGCAACGACCGCTCGCGTGCCGCTGATGGGGGTACGCAAGGCCTTCCAGCGCGGGCCCATGGGGGCAGCGGTCAGCTTCGCCATGATCGATGCGGTTCGCCATGCGCTGCATGCGGCGGGGATCCGGCAGGTTGAGCTGTCGTGGATCCTCGAAACGAATCAGGGAATGAACTCCATGATCGAGGCCATGGGCGGGGATTTGTACAAGCGTTATCGCCTCTATGAGCGCGAGCTGTTCGAGCCCGGGGGCGCGGATCGGTGAATGTGATCGTACTTGCTGGAGACCGGGGCCCGAACGACCCGATCGCGCGCGGTGCCGGCGTTGCCGGTAAAACGCTCGCGCCCGTCGCAGGAGTGCCGATGCTGACGCGGGTTCTGACCTCGATTTCGCGCTGGGGCCGAGCTGACCGGATCGTGGTGGTCGCCCCGCGTCAGGCCGCGTTCAATGCCGCAATCGACCAGGCCGGGGCCGGATCGACGGTAACGATAATGGCCCCGGAGCCGTCTCCCAGCGCCAGCGTCGCCGCCGCTTTGAGTGCGCTGGGGGGCCATCGCCCCGCGACGCTGGTCACTGCCGACCATCCCCTGCTGGCGCCTTCCTGGCTCGACGCCATGAATGTCGAGGGCGACGAAGATCTACGAGTCGGGCTGGTGGACCATGCTGGCGTACGGGCTCGCTTTCCGGAGTCCCGTCGTACGCGCTATCGATTCTGCGACCGCGAGCTTGGCGGCACCAACCTGTTTCAGTTCAGAACGACGCGAGCCGATCGGATACTCGCGACCTGGCGGCGCGTCGAACAGGAGCGGAAGAAGCCCTGGAAAGTGATCTCGCTGCTTGGTGCGAGTAATCTTCTGCGCTTTGCGCTCGGGCGCCTGGACTCTCGCCAGGCCTTCGATGCGCTGTCAAAGCGCGTCGGACTGCGTATCGACTACCAGCTCATCGATGATCCGCTGAGCGCGGTAGACGTGGATTCACCCGCAGACCTGGCCTTGGTCGAAGCCATCCTGCGCAAACGAGAGCGCGCATGAAGCTGATTCGCCGCTATCTGGCCCGAGAGATCCTGCGCCCGGCGCTGTCGGTTCTGGTTTTTCTTCTGGCGGTGGTTCTCGTGTTTTACGCCAGTCAGCTGCTGGCTCGGGCGGCGGCCGAGAGCCTGCCCGTCGGCACCGTCCTGACGATGGCCGTGCTGCGCCTCGGCCTTTATCTCGACGTTCTGATTCCGGCCTCGCTGCTTCTCGGTATGGTGATCGGGCTCGGTCGCCTGCAGGCGGGCTATGAAATGATTGCCATGGCCGCTGGCGGCACCGGCCGTCGCCAGATCCTGTCCTCGCTCGTGGTCTGGCTGCTTGCTGTGGCCGTCCTCGTCGGGCTGCTGACCCTCGTTTTCCGGCCCTGGGCCTATTCGACCCTGTATTCCCTGGAGCGCGAGCTGGCGGCGGATCTTGATCTCAGCCGTATCGAGGCCGGCCGATTCCAGGTCGGCGATGACCAATGGCTGATCTATGCCGAAGCGACGTCGAACGGGGGTCTGGACGGGGTGCTGGTCCACCAGCGCCAGCCAGGTTTCGATGGTCTGCTGCGCGCGCGGCGGCTAGATCAGGAAACGGCCGGTGACGGTCGAATGAGGCTGATATTCCAGGGAGACGTCGAGAGCTATCGGATTGTCCCCGGCGGCGGGGATGACCTGATCGGGGAGTTCGAGCGCTTCGAGATCGAGTTCGAGACGCGACCGCCGCCCGAGCGCGAGCAACTTCGGCGTGCGATTCCCACGCTCGATCTCTTGGGCCGGCGCACGCCCATCGAGCGCGCCGAGCTGCAGTGGCGTTTCCTGGCGCCGGTGTCGGTTCTGGCGCTGGCGCTGCTTGCGCTGTCGATCAGCCGCATCAATCCGCGCCAGGGCCAGTCGGCTCGCGTGCTGTCCGCAAGTCTGGCGGGCACGCTCTATTTCAGCCTGCTCGGCGTGCTGATGAACTGGCTGGAGCAGGCCAGTCTCCCGGCCTGGCCCGGTCTGTTCCTCCTGCCGCTGGTTCTAATCATCGGACTGGTGCTCAGATTCTGGCTATTCCAGCGCGGACCCGGCGAGGTCCTGTGAATCTGCTGTCGCGCTATCTCTGGTCGAATCTGGCTCAGGCCTATCTGGTCGCAGGTCTGGCCATCGCCTCGCTCCTGTGGCTGCTCCAGATGCTCGATATCCTGGAGCAGGGCGTATCCGGCGCCGGCGATCTTCTCGTTGCGGCGTTCTCCGCGCTGAGTCAGCTGCCCGAAGGACTGATCGACCTGTTGCCCGTGATTACCGTGCTGGCCACGGCCGCCGCCCTCGGCCGCCTTCAGACCCGCACTGAACTCACGATCATGCGCGTATCGGGTACGTCTATCTGGCGCCTGGCTGCTCTCGCCATGGCGCCGGGGATTCTGGTTTCGTTGATTGCGCTGGCGGCGCTTCAGTGGGTGGTACCGGAAATGCGCCAGCAGCCGGAGAGCCTGCTGGGCGCATCGCTCGGCGAGAGCGGTCTTTGGCATCCTGCCCACGGCCTATGGATCCGGTCCGGAAGCGAGTTTCTTAACGTGGAAACCCTGCGTCTCGGGCGGATCCCGACCGGTATCGAGATCTATCGCTTCGATGCGGAGGGCCAGCTGCAAGAACTCATTCGATCTGATCAGGCCCTGGTCCAGGCCGACGGACGATGGCTCCTCGAGGGCGTGAGCGTTCGCAACTACGGACTGGACCAAGCCGTGCCGTTCTTCCGCGAGTCGAGCACGATGATCTGGCCTTCGTTCCTGACCGGACGCCAGCTCGAGCTCCTGCTCAGCCCGCCTGCTGCGTTGCCGCTGACCGATCTCTGGCAATACGTCGCCGGCCTCAAGGCGCGAGGCCAGGAATTTGCAGAATTCGAGATGGTGCTCTGGCGTCGGCTAGTGCTGCCGCTGACCTGTCTGGTAATGGTGCTGATTGCAGTGGCCACCGCTGCCGTGCCGTTGAAGAGCAGAGCAGTCAGCGTGCGCCTGGTTGGTGCGCTGGTTCTGGGGCTGGGCTTTCAGATGCTCACGGAAATGGGCACCTACCTCGGGCTGCTGCTGAGCTGGCCTGTCATTGCCGTGGCCGTCGTTCCACCTACTCTGCTGGCGCTGGTGGCGCTAGCCTTGATTGCCAGAGCACGATAGGCGGCAGGGCCGGGAGGCTGCTCCGGGAACGGCGATAAAAAAAGCCGGCTGAATTGCCGGCTTTTTTCATACCTGCTTTTGCGTCTTTAACGCGGCTGTAATCAGCCCTGACGCTGAACCCAGGCCGTGCACCAGCCCTGATTAGCCACCTGCTTGCCGGGGAAGATTCCGCAGCCGAACCAGTCGGCGCTGAGATCACCTTGCGCCAGCTGGCAGTTGTTGCAGGCCTGGTTGGACTCGTAGCTTGGATAGGTCGCCTTGTCGACGTCCTCATGGTTATGAACGTAGCCGAGGGCCTTTGCTTGTGGACCTTCGGGGTCAAGCTTATTGTCCTGCGCCCAAGCCTGACCACTGCTCATGCGGGTCAGAGTTGGCAACATCAGCGCGAGCGACCCGGCGCCCAGAAGCTTGAATAAACCACGACGATTAACTGTTTTCATAAAACTCTCCTCAATACGATTAGCTTAATGTCGATTGACATTTTGCGTCTGCACTCTCCTCAGTGCGATCCTAATAATACCACTCGCCTTCACCAGAGCCATGAACGACGCAGTCACGTCTGACTTATTCCCCAAACGATCAAGCGAATTCATCAGGCTGCCCCCGGATGGACGCCTCCACTATGACGAAAGCTGGATCAAGGGTGCGCAGGCCGATGCTCTGTTCGAAACCCTGAAGACGGAGCTGGACTGGCAGCAGCGACCAATCCGCATGTTCGGTCGAGAAATACTCCAGCCGCGATTGACCTGCTTCTACGGCAAGCCGGGCGTCACCTATCGCTATTCGGGAAAAACCCTGGAAGCCGAGCCGTGGTGCGGCGAGCTGCGCGACTTGGGCGATCGCCTGAATGCCGAGCTGGATCAGGGCTTCAATAGCGTGCTCTGCAACCTCTACCGCAACGGTGAGGACAGCATGGGATGGCACGCAGACAACGAGGCGGAGCTCGGCCGCAACCCGGTCATCGCATCAGTCAGTCTGGGTGCCGTGCGACGATTCCGATTGAAACCCCGCGAATCGGGCGCCGCCCGCGCGCTGGAGCTCGATCATGGAAGCCTTCTAGTGATGTCGGGCGATCTGCAGCATCACTGGCTGCATGAGCTGCCGAAGGCGCGCCGCGTGGAAGGCCCTCGAATCAATCTGACGTTTCGTCGGATTGTGTGAACTCGCTCGCCGTCGACTCGTCGTCGGGGTTGCTCAGGACGGTGACCTTCTGGCGGGCGTCGTCGAGGAGGGCGTGGCAGCGCCGCGAAAGTCCAACGCCTTTCTCGAAGTGTTTCAGTGACTCGGACAGGCCCAGATCACCACTCTCCAGTTTTTCAACCAGCGTCTCCAGCTCGTTCAGCGCCCCTTCGAAATCCAGCTTCTCGAACTCGCCGGCCGCCTTTTTCTTAGTCATTGATCACGTGTCCGTCTATCGGGGTCTGGGGCGGAGTCTACCCGATGCCACTGGAGCTCAAGCCGGTGATTTTCCAGCCAGGAAGCAAATTCCGGATGGATCCACCGCGCGCCGAGGGCGATAAGGCGGTTGCCGGCGTAGACGCGCGGCCAGTGATCCCGTCGCCAGGGTGGCACGCCGTGGGTGCGCAGAAGCTCTTTGACTCGGGATCTGGAAGCCCCGAGACCCAATCTGATGCGCTCGCCGGGCTGGCCGGAACGGACCTGCAGCGTGCGCTGTGGCGCGTCTGCGAATCCATCATGGACCTCCCCGTTAGCGCCTCGCGCCAGGCTCAGGGTGCCGAGGTCACCCGGCAATTTCAGAGGGAGGTTGGTCGACCAGATTAGTGCGTAGGCTTGACGATCCTTGTTGGCCTCGAGCCAGAGCTGCCGATGCCAGAATCGAATCCTGCCCTGAGCCCAGCGCATCTCAGGGATCTGCTCATCCTGCGCTTGACTGAGCTGGCGCAAGAACTCATCAAGACGTTTCCCGGGCGGCGGTTGCCCGAGCTTCTTCTGCGCCCAGAGCCGGATCACCTCGCCGAGCTCCACCTCGGTGAGCGAGGCAAGCGCTTCGCCGTCGAGCCGGTCGGACGTCGCCAGCTTTGCGAGCAGTGACGGCGGCAGTGACGTCGCCTGGGCGTGGCTGAGCTCGGCAGAGAGCCGGCCTGACCGGACGATGCTCCGATCCAGGCCAGGCCAGCGCTCGCGGAGCACGGGCAGCACGCGATGCCTGAGAAAGTTTCGATCGGCGCCGAGGCTGACGTTGGTCGGATCCTCGATCCAGCTGAGACCGGCCTCGAGGCAGTGAGCCTGGAGATCGCGGCGAGACCAGTCGAGGAGCGGCCGGAATAGCCAGCCGTCGGCGAAGCGCCGACGACGAGGGATTCCCCCGAGCCCCCGAGGACCGGCGCCACGCAAAAGTCGAAGGAGGATCGTCTCGACCTGATCATCGGCATGATGCGCCGTGAGGAGGCAGTCGCCAGCCTGCACGTGCCCGGCCAGGGCCGCGTAGCGAGCGCGGCGGGCGGCGGCTTCCGCGTTTTCACCGGTTGCGACCGAGACGGTCTCCAGGCAGAAGGGCAGGGCCAGCGATTCGGCGATCCCTCGTGCTCGTTCGGCGCGCTCAGCGCTGCCGGCGTCGAGCTGATGGTCGATATGGACGCAGAGCATGTCTCGGCCCGAGGCCTCGGCCTTGATCAGGCTGGCGAGTGCCGTTGAGTCTGCGCCGCCGCTGAAAGCGAGAATGAGACGATGTTCACCGGGCAGCGCTCCAAGGGAAGGGTTCAACGAGGGGGATCGCTGCCGCGGCACAGTCAGGCGCGTTCGATGGCAGAGAACCCCATCAAACGCTCGTAGCGCTGGTCGACTCGCTCCTTCGCCGACAGGCCTTTCAGGGCCTCGAGTTGAGCAAGCAGCGTCTCTTTCAAGCGCACGGCCACGTGCGGCGGAGAGCGATGCGCACCGCCCTCAGGCTCCTTGATGATCTTGTCGATCAGCTCCAGTTCTTTCAGCTTTCGAGCCGTCAGGCCGAGCGCGCCGGCGGCGGTCTCGGCCTTGGACGGGTCTTTCCAGAGGATTGAGGCACAGCCCTCTGGCGAGATGACCGAATAGATGCTGTACTGAAGCATGTTGGTTCGGTCGCCGACGCCAATGGCCAGCGCACCGCCGGAGCCGCCCTCTCCAATGACGTTGCAGATCACCGGAACCGACAGGCGCGCCATCACGGCCAGGTTCCTGGCGATCGCCTCGGACTGGCCTCGTTCTTCTGCGCCGACGCCGGGATAGGCGCCGGGCGTATCGATAAAAGTCACCACCGGCAGACCGAAACGCTCCGCCATCTGCATGAGGCGGAGCGCTTTCCGGTAGCCCTCTGGTCGTGGCATGCCGAAATTCCGCTGCACCTTCTCCTTCGTGTCCCGGCCTTTCTGATGGCCAATGACGACCATACCTTGACCGTCGATGGAAGCCAGGCCGCCGACGATGGCCCGGTCGTCGGCAAACTGGCGATCGCCGTGCAGCTCTTCGAAGCGATCGAAGATCATCGGGATGTAGTCAAGGGTGTAGGGGCGGCGAGGGTGGCGGGCAAGCTGCGAGATCTGCCAGTCGCTCAGCTCCGAGAAAATCGTCTGGATGCACGCACGGCATTTTTCTTCGAGGCGCTTGATCTCCTCATCGAGATTGATCGCATTGTCGGAACCCACGTGCCGCAGCTCGCGAATCTTGGATTCCAGATCGGCGATCGGCTGTTCGAAGTCGAGGTAGTTGGGATCCATCGGTCGTTGTTCTTATATCCTGCTGGACTCAGCTCGAAGACATTAACGTAACTGAGGTGCAAAGTCGATTTGATCTCGCTTGATTTGATCTTGATCGATTCGATGCGGGCCGATCGAATGTCGGTTGATGCCGGTCTTATCGATTCAGGCTTTTCCATTCAGGCTTTTCCATTCCGGCTTTTCCATTCGAATCGGTCCGAGTCGATTCCCAAAGAGGTCGTTGATCAGGCGTTCGTTAATCAAGCGTCCCTGATCAGTTCGTCGCCCGACGAGACGCAGGGGCCGCGCGGCACAGTTGCTTCCTGCCAGTGCTCGATGCCCCAGTCGAGCAGCGGTGCCACCCGATCAAGGTCGGCAGGCGGCGGATGGCCAAGGCAGCCAAGGGCGCGTCGGAGGGTATGGGCCGGCCGCCCCGCGGCAACCGGATCGTCCCCGTCGGATTTGCTGAGCTTGCGCCCGGAGTTATCGATGACCAGGGGCAGGTGGCCGTAGCGCGGCGGCGCCAGGCCGAGAGCCCGGTAGACGAGAATCTGACGACTCGTCGATTCGATCAGATCGCTGCCGCGAATGACCTCCGTGACGCCCGCGAGGATGTCGTCGACCACGACGGCCAGCTGGTAGGCGACCAGGCCGTCGGCACGGCGGATCACGAAGTCTCCGCTCTCGCGCCCCGGTGATTGTCGACAGCGGCCTTGAACGGCATCGAGGAATTCGACGTCGCTGTCTGCCTCGACACGCAGCCTGATGGAGCGAGGGCGCCGTCCCGGCGGCAGGCCCTCGCGACAGGTACCCGGATAGATACCCGAAGCGGGCAGGTCGGCGCGAGTGCAGCCGCAGTGGAAGGCCAGGCCGCGATCGAGCAACCCCTGAATGGCCGCCTCGTGGCGCGGCGTGCTTTCGATTTGCCAGACCGGCGGGCGGTCGCTCTCCAGGCCGTGCTCAGCCAGGGTTTCCAGCTGTCGGCGCCCAGCGCCCGCGACCTCACGCGGCGGATCGATGTTTTCGATCCGGACCAGCCATTCGCCGTTCTGTGCCCGGGCACTCAAAAAACTCCCCAGAGCGGCCAGCAGCGAGCCGAAGTGAAGCTCGCCCGTGGGTGACGGGGCGAAGCGTCCGACGACGGCGCCGGTCGATCGTGCTTGCAAAATATCTCTCACGGTCCCATTTTACGATTTCAGTCGCAGCTGTCCTAACGGTTCCCGGCCGGCAAGACAGCGCGGTTCGTCTCCCCAGTCGCTTGCTAAGAGGTCTGCCATGAGTCGTATTGCCCTGTTCCTGGGTACCAACCTGGCCGTTTTAATGGTGCTGGGTTTTGTCATGAATCTTCTCGAGCCCTGGCTGATCAGTCAGGGCTACAACGTCAATACGGTCACCATGCTGGTCATCGCCCTCGTGTTCGGTATGGGCGGTTCGGTCATTTCCTTGCTAATGTCGAAATCCCTGGCCTTGCGCAGCACCGGCGCGACCGTGATCAAGGAGCCCAGGAATCAGACCGAGCGCTGGATCTTCGACACGGTTCGGCGTCAGGCCGAAAAGGCCGGCATCGGCATGCCGGACGTCGCGATCTACGATGCGCCGGAGCCCAATGCGTTTGCCACGGGAGCGTCCAGAAACAATTCCCTGGTGGCTGTCAGCACGGGCCTTTTGCAGAACATGCGCCCTAATGAGGTCGAGGCTGTGCTCGCTCATGAGGTCAGCCACGTAGCCAATGGCGACATGGTAACTATGAGCCTGCTGCAGGGGGTGCTGAATACCTTCGTGCTGCTGCTGTCCCGCGTCCTGGGGCAGATTATCGATCGAGCCATTTTTCGCTCCGATCGAGGCTACGGGCCGGGCTATTTCATCTCGGTCATGGTGCTGCAGCTGGTGCTCGGCATTTTGGCCAGCATCATCGTGATGGCCTTCTCGCGCTGGCGTGAGTTTCGCGCCGACGCCGGCGGCGCGGCGCTCGCGGGTCGCCAGAACATGATGGCTGCGCTGGCCAGGCTCAAGAGTGCCCATGGCCCGGCACAGCTGCCCGAGTCCGTCGAGGCCTTCGGCATTCGAGGGCGTGTCGGGAGCGGCCTGAAACGCCTGCTGATGAGTCATCCGCCGCTTGATGAGCGCATCGAAGCGCTGGCTCGAAGCGCGGACTGAACCCAGCTCGGGCAGGGGCGGGAGTCCCTGTCTTCTCCGGCCTTCAGGACGGCCGGGATCGAAGGGCTGGCGAAGGCGGCCTGGGGCTCGTCAGACCGTCGCTTCCTCGCGAACGAAGTCGCCCTGGACCAGGGTGATGCCGAATTGCCACAGCGTGGCGAGATCGCCGGTGTGTTCGACCTTCGGTGCGATGACTCGGACCTGATGTTCGTCGGCGCAGCCCACGATTTCGGCCAGCTTCTGGCGCAGGTCGTCATTGCCGCTGAGATTTTCGATCATCTCCGGTGCCAGGCGAATGAAATCGATTTCCAGGTGCCGGACCAGGGGTTCGTAGCTTGCATCCGGCGCCACGTCGCAGAGCGCGAAGCGGCAACCCTCCGGCCGCAAATGTTCAATGAAGCCCTGGGCTCGACGCAGCTTTTCTCGAACCTCGGGTTCCCTCAGCCCCCAGATGATCCGGGCTGGATCGAGGTGATTCGCCTTGAACGTATTGCTGATTTTTCCGAGGACAGACTGATCGTTCATCGTATCCAGGCAGAGCGGGACGAGCCAGTAATGGTCGTCCGCCGGCTCCTTTTCCCCGAGCAGCGCGACCAGGCGCCGCAGCATGTCCTCGTCGAGTTTAGCGGCGATATCGAGGCGCGAGGCCACCGGTAGGTAGACCGACGGCATGATGACCTCTTCGCTGTCTTCGGAGCGCAGGCGTGTTTCGACCTCGTTGATGAGGAACGCGTCGTCCTCCATGCTGGTGATCGGCGAGGTCACCAGGCGGAACTCATCGTTATCGAGGGCGTGGTGGAGACGCTCTGCCCAGGCCGTGTCGTCCTCATCGGCGTCGCCGCTGACGCGCGGACGGTACCGGACAAAGCCGTTGCCGCCGGCGCGCAGGGCTTCGCTCAGCGCGGAATCGGCCTGCGCCAGCAAGGGATCGGTATCGTCCAGATCCGTTCCGGCGATCGACAGGCCGACGCTTGCAGAGACGGTCAGGCTGATGTCGCGCACGTCGATGATCCGCCCCGAGCAGTGTTCGATCATGCGCGCAGCGAGGCGTTCGGCGTCTTCCTTTGTTTTGGTGTCAACGAGAAGGCCGAAGGTGTGATCGCTGATGCGGGCCATGGCGAGGCTGTCGCCCGAGGCCTCGGAAAAGAGCTCTGCAGACTGCTTGATCAGGGCGTCGGTGGCACCCAGCCCCAGTTTCGACTGGAGCTGCTCGTGCTTATCCAGGCTGATCAGAAGGACGGCCAGGCCGCTCTTGTTTTCTCGATTGTCGGCATGGTGCCTGATTTGTTCGAGGAAGGCCTGACGGTTCAGAAGCCCTGTCAACATGTCCGAGGTCTTGAGCTTTTCGAGCTCCGCGGCCAGCTCGGGATCGGCGTTCATGAGGCGCTCTCGTACCAGCATCTGCGCGCAGTACTCGCCGCCGTAGCGGGCGGGCGAAAAGGAGACGGTCGCCTCGAAGTCCGTGCCGTCCTGGCGATGGGCATTCAGGACCATGGCATCGTCGGGAATCTCGTCTTTTGCCAGGGCCTTGAGGACCTTCTTGAGATCGGTGCCATCGTCGCTCGAGGACAGCAGGTCGAGCATGGAAAGACCCTCGAGCTCCTCGAAGCTTTCGTAGTTGAACAGTTCTAGGTAGGCGGGATTGGCGTAAATATGCAGGCCTTCGTGGAGATAGGCGATGGCCTCGCTTGAGCTGTCGAGGAGCAGCGTGTAGCGGTCCTCGATCTCCTCTAGCCGACGCACGGCCACTCGGGCATCGCGTCTGGCCCTGACCGATTCGACTAGAAACAGCGCGAGACGCTTCATCTGCCGCGTATTGGTCGCGAAGACCAGCCCTTCGACGCCGATGGATCCGGCGGCAACGGCAGCGCGCCCATCGTCGGCCTTGATGACGGCCAGGATCGGGACGGAATCCGACTGTTCCCGGGCCACGCGCGCGACCGCGTCGAGCAGCCCCAGATCATCTGGGTCGACCTGAATCAGAATCAGATCAACGGCCTCGGACTCGAAGGTTCGGCTGACGGCGTTGCTCGTGTCGGCGAACAGGGTCTTGACCCCGGCCCCCTCGCCCAGCATCTGCAGAAGCTCTCTCGGGGCGCTCGGGTCGTCGGTGACGACAAGAATTCGGATTTCAGAGGTGTGCTTGGCCATGCATTGACTACCTGACAAAGGGTGGAATCAGCAACTTTCAGCAGTTTTCTCGAACTTTCACTAAGCCCTTTATTGTCACGGCTAAGAAGCGGAACTACAAGACCGGCAGTTTGTAGGGCGCCCCGGCCTGTTCTTTGACCAGCCGCGGCACGAGATAGCCGGGCAGTTCGATACGCAGCCGTTCGACCAGGGCAAGCGCCTGTTTTCTGCCGACCTCGAAGCGTGCTGCACCCGAGACGCGATCGAGAAGATGCAGGTAGTAGGGAATAACCCCTGCCGCGAAGCCGCGCCGCATGAGGCGGGCGAGGTCGACGGCCCGGTCATTGACGCCGGACAGGAGAACGGCCTGGTTGAAAAGCGTCGCGCCGGTCGAGGCGAGCTGCCTCAGGGCCGAATCGACGGTGGCATCGAATTCATGAGCGTGGTTGGCGTGAATCACAACGACGATGCGCCACGGCAGATCCCCAAGCCAGTCCAACAGGGCCGCATCGACACGGGCGGGAAGGACCACCGGAAGGCGCGTGTGCAGCCGCAGGCGCTGAATCTGGCTGCATTCGCGCAGGGCGTCGGTGAGGTCACTCAGCCTTCGCGTGTCGAGCATCAGAGGGTCTCCGCCGGAAAGGATGACCTCCTCGATGTCGGGATGCTCTAGAAGGAAACCGACAAGCCGCTCGATGCTCTGCGGGTGAAAATGATCCTGGGCGTAGGGGTAGGCCTGTCGAAAACAGTAGCGGCAGTGAATCGCGCAGGCGCCCGTCGAGACCAGGAGCAGCCGACCGTGATATTTATGCAGCAGGCCGCGCTCGACGCGACTGGCCAGGTCCCCGACCGGGTCATTGGTGAAACCGGGAACGGGCTCGTTCTCGCCGGGGTCGGGAAGAACCTGCCGCAGGAGCGGATCGTCAGCGTCGCCCGATCGCATCCGGTCGGCGTAGGGCCGGGGGACGAGAATCGGAAAATTCGGGTCCTTCAGGTGCGGCAGATCCGCCGGCTCCAGGCCCAGGTGGCCAAGCAGGTCTTCGGCGCGGCGATAGGCCTGCTTGAGCTCATCGCGCCAGCCTGCTGCCTTGGGCGCCGTCGGGGTTCGGGCTAGAATAGGGGTTTGCATCTTTCAAGTCAGATTGTTTGCATTCAGCGGCGCGGGTGAAACGCTCGCCCGGCTCATTGTAATTAGTGTAATCGGAGACAGCATGGCGACCTACAGCACGAACGAGTTCAAATCCGGCCTGAAAATCATCCTCGATGGCGATCCCTACAACATCGTCGAGAACGAGTTCGTCAAGCCGGGCAAGGGTCAGGCCTTCAGCCGGGTCCGAGTCCGCAATCTGAAGACAGGGCGCACGATCGAAAAAACCTTCAAATCGGGCGACACGGTCGAGGCCGCTGACGTGTTCGAGAAGGAAATCCAATACCTTTATTCGGACGGCGAATTCTGGCATTTCATGGACCCGGAAAGCTTCGAGCAGCTGGCCGCGGGCGAGGCGGCAATCGGTGACTCCGCCCAGTGGCTGAAGGAGGAGGACATGTGCCAGGTCACGCTCTGGAATGGCGACCCGCTGATCGTCCTGCCGCCTAATTTTGTCGAGCTGAAGATTGTCGAGACCGACCCGGGCCTGAAGGGCGATACCTCCGGCAGCGGAGGCAAGCCCGCAACGCTGGAAACCGGCGCGACGGTTCGCGTCCCTCTGTTCGTTCAGGAGGGCGAGGTGATCCGGGTCGACACCCGCAAGGGCGAGTACGCGTCCCGAGTCAAGGACTGAAGCCATGGGCAAGCGCTTCGCCCTGCAGCCGGACTGGGTGGTCCCGGTTCAGCCCGAAAACAGGGTGCTCGAGGGCCACGCGGTCGTCGTGGAGGATGGACGGATCCAGGCCGTTCTTTCCGTCGAGGATCTGGGTGCGGCGCATCCCGAGATCGAGGTCCAGCGTCTGGCCGGTCGTGCACTGATTCCTGGTCTGGTCAATGCCCACGCCCATTCCGCCATGGCGCTGATGCGCGGGCTGGCCGACGATCTGCCGCTAATGCGATGGCTCGAAGATCATATCTGGCCGGCGGAGCAGCGCTGGGTCGGGCCGGACTTCGTCAAGGCCGGGTCGCAGTTGGCTATTGCGGAAATGCTGGCCGGTGGAACGACCTGCTTCAACGACAACTATTTCTTTCCCGATGTCACGGCGCGCTGCGCTATCGATGCGGGCATGCGTGCCGTGGTCGGCATGCCAATGATCAAATTTCCTACGGCTTGGGCGAAGACTGAAGACGAGTATTTCGAGCGCGGCCTGGCGGTCCGTGCGGCGCTCGAGGGCGAGTCGCTGGTGACCACCGCTTTCGTGCCGCACGCGCCCTATACGGTTACGGATTCGGCCTTCGAGCGCATGGCGGGCCTCGCCGAGGACCTCGACCTGCGAGTCCATCTGCATCTTCTCGAAGCGGCAGGCGAGGTCGAGGGCTCGCTGGACGAGCACGGTCAACACCCGATCGACCGCCTCGACCGCCTCGGTCTTCTTGGCCCCAGGCTGCTTGCGGTACACATGACCCAGCTGAACGATCGGGACATGGATCGCATCGCCTCGGCGGGGGTGCACGTCCTGCACTGCCCCGCGTCCAATCTCAAGCTTGCCAGCGGTATCTGCCCCGTGGCCGGCCTCGACCAACGCGGCGTGAACATCGCGATTGGTACCGACGGCGCCGCGAGCAACAATACGCTCGATATGTTTTCGGAGATGCGCCTGGCGGCGCTGCTGGCCAAGGGCGCGAGCGGCGATCCGGAGGCAGTCCCCGCGGCGCGCGCTCTGTCGATGGCGACGCTTAACGGTGCGAAAGCGCTCGGTCTGGATCACGAGATCGGCTCCATCGAGGTTGGAAAGCAGGCCGATCTGGTCGCCGTGCGGCTCGACGAGTTGCCGACATCCCCGATCCATAATGTCATTTCCCAGCTGGTCTACGCCTGCTCGGCGCGTCAGGTCGATTCAGTCTGGGTGGCCGGGCAGTCGGTGTACCAGGGCGGCGTTCCGGCCCATCTGGATCTTGATGCTCTGCACGCTCAGACCCGCGACTGGCAGCGTCGGCTTCAGGAAGCCTGAGGGCGCTTTTTTTCTCTTTTCAGTCATGCACGGAATCGAAATGCCGCAGACCGATCCAAGCTCAGCAAGCCCCAACCTTGACCCGGCCGAAGCGGAAAAATTCGACGGTCTCGCCTCACGCTGGTGGGACCCTCAGGGCGATTTTCGACCGCTTCACGACATCAACGGCCCGCGCGCTGACTACATCGCCGATCGTGTGGAACTGACGGATTCAGCGGTGATCGATATTGGCTGCGGCGGCGGGCTTCTCTGCGAAGCGCTGGCCAAGCGCGGCGCAAGCGTGACGGGCCTTGATGCGGCGGAGAAACCGCTCGCCGTGGCGCGCCTGCACCAGACCGAGTCCGAGCTCGAGATCGACTATCGACAGGGTACGGCCGAGGAACTGGCCGCCGAGCGGGCGGGCGAATTCGACGTTGTCTGCTGTCTCGAAATGCTCGAGCACGTGCCCGATCCCGCCAGCACGGTGGCCGCCTGTGCCGCACTCGTCAGGCCCGGGGGGCAGCTGTTCTTCTCGACGATCAATCGCCGCCCCCTAGCCTGGGCCGGGGCGATCGTAGGGGCCGAGTACGTTCTCGGGCTACTGCCGCGGGGCACGCATCGCTACGACCGGCTGATCAAGCCCTCGGAACTGGCATCGGCCTGTCGCCAGGCCGGTCTGGTCGTTAACGAGATCGTCGGGATGGCCTATAACCCCTTCTCACGGACCGTGCGAGTCGGGGGCGCTCCCAGCATCAATTACCTGCTGCACGCACGCCGGCCTGAACATTGACCTTACGCCCGCTGCGGGCCGTCCTCTTCGATCTGGACGGCACGCTGATCGATTCAGCGCCGGACCTCGTGGGAACCCTGAATGATCTGCGGCGAGATCACGGCCTGGCTCCGATGCCTTACGCCGAGCTGAGAGCGCACGCCTCGAAAGGGGCGGCCGGGTTGCTCAAGGCAGGCCTGCACGAGCTGGACGAAAGCCGTCGCGGCCTCCTCCGCGATACGTTCATCGAGCGCTATCGACAGCGACTCTGGCAAGACAGCCGCGCCTTCGACGGCATGGATGAGGTGCTCAGGGCACTTGCTGCGGCCGGCTTCGAGCTCGGCATCGTGACCAACAAGATCGAATCGCTGGCCAGACCGCTTGTGAAGCAGGCCGGCTGGCTCCATCTTTTTGGAACGCTGATCGGTGGCGATTCGACGCCGATTCCCAAGCCCGATCCGGGCCCGGTGCTGGCGGCCTGTCGAGCCCTCGGCGTTGCCCCGGACGAATGCGTCTTAGTCGGCGACGACGAACGCGACGTTCGCGCCGGGCGATCGGCAGGTAGCCGAACCCTTGCGGCGAGCTGGGGCTACATTGCTGACTCCGATTCGCCGCATCTCTGGGGTGCCGACGGTATCCTCGATGGGGTGGCCGAGCTCCTCTCGCTGATCAGCGACTCCCACAAGCCATACTGAACGCCATGAGCAAGAATGACACAGACCAGCTCCAGCGCTGGCTTTTCGAACATATCAATGCCCGCTGCATTCACGTCCGGATCGATTCCGTGCTGGACGAGGCCCTGGCCAAACAGGCGAACGAACCGGTCGTCGAGGAGCTCCTGACTCAGGCGATGCTGCTCGTCAGCCTGATGTCTTCGGGGCTGAAGTTCACGGGCCGAATCAGCCTGCAGCTTCAGTCGGCCTCGAGTGACCTGCGCCTGCTGCTGGCCGACTGCACCGACGAGGGTGGCTTGCGCTGCGTTGCGCGCGCCAAAGAGGGGGCCAAGCTGCCGGACTCCGCTTCCGCTCTCTGGACCAGCCTGATCGAAGACGGGATCCTGACGCTCACGCTGGAACCAGCCAATCAGGGCGAGCGCTGGCAGGGCATTGTGCCGCTTGAGGGCGCCAACCTGGCCGAGGCCATGGAAAACTACTTCATCCGCTCGGAGCAGTTGCCCACGCGCGTCAGACTTGCGACTGGAGTGGGTCAGGCAGCCGCCCTCATGATCCAGCGCATGCCGGGCCCCAGCGATGACGCGGACGGCTGGAATCGCCTCAACCAACTCTTCGAGACCCTCAGCCAGACGGAGCTGGAGCGCTTGCCGGGTACCGAGCTGGTGATGCGACTCTTCCATGCCGAAGACCGGCGCGAGTTCCCAGCGCGTGCGCTGCGATTTCACTGCCCCTGCTCGCGCGAGCGCGTCGCGGCCGTTCTGACGGGTCTCGGAGCCGACGAAGTCCAGTCGATGGCCGCTCAGGGCGAAGTCGTCAACGTGCAGTGCGAATTCTGTGGCGAGAACTACGACTTCGACCCGATGCAGCTGACCGAATTACTCGACGAGCCCGGCACTGCCTCATCGCGAACGGTGCACTGATGGACGCCCTGGCCTGGTGCCGCGACCGTCTTCTCGTTCCGGGTAATCCTCTGACCGCCAGCCTGCCGTTTGCCGAGGCCGCTCAGCGCGACCGCATTCTGGCGCTACGAACGCTGATCGGCGAACTTGGCAGCGCCGCTGACAGCGCCGAGGAGCGAGTCGGACAGACCAAGGTCGAATGGTGGGCGAGTGCGCTGGCCGGCGATCTTCCCGCCGCCCAACGCCATCCAGCCATCCAGGCACTGACGCAGTCAGGCGCGAGCGAGCGTCTGGAACGGGCCGATCTGCAGGCCCTCGTTGGCGCCATCGGCGGGCTTTTGGAAACTCCGCGCTTCGAGCGCTTCGAGGAGCTCTGGAGTTTCTGCCGCGGCGTCGGCGGCCAGGCGCTTGTCCTCGAAGGCCAGCTTCTGGGTGGCGACGAGGCCGGCGTCGTCAAGCTGGGAGAAATTGGAACGGCGGCCTACCTGATCCGTCTCGTTCGCGACATCGCCATGGATGCACGGGCGAATCGCTGGTGGGTCCCGCTCGAGCTGCAGGCCGACTATCAGGTTTCCCGAAAGGATCTGGCCGAGGCGAGAATCGGCCGAGGCTTCGATGGCCTGATCCGAACCCTCCTGCACGAATCGCTGCAGCGCGCCGAGGCGGCCATTGATTCCCTCCCTTCGAAAGAGGCCTGGCAGCATCGCCATGCTCTGATCTACTGGGCGCTGGATCGCCGCCTGGCGTTGAAGCTGGCGCGCCGCCCGGCGCGGCTGGTCCAGCGGCGTCTGCTGCCCGGACACGTCGGAAATGTGATCGTCGCCTGGCGAGCGGCCCGAGATCTGCGAAGAGCGGCCGGCGCCTGAAGCGCAACGCTTCTTGAGCGCGGGGCTGGCTACAGGTAAACGCCGACGCCTAGATTCCAGCGGACTCCGCGATCCCAGTAGAAGGGATCGGCAGGCCACAGGTAGAGATCATCCGTCTTGAGCTTCGGGTGACGATAATCGAATTGCCCCACGGGCCGCTGTTCGGTGCCGTCCACGGTGCCGAGGACCGTCACGAAGCGGCCAGGGGCAAAGGTCAGTGGCTCAAGAAAGCCGGACTGTTCGGCGATAAAGCGGACGCCGGGCTCCGCCTGCCAGCGGGGACGGTCCGAACGATCGAGAGGATAGCTTGCGACCACCAGAAGCGTGCGGTCAGCGAGATTGTCCACGGCCACGATCTGACCCCCCCAGACGACGGTCTTGCCGTTGTGGCCCCCTTCCTCGAGGACGTGGGCAGGGCCGACGGGCGCTATCTCAACGTCCTTGGGCACGATCACGCTACTCGCGCAGGCTGCCAGAGACAGAACGGCCAGCGCTGCGAAAAGGGACCGGAGGGCGGCGCCAGGAGCGATGAAGACGCTTGGTGTTCGAGGCGGTTGGGCATTCACTGCCAGAAACCTTTCAATCTGCACTGATGACTCCTGGGCCCTTTCCGGCCGTCTTTTCGTAGACCCCCTTGCCAGACTTCCGATATTGGGTAAACCCGGCTTTTTCGATCGATGATTCTTTTAGCTTGTGGGACTGCCCGGCCACGACGTTGGGCGGCGACAGCACTTTCCGAACGTCCGCACCGCATTCCGGGCAGGACGTCAGCGCCGGGTCGGAGAGACGACGAAGCAGCGTAAAGCCCTTGGCGCAGTAGTCACAGCGGGAGGGTGATGAAGCGATGTATTCGTAAAAAGGCATGATTTGGATTATGGGCCCGCCCTCGTGATGAATCAATCTGCGACAATGCGCGACGACGAATTGGAATGAGGATGATCCCCATGGCAACCTCTCCTCGGCCGCTCTGGCTGGTGACGGGTGCGGCTGGCGCTCTGGGCTCGGAGCTGGTGCGGCAGCTGGCGGCCGATGGTGCCGACTGCATCGCTCTCGACCGCGATGAAGACGCGCTCAACGCCCTGCATGATCAGGTCGAGTCACAGGGCTATCCGCCCCCCGCACTGCTCCCTTTCGATCTGGCGGGGGCGGGCCCGATGCACTATGCGCAGGTGGCAGACCGCATCGACCAGCAATACGGTCGTCTTGATGGCCTGATTCACAACGCGGCGGATTTCAAGGCGCTGCGGCCGATGGCTCATCAGCCCCCGGAGGAGTGGATGGGGATACTCCAGGCCGGGGTCAACGCTCCCCAGCTGCTGAACGCGGCGCTGATGGGGCTGATGCAAACCACGGCGGGATCAAAGCTGGTCTTTATCAGCGACCACGAATGCCTCGAGCGGCCCGCTAACTGGGCGGCCTACGGCGTCGCCCAGGCCGCTCGCCGCTGGATGGTCGACGCCCTGAAACGAGAAGTCGCGAGGGAGCAGATCGAGGTTCTGGCAATCGATCCCGGGGCGTTCTACAGCCCTTTGCGAGTCAAGGCCTGGCCTGTAGCCCAGCCCAGCGAGTTCGATTCCATCGATGTCGTGGCCCGGCGTGTGCTCGAAGCCATAAAAAAAGGAGAAAAGACCGATGTCTGAAGATCTGTTCGAACGAATCGTTCGGCGAGAAATCCCCGCCGACATCGTCTACGAGGACGAGGAAATCCTGGCGTTTCGGGACGTCAATCCTCAGGCGCCCACGCATATTCTGATCATTCCGAAGCGGCGCATCGCCACGATCAACGCGGCGCAGTCATCGGACGCGGAGCTGCTGGGCCGGCTGATCCTCACGGCGCGCCAGCTCGCCGCAGACCAAGGCGTCGCCGAAGACGGCTACCGCCTTGTTTTCAACTGCAACGAGCACGGCGGCCAGTCGGTTTTCCATATTCATCTACACCTCCTCGGCGGACGCGCGATGACCTGGCCTCCGGGCTGAGGGCGCGCATTCAGTTCGGTCCCTACGGCATCCCACCGCCGCACTTGATCATTTAAGGAGCAATTTTGAGCGCATCATTGGCACAGCAGGATCTGGATCATCTCTTCCATCCGGCCACCGACCTGGCTGGCCACAGCCAAGCCGGCCCGGTCATCTGGTCGAAGGGGCAGGGTGTCCACGTTTGGGATGACCAGGGGCGGCGCTACCTCGAGGGCATGGCGGGGCTTTGGTGCACGGCGCTCGGCTACGGCGAAAAGGAATTGGCGAGAGCGGCGGCAGAGCAGATGGAGACTTTCTGTTACGGCCCTCTGTTCGCCGGCCGGAGCAACGAGCCGAGCATCCGCCTGGCCTCGCGCCTGTCCCGCTGGGTGCCGATCGATGGCGCTCGATTTCTTTTCGGCTGTTCCGGCTCGGATGCGAACGACGCGCAGGTCAAGCTCGTGCGCTATTACTTCAACGCCATCGGCAAGCCCGGAAAGAAGAAGATTCTTTCCAGGGGCATGGCCTATCACGGCGTCACGATCGCAACGGCGGCGCTGACCGGCCTGCCGGCGTTTCACAAGCACTTCGATCTGCCCATGGACGGCGTTATCCATCTGGGCTCGCCGCACTATTACCGCCAGGGTCGGGAAGGCGAGAGCGTGGCGGATTTCGTCGAGCGATGTGGCCAGGAACTCGAGGCAGTTATCGAGCGGGAGGGTGCCGACACGATTGCCGCGATGATCGCCGAACCGCTGATGGGCGCCGGCGGCGTCGTCCTGCCGCCCGACGGCTATTGGAAGCGGATCATGCCGGTCCTCGAGTCCAACGACATCCTTCTCATCGACGACGAAGTGGTCTGCGCCTTCGGCCGAACGGGCCAGAACTTCGGTTGCCAGACCTACGACATCGCACCCACGACGATGACCATGGCCAAGGCCTTGTCGTCGGCCTATCAGCCCATTTCAGCCGTGGCGGTGCCGCCTTTCATGTACGAGGCCATCGAAGAAGCCGCGGGCGGCGTGGGGCTGTTTGCGCACGGCCTGACCTATTCGGGCCACCCGGTTGCCGCCGCCGTCGCCGATCGAAACCTGGAGCTGATGGAGGAGCGCGGCATCATGGCGCACGCCGCACGCATGGGCGAGGTCCTGCAGCGCAAGCTGGCGCCCCTCGCCGATCATCCCCTCGTTGGCGACTACCGCGGCATCGGCCTGATTGCCGGGCTCGAATTGGCCGAAGACAAGGCCGCAAGAAAACCCTTCGACCCGGCTAGAAAGATCGGTTTCAAGGTCGCAGCGGCCTGCCTCGACGCGGGCCTGGTGGTGCGCGCCATTCCGGGCGATGTGATTGCCGTCTGTCCACCCCTGATCATCAACGAAGAGCAGATCGATGAGCTCGTGGAGAAACTGCAGCGTGGCCTCGATCAGGTCGCCGAATCGCTCTAGGGAACCTCTGAATAATTATGCTCGGGCGAGACAGGTCTTTGCGGGAGGCTCCGGCTT
>Ga0207419_1000753_pt1 | contig 27164 bp, 26 predicted proteins | sample ElkSloMetagenome_4_FD_184723 | JGI IMG/M metagenome (GOLD analysis project Ga0207419, IMG submission 184723) | Hot spring microbial communities from Elkhorn Slough, Monterey Bay, USA - MD2A (version 2) | ecosystem: Environmental > Aquatic > Marine > Intertidal zone > Estuary: Microbial mat ... | reverse complement strand
AAATCCAACCTCGGCCTGCAGTCAATCAATGCACGGGTATATTCTTCTTTTGGGTGGTGTAAAACATCTTCCGTAATTCCACTCTCAACAACCTTCCCTTTCCGCATAACCAGAAGCTTGTCCGAAACTTTTGAAACTACCCCCAGATCGTGCGTGATGAAAATTAGCGCGGTATTGAATTCCGAGCAAAGCTTCTGTAGTATTGTAAGAATTTTGCCCTGAACGGTAACATCTAGCGCCGTCGTAGGCTCATCGGCAATAATTAGTTTCGGCTCGCAGCTCACAGCCATGGCAATCATCACGCGTTGCTTTTGTCCGCCGGAAATTTCGTGTGGGTAGGCATTGTAAGCTCGATCCGGGTCTGGTAACTCCACGCGCTCAAAAAGTTTCAGGACTTGCTCCTTGAGCTCGCCTTTACTGAGTTTTCTGTGGACTTTAATGGCTTCGGCTACCTGCGCACCGCACTTTTCAAGCGGATTGAGTGCAGACATGGGCTCCTGAAAAATCATGGACATCGTCTTCCCGCGAAGCGCTCGAAGCTTATCTTCAGGAGCATTTAGTAAGTCTATGGGCTTGTCTTTATCTAATTTCAGGCTTATCTCTCCTTGCTGGACAATTGCATTCGGTGGAAGCAAGCCCATAATGGCCAGCGAGGTAATGCTCTTTCCCGATCCTGACTCGCCCACTATTCCAAGCGATTCACCAGGCTTTAAATCGAAGCTGATGCCTTCAACGGCGGTTTTGATTACATCTCCCAGCCGGAAGCCTATATTCAAATTATTAACGCTTAAAAGGGGCGATTCAGAGCTCTTCATTCAGGGGCTCAAGATAATTGAGACTGATAAAAGGATTACCCTCCAAATCTATTTCTTTACTCAAAGAAACTTCAATCAGGGTATTGGAAGCACTGGGCGTTGTCCACCTAAGTGACTCAAAATTGCGCGAAGCCGAGCCATACTCCTCCGTCATTAGATCATTCATCGCTTGAAAAAGCGAATCTCTCTTTTCTTTAGCAGCGAAATAGTCTGCCTGGATCTCAAATAGTCCGTACTCGTCAAAATTGTAATAAAGGTCTGAAACAATTTCTTCACCTTTCCACGAAAGTTGCGCTCTGTATTGCATTAAGGTATCGCTTATAAAAACGGGCTCTGCTGTTTCGGACGATTTCACATTAGTCGGCGAATCACCCATATTCACTTTGCGAAAAATTGCCCCTTTGTCAGAAAGCTTAAATTCAGGCTCCTCCGCTTTTTCCTGTACGTTGCTGCACGCAAAAAGCAAAAGGCTGAGAAAGAAAAGGCTATACACTTTCAATGTACTCATCGTTGATTAAGGGCAAATTTTTGAATTTCATTAAAAGTTGAGCTACCGCTATGGTGTCTTTTTCGCAATATACTTTAATCCTTTCCAGGTCTTGCTCTTCCCAGTAAACTCGCGATACATCTGCTCCGCTGATATCATCTTTTGGCGTGGGAATTCCAAAAATATGCGTGAGCAAACTCAAGGATGTAAAGTGCTTGTAATCGCCAAATTTCCAGAGCTCCATGGTATCAAGGTGCCGCACTTCCCAGGGCTTTTTCCCAGCGAGATCAAGCATGTTCGGTAATTCTAACCCATTAATTACCATTCTTCTGGCAAGAAATGGAATATCAAACTCTTTGATGTTATGACCGCAGAGATACTGATCGTTAGATGCAAAATATTTATTCAATAGCAGGGCAAAATCTTCCAAAACCACCTTTTCATCGTCGCCGTAAAACGATTTTACACGCAAGGTATTGCCATTTACAAATGCCGTAGAAATACAAATCACTTTTCCGAATTCGGCATAAATCCCGGCCCGGTCGTAAACTTCAGAAGCATCTCTTTCCTCGCGATCCTGGATAAAACGCGTTTTAAGGGTATAGAGTTCTTGTGTTTTTGGGTCCAGATCATCAAACTTATAAACGCAGGGCACCGTCTCTATATCCAGAAAAAGTATTTTGTCTATTCCTATATGCGTGAGCATAACTTATGAAGTTAATAATTTTCTACTGCAGGAGAGCTATATTTGAGGTATGGATTATGTGTTCGAGCAAAACTGGAAGCGGCTCATTGAGAAGCTAGAAGAGCAATTTGGAGAGGACCTTAGCGTAGAAGCCATTCTCTTTTTAATTGGTGTACAGGAATTGGGCCAGGGTAGCAGACGTTTTAAAAAGGACGAAAAAATGAATTTAATGCATATTGCCATTTGCAGGGTGCTCGAGCCATATGGCTACTATCGATACAGCCATCTTGACGAAGATCGATGGCCGCATTACGAATTACTAAAACCCTTGCCTAATCTACAGGACGAGGATCAAAAAGAACTTCTAAGAAGGGCTATTTTAGAATATTTTGAAGAAGAAATTAGTCTTGACCGATAACAAAGGTTTTCTTGTTCTCAGTTTCTTCCACCACCTTCATAATACCTGGAACAAAGGCAGTGCTATCCGGGAAATCTTTAGTGATTTCTACATTTAATGTAGCAAAGCCACTTTGACCGGGCTGGTACTGTTCCGTGAAATCAAAAGTGGTAATACCATTACTCGCAGTGAACTGCGTTCTATCAATAGCTATATCGCCTACTTCTTCCTGGTCAACGGTACCCTGCCCAAACATTCTGACTTCAGCTCCTGCAACAGGAGTTCCATTAAGAGTAATTACTCTTACTTCAGCAGTTGTATCTTCTTCTTTTTCACAAGATACTATGGCAAAAGATAGGGCTAAGAGCAGAAATAATGCTGATATACGGCTTTTCATTTTATCGGGTTTCTTAATTTCGCGCTATTGCGAATGTCAAATTTATGAAAATTATTAACAGGGTGCTCAATAGAAAAAGCAGGCTGGTAGGCTTATTGCTTATTTGTACCAGTCTGGTTCTTTTACTTTTTACCCGATGGTATGACGCTTCAAAGGACGAAATGGTTGTAATATCTACAGAATATGGAGAAATAACCGTTGGGCTTTACAAAGATACTCCTCTGCACCGCGAGAACTTTTTAAAGCTGGTAAAAGAGTCTTATTACGACTCTCTTTTATTCCATCGGGTTATAAACAATTTTATGATTCAGGGCGGCGATCCTGATTCAAAGGGTGCTAAACCTGGTCAGCCTCTTGGCAGAGGTGGTCCGGGGTACACTATCCCTGCTGAAATTGTTCCGGATCATATACATAAGAAAGGTGCTCTCGCGGCTGCCCGCCAGGGAGATCAGGTAAACCCAGAAAGGGCATCGTCTGGATCGCAGTTTTACATTGTTCAGGGAAAACCTGTTCCATCTGACCAATTGGAGAGAATTGCGGAGCAACGCGCGTTTGCTAATCCGGCAGATACAGCTGGATATACGCCTGAGCAAATAGCAATCTATCAGAGCGATGGTGGCACTCCGCACCTGGATGGCACCTACACTGTATTCGGCGAAGTTGTAGAAGGTCTGGATGTTATTGATGTAATTGCACAGCAAAAGGTAGATGGAAGGAGCCGACCCCTGAAGGATATTAAAATTTCAATGAAAATAATCCGCAAGAGATGGCCGTAGATTTTGAGTCATTACGCAAGGAGATTGAATCTGTAAAAGCCTCGACGAAAGATGAAGTCGAGAACCTAAGGATTAAGTACCTGGGGAAAAAAGGTTTATTTAAAGAGCTCTCGGCTAAAATCAAAGAAGTAACTCCTGAGAATAGAAAGAATTTCGGGCAGGAGTTAAATGGCCTCAAAAATCTTGTTCAGGAAAAGATTGAAGCTCTTAAGGAAGGGTTATCTGAAGACTCCACTAAAAGCGCTGCTTTTGATTATACACGTCCTAGTGGTGAAGAAAACTACGGAAGCAGACATCCTATTTCTCTAGTGCGAAGGGAAATTGAATCTATTTTTCAAAAAATTGGATTTTCTATTGCGGAAGGCCCTGAAATAGAAGATGATTGGCACAACTTCTCTGCCTTGAACTTCCCAGAAGAGCACCCTGCGAGAGATATGCAGGACACCTTCTTTATTGAAAAAGATCCTGACATCGCGCTGCGAACCCATACTTCATCGGTTCAGGTCAGGGTGATGGAAAGTCAAAAGCCTCCCATTCGGATCATTGCCCCTGGAAGGGTGTATAGAAATGAAGCTATTTCTTCCCGATCTCATTGTATTTTTCATCAGATTGAAGGGCTTTATATTGACAAGGGTGTAAGTTTTGCAGATATGAAGCAAACCATAGAGTATTTTGCAAAAGCCTTCTTTGGGAAAACAAGAATAAGACTAAGACCTTCGTATTTTCCTTTTACGGAGCCCAGTGCTGAAGTAGATGTTTACTGGGGTCTCGAAAACGAGGTAGACCATAGAATTACCAAAGGCACCGGTTGGCTGGAAATTATGGGCTGTGGAATGGTAGACCCAAATGTGCTTCAAGCAAGCGGCATTGATCCTAAGGTTTATTCCGGATATGCCTTCGGGATGGGAATTGAGCGAATAGCTATGAATCGGTTTGGAATAAGCGATATTCGCTATCTATTTGAAAACGACGTACGCTTTTTAAATCAATTTAAGGGTGCCTGGTAGGCTCTAGACCTTATCCAACTTAAGCATATTAGTCATTCCCGCTTCCGCAATAGGCATACTGGCCAGGTGAATAACCAAATCGCCCTCATGCACATTTTTCTGCTTCTTGAGAATGTATTTTATATCAGCAATGGTGTGATCGGTACTTACCATTTTATCATAGTAAAAGGCCTTAACACCCCACACCAGACTCATTTGAGTTAAAATACTTTTGTTTCCGGTAAAAACAAGAATATCAGCTTCGGGTCTTTGACTGGATATTTTAAATGCTGTGTAGCCCGAAAAAGTCATAGTTATGATTGCTTTAGCCCCAACTCTTTTTGAAAGGCGGGTAGCATTGAAACAAACCGAATCAGTAATATATCTATCTTCTTTACTCTGAGCAGGAACTTCTTCGTGGTGATAAATCTCATCAGATGTTTCTACTTCTTTTACAATATTAGACATAACGTCTATAACTCTAATAGGGTGCTCTCCAACAGAAGTCTCAGCGCTGAGCATAACAGCATCCGCACCATCTAATACAGCATTAGCCACATCATTTACCTCAGCCCGAGTTGGGGTATAACTCGTTATCATACTTTCCATCATCTGGGTTGCAACGATAACCGGTTTGGCATTTTTCAGCGCCTTATTGATAATCATTTTTTGGACAAGGGGCACATTTTGTAAAGGAATTTCAACTCCTAAATCTCCTCTTGCCACCATTATCCCATCTGTTTCCTTTACAATATCATCAATGTCTTTAACCGCTTCTGGTTTTTCTATTTTTGCAATTACGCGTGCGTGTTTTTCTTTCTTTCTGATGATGTGTTTTAGTTCTATGATGTCTCGTGCGCTTCTAACAAAAGATAGCCCCACCCAATCAACGTCCATTTCCAGTGCAAACTCAAGGTCTTCAAGATCCTTTTTTGTTAGACAAGGAAGAGAAATAACTGTCTTTGGAAGATTCACTCCCTTGTTGCTTTTCAGTAGTCCGCCATATTCTACTTTAGCTACCACCTCGTTTGAACCATTGGTTGACTGCACAACTAAAATGAGCTTTCCATCATCGAGTAGTATTCTCTCTCCCTTTTTCACATCCCTCGCAAATTCGGGATAAGTGATATAGAGTTTATCTTTTGCTTTTTCGTCTGTAGTTGTAAACGCAACTTCATCGCCTTTCTTGAGTTCAACCCCTTCTCCTTCCAGCTCTCCTACTCTCAGCTTAGGCCCCTGAAGGTCTGCGAGTATGGCCGTAAAAGTGCCTAGCTCTTCATCGGCCTTTCTGATATTTTGAATAGTCTGTTCGTGATCTTTATGGGAGCCATGAGAAAAATTTATTCTACAGACGTCCATTCCCTTTTGGATCATTTTTTTGATCACTTCTTTACTCGATGAAGCTGGACCCAGAGTAGCTACAATTTTTGACTTCTTTTCGATCATGCGGTTAAAAGTAAATTCTGTTTGTTCTTAAGCGTGTCAAGATTGATAGCAAAAACCATCAATACAGGACGTATAGCCTTGATTTTGTTGACCAGATAATCGTAGTCTACCACTGGAGATTCATCTATTACCAGGAGGTAGTCTGCCTGATTGATTTCTGGCAAGAATAAGCTGCCAGTTCTCTTGTTTTGAACCAGCCTATAATGCGTAGCAGAATCCTGGTCTTCATAGAGAAAAAACTCGTGATTGACGGACTCTTTGCGCTTATTGATTATTTGAACTGCTGACTGCCTCGTAAATTTTAAGCCGAGTTCTTTATTTAGATGCCAGCAAAGTCTGTAATCTTGAGCAGAAGCGGCAATACCATAAACCTGATACGGATACTCTTCTATTAATTCAAGGCTGAATTTGCTCATGTTATTGTTAAAAGTACACGAAGCTAAGGAATTTATTCCCGATCATCGTTAAGCTTTTGTAAGCCTTTTTTGGCAGCGGCTTGCTCAGCCTTCTTCTTAGACGAACCTTTACCCTGGCCAATGAGTGTTTGGTTTATAAATGCCTGGGCCTTAAAATACTTCTTACCGCTGCTTTCGTCTACGGGAACTGTTGAAAAGCGCAGTTCTGTTTTTAGCTTGTGAGCCTCTTCGTATAAACGACTCTTAAAATCGGCTTCCTGAGCTTCCAGCTTTTTCAAGTTTGTATAGCGATCCAGAAGGCGAAGTATAGATCTATGTGTTTTTTTGTATCCCAAATCCAAGTACATAGCTCCGAGTAGGGCTTCGAGGGCATTTCCGGCAATAGACTCTCTTGAATGCGTGGCCTGAAGGTCTGTTTCGAGAAGCTTATCTATACCGATGGAATTAGCCATCGAGTTTAAATTGGTTCGACTTACAATCCGGCTTTTTATTTTAGTTAACTCTCCTTCTTCCTTATTGGGGTATTTGGCGTATAGGTAATCAGCAACAGATGCATCAAGAATGGCATCGCCAAGAAACTCCAGCCGTTCATTGCTAATCTCGGGCTTGTTGTGGATATTTCGAGCCGCAGACTTGTGCCTAAGAGCCATCAGATAGATGTCAAAGCCCCTGTGATTAATTCCCATAGATGTTGCCAAAAGCTTTGCAATATCTTTTTCTCTTTGGGTTTTGTAGCGCTTTAGAAATCGTCTCAGCTTCAATGCATCAACTAATCGTTAAACTTCTTGAAGATTGCGGATGTATTGTGCCCGCCAAAGCCAAAAGTGTTAGTTAGGGCGGCGTTAACCGTTCGCTCTTGGGCCTTATTGAATGTAAGATTGAGTTTGTTGTCAATGTCGGGATCTGCTTCTTCAAAATTGATAGTCGGAGGAACTACATCATTCACTACAGCGAGTATTGATGCAATGGATTCTATAGCTCCTGCTGCACCCAACAGATGCCCAGTCATCGACTTAGTTGAAGAAATATTCAGATTATAGGCTTCATCACCAAAGAATTGCTTGATAGCCTTAGTTTCTGCAATATCTCCCAAAGGAGTAGATGTTCCGTGAACGTTGATGTAATCAATACCTCCGGGCTGCATCTGAGCGTCCTGAATAGCCATTTTCATTACATTCAATGCTCCGAGACCTTCGGGGTGTGGAGCGGTTATATGATGGGCATCAGCAGACATTCCACCACCGGCAATTTCGCAATAAATATGCGCTCCACGTTTTTTAGCGTGTTCCAGCTCTTCTACAATCAGACTCCCTGCTCCTTCGCCGAGTACAAAACCGTCTCTTCCTTTATCAAAAGGTCTGGATGCCGTTTCAGGAGAGTCGTTTCTTTGCGAAAGCGCATGCAATGCATTGAAACCGCCGATACCTGCTTCATTCACAGCAGCTTCAGAGCCACCGCAAACAAAGGCATCTGCTTTACCTAATCTTATCAGATTAAATGCGTCAATGATAGCATTTGTAGATGAAGCACAAGCCGAAACCGTTGTGTAGTTAGGACCGCGAAGATTGTATTTGATAGATATTAAGCCCGAAGCTATATCCGCTATCATTTTCGGAATGAAAAAAGGATTGAATCGGGGCGTTCCATCGCCCTGTGCAAACTGGGTCACTTCGTCCTGAAAAGTTTTCAGTCCGCCAATTCCTGAACCCCAAATTACCCCAACTCTATCGGCATCGATGCTTTCAAGATCGATGCCCGAGTTTTGAATGGCTTCTTCTGCAACCACCATCGCATATTGAGCATAAGGATCCATCTTTCGGGCTTCCTTTCGATCAATATGATTTAGCACATCAAAATTCTTTATTTCGCAAGCAAAGCGAGTTTTGAATTTTGACGCGTCAAAATGAGTAATTGGAGCCGCCCCGCTGACGCCTTTAAGCAAACTATCCCAATACTTCTGGACAGTATTTCCTATCGGCGTAAGCGCTCCCATGCCGGTTACGACAACGCGCTTAAGCTCCATAAACTAGAAAATTACTTTGTGTTGTTCTCTATGTATTCAATAGCTTGACCTACTGTGCCGATTTTCTCAGCCTGGTCATCTGGAATAGCAATATTAAATTCCTTTTCGAACTCCATAATAAGTTCTACTGTATCTAGTGAATCTGCACCTAGATCGTTAGTGAAGCTCGCTTCTGGGTTTACCTCAGACTCGTCAACGCCTAATTTATCTACAATGATTTTGGTAACTTTTGACTGAATATCTGACATAGTTTTCAGGTTATAGTTAAAAATTTGGTCTGCAAATAAATGAATAAAACCACGATTTACAAAATAGCCTATTCATATTCGTATAATACATCTTGCAACGCTTTCCGACTGATATCAGGCACTGTATTTTCTTCGTGTGCGTAGCCAACAGGTATCAGCAAGTAAGGTTTTTCATTTTTTGGCCGTCCTAATATATCACATAAAAAATTCATAGGGCTCGGAGTATGCGTTAAAGTTGATAACCCTGCATAGTGTAAAGCACCCAAGAGCAGTCCTACAGCGATACCTACAGATTCATTTACGTAATAGTTTTGTTTTCGCTCTTCGCCATGGATTTCGTAAATCTGCTTAAAAACCACAACCAAATAAGGAGCTATTTCCAAATAGGGTTTAATGTGATCTGTTCCCAGTGGCTCCAGGTCATCCAGCCATTCCTGGTTCATTCGCTTTTTATAGCTAACGTACTCTTCTTCCTCTGCGAGTTTTCGGATTTTCGACTTTATTTCCGAACTGGAAACCAGGCAAAATGTCCAGGGCTGCTTGTTAGCACCTGAAGGAGCAGATCCAGCTGCGCGGATGGCATTTCGTATAATTTCTGCATCTACAAGGTCCGAACTAAATTTTCTAACACTGCGACGCTTTTGCATGAGATCATTAAACTCGGCAGACCTTCTGAGCATTTCAGACTCGGCTCTTCTTTCGGGGCAGTATTTAGAAAACGAGTACTCTTCTGATGACATAATAATCAGGGCTTATCTAAAAAGAATTAGTTTTGATTCCGAAACCGTCTTAATCTATGGGCAATATAGCTATTTTGGCTTCCGGTACCGGATCAAATGCTTTAAAGATCATTGAGCACTTTAAAAAAAGTAAGGTAGCCGACGTAAAGTTGGTTGTAACGAATAAAAGTACCGCTGGAGTTCTTAACCACGCTAACCAAAATCAGGTTGAAAGTCTCGTTTTTGAGAATAATAAATGGAAAGATGAACCGCAATCCATTGTAAAAGCACTTAAAGCCAGGCAAATTGACTTTATAGTCCTGGCGGGATTTCTCAGAAAAATTCCGGATGAACTTATAGCTGCTTATCCGCGGGCCATGGTAAATATTCATCCTGCTCTCCTGCCCAAATATGGCGGTAAAGGAATGTATGGAATGAACGTTCACAATGCGGTAAAAGAGAATGAAGATGACGAAACAGGAATTACTATTCACTGGGTGTCTTCCGATTACGATGAAGGTGAAATCATTTTTCAGAAATCGGTTGAATTGAGCTCAACCGATGATGCAAATATCATTCAAAGGAAGGTGCAAAAACTAGAACACGAGCATTATGCTCAGGTTATTGAATCTCTATTGAAAACAGAAGGGTGAAGATATTTTTATATACAGATGGTTCATCTCTGGGTAATCCCGGTCCGGGAGGCTACGGAATTGTACTTCTTTCTGATAAAGGACATTATAAAGAAATGTCTCAGGGATACAGAAAAACTACCAACAATAGAATGGAATTACTTAGCGTAATTGTTGGGTTAGAGACTATTCGTCACAAGGACAGCGAAATTGTCGTTGTAAGCGACAGCAAATATGTAGTTGATGCCGTTAATAAAGGCTGGATAGAAAATTGGCAAAAGAAGGGACTTTCTAAAAAGAAGAATCCCGATTTATGGCGGCGCTTTCTGGAAGCCCGAGAAGGCCTTAACCTAACCTTCGACTGGGTAAAGGGTCATGCAGGCAATAAGTATAACGAAAAATGCGATAAGCTGGCAGTCAAAGCTGCAAAGGGAAAAAGTTTGAAGATTGACTTCGGATTTGAGAACCAGGGTGCCGCGGACTCAGGTATGTTCTGAATTACTCAACAAGAATAATATCAAAATCCACTAAATCAACGAATAACTGGATTCTTCTGTCTAAATCCGTTTCGGTTACTTCCAGTAGCCTTTGCGTACCGAATTTTTCAACGGTAAAGCTTGCCATCGCAGAACCTATGATAATGGCGCGCTTCATATTCTCAAATGAGATATCCTGAGTGTGCGCCAGATAACCGATAAAACCTCCGGCAAAAGTATCTCCCGCACCAGTTGGATCCATCACGTCTTCTAAAGGAAGGGCCGGGGCAAAGAACATATTTTCATTATCTAATAAAAGGGCTCCATTCTCGCCTTTCTTAATCACCAAATACTTCGGACCCATATCTAATATCTTGCGGGCACCTTTCACCAAACTATACTCACCGCTAAGCTGACGAGCTTCTTCATCATTAATAGCCAAGACATCAACTTTTGAAATGACCTCGCAAAGTTTGTCCATGGAGTTATCCATCCAAAAGTTCATAGTATCAAGCACAACCAGCTTGGGCCTTTTTTCCAGTTGCTCAAGGACATTGAGTTGCACCTCGGGAGATAGATTTCCCAACATTAGAAATTCACAGTCTTTATACGATTCTGGTAAAACCGGGTCAAAATCAGCTAACACATTTAATTGAGTATCGAGTGTATCGCGGGTATTCATATCATAATGGTATGCTCCCTCCCAGAAAAAAGATTTTTCTCCGGCTTTTATTTGTAATCCTTCAAGGTCAATACTTCGGCTCTTAAACTCATTGATGGTTTCCGAAGGAAAATCATCTCCTATAACAGAAACGAGTTTAGTTTTCTTAGTGAATTTTGAAGAAGCCAAGCTTATGTAGGTAGCAGCGCCTCCTACAACCTTTTCAGACTTACCAAATGGAGTTGATATTTTATCAAAGGCAACGGTGCCTACAACTATAAGACTCATGAAAATTATTTTTACGCAAAGATATTGGTAAATACCAAGTTTTGCTTTAATATTGCAGCCCGAATTTTGAATAATATCTTTGTGATAAGTTCTTTATTCGTTTAATACATATACATTCCTCCTTAGCTCAGCTGGTTAGAGCATCTGACTGTTAATCAGAGGGTCCTTGGTTCGAGTCCAAGAGGGGGAGCAGAAAGGGGTAGCAAAGGCTATCCCTTTTTTTGTTTTCTTAAACTATGACATTCTACATCTACATTTTGTGGTCTGAGAAGTCTGAACTTTAGTATGTAGGCTATACATCAGATGTTTCAAAAAGGCTCATTCAACACAACGAGTTGAGAGAGAATTCCTTCACGTCAAAACACCGACCGTGGATACTAAAAGCTGTCTTTGCATGTGGTAAAAGTCGCGATCGCGCTATGGAGATAGAAAAGTTCATTAAAAAACAAAAGTGTAAGACTTTCATTGAGCAACTTCTGGAACAGGAAGAATTTTAAAGAATTCTCGCTCCGCTGGTTAGAGTCCCGCAGCTGCGGGATTAATCAGTCCCGATAGCTATCGGGATGGTTCGAGTCCGATTGGGCGAGAAGTTTATGCCGAGTAAGGAACGAATCGAGGTAAGTCCAAGAAGGGAAGCAGAAAAAGGGCTAGCGATATGTGGTGTTTTTTTGACCGAATTTCAACGGCGCTGAGTTTCCCGGCAAAAGATTTGCCCTATATTTACCGCAGAAACCAAAAACACTGTTGATGGATCCGAAAATAATTCTCGTTCCTACTGACTTCACTCCTGTTGCTCAAAATGCATTGACACACGCTATAGTAGTAGCAAAAAATGCTCATGCTAAAGTTAATCTTATTCATATCGTTCCCAAACATGAAATGCTAGAGGAAGCAAAAGAAAAGCTTCGATTAGCTAAAGAGATGGCGAATACAGAGCACGGTGCAAATATTGAAGTAACTGCGCGCGTGGGTACTATTTTCGAAGATATTGGTGATTTGGCAGAAGAATTGGATGCCACAATGATTATCATGGGTACCCATGGAATGAAAGGGCTGCAGTTTATAACAGGAAGCAGAGCGCTGCGTGTGGTGACCAGCGCATCTACCCCCTTTGTAATTGTACAAGAAAAAGGTATCGGAGAAAATGGGTACGATGACATCGTTGTGCCGCTTGACCTTCATAAAGAGACGAAGCAGAAACTCTCAATTGTGGCTGACATGGCTAAATATTTCCACTCCAGAGTACACATAATAGTTCCGAAAGAAAAAGATGAATTCCTCAAGAATCAGGTTAACAGAAATCTAAATTATGCTGAGTCTTTCTTTGACGAAAAGAAAATACCTCACACATCAAAAATAAGCGATTCAGATAGCGATAACTTTGACAAAGCCATCATTAGTTATGCAGAAGAGATCGATGCAGATCTAATCTCTATCATGAATCTGCCAGAGATAAGCCTTGCAAACCTGATCGGTGCGAGTTACGTGCAAAACGTTATTACAAATAAGCCCCAAATACCTGTATTGCTTCTTAACCCTAAGGAAACGACCCAAGTGAGTATTTTCGGTTCTTATTCGGGAGTAGGATAATTATGCAGTGAGGTGCCGAACACCGATTATGAGCATGTCATCTACCTGCTCTTCAAAACCTTTTTCTGTTAAGCGCCAGTTTTCCATTGTGCGCTCTATTTTTTCAAGTTGGTCTTCTTGACTCATTTCTGAAATAGATACGAGCATTTCACGAAAGGGCTTGTACATAAACTTTCGGCCACTCTTTCCTCCAAATTGATCTACAAAACCATCTGAGAATATGTAGATCATATCATTTTCCTCTAGTTTGATGGTGTGTTTTGTAAAGCTTTGCTCTTGGTTTTCAGGTGAACCCACGGCAATTTTATCTGCTTTTGTTTCTAAAAGCTTTTTATTACGTACAATGTAGAGCGGGTTGTAGGCACCCGAAAACTCCAGGGTGCTTTTTTCTTTGTCATAAACGCAAAGCGCGAGGTCCATACCATCTCTACTTCCCTGATCGTCAGATGATCTGTGAAGCGCAGTTGCCGAGAAAATACATAAGTCCTTCAATATTTTACTTGGATTCAGATCGGGGTTGTTTAATACCGCTTGATTGAGAGCGTTGTGTCCTACAAGGCTCATAAATGCACCAGGAACACCATGGCCTGTACAGTCTACTGCTGCAAATACCACTTTTTTGCCAACCCCTTGAACAAAGTAAAAATCTCCTGAAACAATATCTTTTGGTTTCAAAAAGATGAAGCTGTGGGGTAGCACATTTTTTATAACATTAAACGGAGGCATGATATTATCCTGCAATCTTTTCGCATAGCGAATACTTGCTCGGATATCTTCTAGTAACTCTTTTTGCAATGCACTTTGCTTTTCAATCTTATTGGTCTTTTTTTCCAATTCCATTGTACGCTCCTGCACTTCAGATTCTAACTCTTGTTCGTAGCGAATCTTTTCTCTCTCGTATTCTTTCAAACCTTTTCTCATAACAAGAAGAGCATTACCCAGATCATCTTCTTCAGAGAGGGGTTCAAACTCCTTTTCGAAATTTCCTTTTCCTACTTCACTTGCAAAATCAGTGGTTCTCTTTAAACTGTCAACAAGCTGATCTAAGGCTCCGCTCATTTCACCGATCTCGTCTTCTCCTTTTACAATGACCATTTTAGGAAACTTTCCCTTTCCCAGGGCTAGCAAAACGTTCTTAAGTCTGTTTACAGGTTTTGTTATGTTTTTGACGGTAATTATGGCAATGATCGTTCCCCCAACAAACAAAGCAATCCCAAAAAAACGCAGGTAAAAGGCGAGTTGATCAAAAGAACTAATCATCGAAACACTTTCGTTTCTTGTGTTTGCTTGTTGCTCTTCAATCAATTCATCCAGTTTGTCAATAACGGCCCGAGCCTGGTTATAAATTTTTCCATCCTCCTCAGCAAAATCTGTCATTTGGAATCTTGCGAAGGGATCATCATACGACCGCATATCGCTAAGGGTTGTTTGAACCGTTGAGTACATCTGAAGAAGCTTTTCTATATCTTTATATATCGCTTCTTTTTTTCTCCTTTCATTCTCCGTCCACTCGTAGCTTAAGGTGTCAATACCGTATTTTATTTCCGGTAACTCTTGATTAATAATCTTAACCAGTGCCTTTTTCTCCTTCGTATCTTCTCTAGATTGAACAAAAGCCCACATCGTAATCAGAGTTCTAGAGCGCAAAAGCGTGCTTTTAAGCTGTTCAAGGGCGGCTACAGAAGGATTGTAGGATTGATTGATTCGATCATTGATTTGTCTTCCTGTAGATAGGGTGTCATAGGTGATAACGAAAATAACCAGGGTAGTTATGACTAAAACGGCAAAACCCAAGCCTATTTTTCGACCTATGGTGAATCTAAAGGACATTCTTTAACTTTTTTAGCCAATTATGATCGCCAACTACTTTTTAATTTTGATTCTCCTTCTCCTTAAGCTCTTCATCCATTTTCTGGCTGTCGCTTTGTCTATGGAGATTGAAGTAAATCCATTTTAATCCGCGAATAGTTTCGATTTTTTCCGGATTAACTTCATAAGCGTCAAGCATAAATGGCAAAGCCATTTCTATACTCCTGATGCTCTCTGACTGGATTTCGTAGATATCCATAATATCATTTACACCGGGCAGCTTTTGAAGTTTATACGCACCTTGATTGTAATGAGATACAGCTAGCGAGTAATTTGCTGCCCAATTTGCTGGATCTAATTCTAAAACCTTAATTAGATACTCATTAGATTTCTCCCAGTATTGTTCTCTGTTGGTTCGATCATCTTCATATAACTTCCTAAATGCCGTAGACATGGCCAGATAAAATTCAACGTCTTTATCTACTAGATTGGTATCGCTGTACAGAAATAAAATAACGTCTTTGTACGCCAGATATTTATCGTTTGCCTTATTGATTTTAAATTCATCACGCTCTTCAATTATCTCAGAAGCGTCGTTGAAGTATGATACTCCAAGATATCTCAATGCTTTTCTGTTTTGTTCTTCAAGTTTTCCAGCTTCATCAAGCTGATATGATCTTTTCAATGATTCAATGGCTATTTCTCTCGCTTTACTGTCTCTATCTGATTTGTCAATTTTCACATATATATCCTTATAGATAAACCCTCTAATATGCCATGCTACCTTATCGTTTCTACCTTTTTTATCTTCAACTACCTCGTCTACAATATCTGCTGCTTTCAAATACATCCCCTGGTTATACAAGGCATAAGCTTCTTGCATCTTATCCTGATATTGAGCCATTGAAACCAATGGTACAACTAGTAACAGCAACCATATGTTAAATAACCTTTTCATATTTTTACTTTGATTCAATGGCCAGACTCTTCAGCGTAGAGCCTACAAACAAATCATGCCTAGATGCACTAGACTCGTCTAATTCAAATTTCAATTGCGTTCCGTCAACCACAAAATTTAAAGCTGCACCCTTCTCCAGTGCTCCATCTGAATCTGAAACGATCAGAGTGGGCTGGTCTTTGAGTGTTTTTGAAATTTCGGGTAGAATATCCGTACAGTCAGGGCCTACATAAAGCACATGACAGGGACTGATATTTAGAGTTTTTGAGAGTTTTCTGATCTCCAACTGTTGACTACCAATCTGTTTTGTATTGTATTGTTCAACCAGTTCTTTATGTAGATTATTTCCGCCCATTACGGAGATGACAAAATTTCCAGTTTTGTATTCCGCAGGCCAATCTACAAGCTTAGAAAAGTTGTAAAGGTAGCTAGCTTTGATAATTGAAGCCGTATCTGTTTCATTCAGTTGCGGTATTTCCTGATAACTGGCAGAAATAAAACTGAAAGCGATTACGAGCAGAAAAAGCTTCTTCATGGTACACCAACAGGGTATTAGGCTAAAGTATAGCTTTCATAAGGGATACGCCATGGCTGCTACACACATCTTATCAACTACACTGTATTGATAAGGATAGCCTGTATTTGGTGTACGATGAATATGGGCAAAAGTTACCCCTCTGAGTGATTTGATGAAAGGCCTTCTAAATCTCTATCAAAAAGATACAAGCCCCCTTTATCATTTCCAATTAGGTTGATTTTATCTAAAATCGTTCTGGCAAGGGCTTCCTCTTCTATTTGCTCAGAAACATACCATTGCATAAAATTGTGTGTGGTATAATCTTTTTCTTTCAGGCATTGCTCCACAACACCGTTAATCTCTTCAGATACTTTTACTTCGTGATCTAGTAAAGATTTAAAAATGGAGCTCAGCGATTCAAACTTTTTTGGAGGTTTCCCCAAAGATGGAATTTCAGCCTTACCTCCTCTCTCATTTATATATTTAATGAGCTTCAGCATATGATCACGTTCTTCATCGCTATGTCTATATAGAAAACTCGCGGCACCATTGAAGCCTTCTGTTTCAGCCCAGGAGGCCATGGCAAGATAAAATTGTGAAGACGAAGCTTCTACTTCAATTTGATTATTCAGTGCTTTTTCTATCGTTTTGGAGAGCATATGCTTTTTATTTTCAAATATAATATGCTCAACCGAGTCATACACTAAAATTGTTTGTTCTATATAGAATTACGTTCTTGAAAGCATAGCTAAAACTCTATCTTCATCAGCGCATATGGGAAGAAAAAATAAGAAAAGGAAAAATAAGACTAGAAGCCAGATCAAAGGGCTAAATAAAGCATCGATTCGCGGTAATGTAATGCAAGTTTTTAGGGAAAACCCTAGTAAAGAGTTGAATTACAAACAAGTTTCTTCCAGGATTGGGGCTTCTGATTCAGAAAGTAGAAAACTCGTTAGGTCTGTTTTAGACGAACTGGTAGATTTGGATCTACTCGCCAAGCCATCGTTAGGTAAATACGAAATTCATCCAGATCAACTAGCCACGATGGTAGGCACCATAGATTTTTCAAAAGGAGGAATGGGTTTTGTGGAAATTGCAAGTTTGAAAGACGATGTATTAATTTCTCCGGAGAACACAGGATTTGCCTTACAAGGTGATACAGTTCAAATATCAATAACCGGCTCTAAACGCGGTAAAGCAGAAGGTAAGGTCATAAAGGTTGAAGAGCGTTTCACGACAGAATTTGTAGGTGTCCTTGAAATAACTTCCAAAGGTGGGTTTTTGGTACCAACCAATAAAAAGATTCACACTGACTTTTACGTTGATCGAGAAAAGATGAATGGTGCTAAAAACGGTCAGAAAGTTATCGTTAAAATGTTGGATTGGACAGAAGAAAATAAGCTGCCTTTTGCAAAGGTTATAACGGTGCTGGGAGATCCCGGGGATAACGATGTTGAGATGCACGCCATACTGGCTGAGTTTGGACTGCCTTATGAGTTTCCTGAAAATGTGATAGAAGCTGCTGATAAGATAAAAATAACCATTGACGAAGAAGAAATTTCAAAAAGGAGAGATTTTAGAAAAGTCAAAACATTTACCATTGATCCATCAGATGCCAAAGACTTCGATGATGCTATTAGTTATCAAAAAATAAATGAAAACACCTTTGAAGTAGGTATTCACATTGCAGATGTTTCTCACTATGTGCAACCTGGATCTATTTTAGATAAGGAAGCTTCAAAAAGAGCCACTTCCGTTTATCTTGTAGATCGCGTGGTGCCAATGTTACCAGAAGTTCTTTCTAACCACGTTTGCTCTTTACGGCCAAATGAAGAAAAACTTTGTATGTCGGCCGTATTTACTCTGGATGCTAATGGTAAAGTCAAAAAGGAATGGTTCGGTAAAACTATTATTGAAAGCGATAAAAGATTTACTTACGATGATGCTCAAGAATTGATTGAAGGCAAAAAGGGCGCCTTTTCTGAAGAAATTACCTTAATTAATAGCTGGGCCAGACAAATGAGAGCTGACCGAATTAAGCATGGTGCCTTAGAATTTTCTGGTGAAGAAGTAAAGTTTGAATTAGATAATGAAGGTAAGCCAATACGCGTTCATCAAAAAGTGATGAAAGAAGCGAATTGGCTCATTGAAGAATTCATGCTTTTGGCAAATAAACGGGTAGCCAGATTTGTTGGCTACTCCAAGAAGCCGGTAAACCCCACGCCTTTTGTCTACCGGATTCACGACTTACCAGATCCAGATAAGTTAAAAACACTTCAGGATTTCGTAAAAAGACTCGGTTATAAGCCTCCGAGGCTAGAACCTGAAACGGCTGCCCGAGCGTTAAACAAACTATTTGAGCAAGTCAAGGGAAGTTCTGAAGAATCTGCTATAAAACAACTTGCCATCAGAACCATGTCAAAAGCAGTTTACTCTACTGAAAATATCGGTCACTATGGTTTGGCATTCGAGTACTACACGCACTTCACTTCGCCAATAAGAAGGTACCCCGATGTATTGGTTCATAGGCAGCTCGAGGCCATTCTTAGAAAAGGCAAGAAGGAATCAAAATCCTATCTGGATATACAATGTAAACACTCATCAAACATGGAGAAACGCGCCACAGATGCCGAAAGGTCGTCCATTAAGTATAAACAGGTAGAGTATATGGTAGATAAAATTGGTCAGATTTTTACGGGTTCTATCAATGGCCTGACTAAATGGGGAATGTTTGTTGAGTTAGATGAAACCAAAATTGAAGGGATGGTCTCACTCAACACCATGGACGATGATATTTATCGTTATGATGAAAAGAAAAATCAAATTGTTGGTACCCGCTACAAAGAAGTCTTTGAGTTTGGTGATAAAGTAAGTGTTGAAGTATCAGGTGCCGACCTGGGCTTGAAACAGTTGGAATTCAGGCTTAGTTAAACCAGATTAATTCTTTTGTTTAGCTCATCTTTATAAGATCCCCCAATAGGAATCACTTTCTTGTCATTCTCAAGAACAAGGTTGGGTTGCTCAATTGCAGCAATTTTATCTAGTGCTACAATAAAAGATCGGTGCACTCTGAGAAACATTTCCTGAGGTAACTTCCTTTCTATGTCTTTCATTGTAGAGTGAATAGTATACCTGCTGTTTAAAGCATTTATGACTACGTAGTCTTTAAGTGCCTCGATATAATAGATATCAGAAGTTTTAAGCTTAATCAATCTGGAATTAGATTTTACAAAAATAAAATCCTTTGAATCTTTGCTTTCCACAAGGGAGTAGAGAAAATCACGCTCCTTCAATACTTCTTTTTCCTTGGCATGCTTGTATATAGCCATTTCAATGGAAGTGTGAATATCAATTTCCTTGAAGGGCTTTATTATGTATCCATAAGGCTCAGAAATTTTTGCTTTAGACAAAGTGGCTTCATCAGCGTATGCGGTGAGATATACTACAGGAATATTTAGTTCTTCGCGTATTTTACTGGCTGCATCTATCCCGGTTAAATCTCCTTTTAACATGATATCCATTAACACCACATCTGGTTTAATTTCCAGTGCCAGTTCTATAGCCTTCTCCCCGGTGGAAGCTGATCCTGCTACATTATATCCGAGCTTTTTAAGACTGTGTTGAATATCTTTAGAAACTATACTCTCGTCTTCAACGACTAAGACATTTGTTTTGGCCATAATCTTCCTTGTTTAGCGTTTTGCAAAAGTAATCAAATAATCTGTACCGCGTTCATTATCAACACTTATACTCGCATCTAATTGATCTACTAATGTGTTAACTAGCTGAAGGCCTAAGGTTTCAGTATTCTCAAAATCTATTTGATCTGGAATTCCTACCCCATCATCAGCCAATCTCAAGGATATATGCCCATCTTTTTCTTTTAAACCAATAGAAATACAGCCTTTCTTCTTGCCTTGGAAAGCGTACTTTAATGAGTTTGAGACTAACTCATTTACAATTAGACCACACGGTATTGCCTGGTCTAACTCCAAAAAGCTCTTTTCAAAATCTGTTTTCAATTCAATTTCAGAAGTCCGGATGTGGTAGGTGTGGATGAGATTCGTTACCAGACTTCTCAAATATCCGGTGAATTCAATCTTCGAAAAGTCTCTGGTTTGATAGAGCGATTCGTGAATAAAGCTCATAGACTTTATTCTGTTTTGGCTCTCTCTTAAAATACTTAAAGACTTTTCGTCCTTGACATACGAAGATTGTAGATTTAAAATACTACTTATTACCTGCAAATTATTCTTAACTCTATGATGTACTTCCTGGAGCAAAATCTCTTTCTCGCGAAGAGATTCTCTCATCTGATATTCTATGGTTTTCTTGTCTGTAATATCATGTGCCATACATGATATTTCTCTCACCTTATTGCCAACTGAAAACATGGGTCTATAAAAACTCTCTAACCAAACTTCATCTCCATTTTCAGCTTTAATCAACCCTTCAAATTGCTGTGGAACCCCCTTAAAAACTTCTTTAATTAGCTTTTTATAGTTGCTAAAAGCTTCCTTTTTTACCCTTTTCTTAAGTATTTTAAGCATCTCTGTACCAATACTCGGCTCTTCTCCAAACCACCTAAAAAATTCTCGTCCGAATTTTTCATTAAATGATACCAAATGCATCTTTTCATCAACCGACCAGATAATCATAGCAGAGCTATTGAATATGGTATTGATCTTAAAGGCTTGTTCTTTTAGCTTTCGCTCCGCTGCTCTGCGGTAGGTAATATTTTGAGAAATACAGGCTATTTCTTTCAACTTGCCTTCGTCGTCAAGAATAGGAGAGACTGTAACATCTTCAATATCTTGTGCCCCGTGTAAATCTTCTACTTTTAATTCAAAATGACATGAAGTTTTCTCATTCAGCTGCTTTTTTGCCGATTTCCACTTTGGTATTAATTGAGGAGATGTGATCTTTAGATATTCGAAAAAACTATCTCCGACTTTGGGAAGCTTATTAAAGTTTTTAAGCGAACGCGATTTGAACACATCATTCATCATCGTAAAGTTCCAATCCTTATTAAGTGCCCAAACCATCTGGTTGGCAGAGTTGAGAATTACCTGACTCTTTAATGCTTCATTGTTAAGTTTCTTCTGAGCTATTTTTTTATCCGTAATATCAATTCCCAAACCTGCAACTTCAGCCACTTTGGAGGGATCCTGATCATCAAATATGGGGTTTAGATGAATCTCTCTGTAATATAGGTTTCCCTTCAAGTCTTTTGTCTTTGTTTGAAAGGTAATACCCTTGCCTAACGAAAAAACGGTTTGGTATTTTTCTTTCCAAAAATCGTGATACTCATCAGATGCGAACTTAATTTTGGGTTTTTTAAGGTTCGGATTCAATTTGGGTCTTCTTCCGTACATTTTAAATACAGAATCGGAATATTGTTTATTAAAGGATGTAAGGGAGATATTCTGATTCACTGTCCAAAACATAAGGTTGCCACTATTAAACATGGCTTCCATTTTTGCTGCTTGTTTTCTGACTTCATTTCTGGCAGCTACGGTTGAAGTTATATCTCGCATTATACTTCTGACCAAATGCGGTTTTCCGTTCACCAACTTGAGGTTATCGCTTGTCTCAACAATAATTTCTTGCTGTGCTTTTGACTTGAGTCTGATAATTATGGCAGGTGTCTCCCTACCATCTAAAACGCTATTGCGATGTTTCTGATATAACTTTCTATCTTCTGGAACAATAATATCCAGGATATTCTTTTGAATGGATTTCTCTTCACTGAATCCCAATTTTTGAATCCAGGATTTATTGACATAAATAATTTTTCCGGTCGCTGAAGTGCCTATTATGAGATCGGTGGCTTTTTCAAGTATGTCGTCGTATCCGTAATCTCTCCCTTTAGATATTTCTCCGTTACCGTCATTGATTTCCAGAAGGGTTACCATAGCGAGCGATTGGTCTAATCTACTGCATGATAACTGAAACTTTCTTACCTCTCCACCTACAGTGAATGAGTGTATAATATTTGTGAATCCTTTTTCAGTAATCTCTCCATTCAAAGTTCCACAAAGAGTGGAATCTATATATTGCTTTAATTTTTTACCTGGAGAAACATTTGGGAAAATCGATCTTGATCGCCTATTGCAATATCTGATCTCAGAATTATTCACGTCGAGTATCCACACAGGAAGTAGAGTACCTTCAGCATGATCTTTCAAATCTTCACGTAAGACGGAAATTGAGACCCCTTTCAAAGTATTTCAATTGAAGGCATAAGGCTAACTAAGGTAAAATAAATTCACTATTGTACATCATCATCGCCTACTTCTTCAGAGCGAATGACTTTACGTCCATTAATCTTATGTTCTAAACCATTTTTATATCTCACATCAAGTGTTTTTATTCCTTCTTCATCAAACGTTTTCCAGGTACCTACGCGCACACCGCTGCTATATTTTCCCTGTTTTTTTACTTGACCATTGGGATGATACCACTTGTGCTTGCCTACAGCCAGACCTTGCACATATTCACCTTCAAAGTTGGTTTCGCCGTCGGGGTATTCGTAAATCCACAGTCCGTTTCTTTCTCCGTCCAGGTAATTACCTTTTTCGGTATGGTCGCCAACCTGATAATACCACTCCCCTTCTTTTAATCCACTTATATATTCACCTTCAGAAATAACATTTCCTTCTTCATCATATTCCGTAGACTCACCGTCTTCTCTCCCACGTCTGTAAAATTCCTGGCGCCTTAGTTTACCGTTATCAAAGTACCACTTCCATTGACCGTGAGGCTGACCTTCAACATATTTACCTTTTGATTCAACTTCACCATTTTTATGATAAAATATCCATTCATTTACTCTTAAGCTATTCTCATAATATCCTTCAGCTCTTAACTCACCCGTTTCGTAGTACAGTTTCCATTCTCCCTGGTAATCTCCCCTGTTATCAACAATTCCTTCTCCTGTAAGCTCACCCATTTTGTAGACTTCGCTCTTAACAACCACTCCCGATTCGTCATAGATTCTATGTGTTCCTTCTTTTACGCCGTCCACATATCCACCGCTTGATTTAACAGATCCGTCAGAGTAGTAAGAATTCCGAATATCCAGAATTACTGATTCTTCGGTATCCATTACCAGCTCACCATCTCTGTATTTTTCCAGGCTTATCAAGTCACCTTTTTTGTCGAAGGTTTTAAATATGCCGTTTTTCTTATCATTCATGTAGGTTCCTTCGGTTTCTAGAACACCGTTGGCATGAAAGGAAATCCATTTACCTCGTTTTTTCGCTCTGTCGTCATATCTGTTTACCTTTTCAGCTTTTCTCAGATAACCATCTTCGAAGTTTAGAAGGGTAATAATTCTCCCATCCCTGCTAAATTCAAATCCATTTCCTTCTTCTTTTCCCTTTTCTATAGGAATCTGTTTATGTACTTCTCCAGTAGGGTAATAAATGGTAGAAACTCCTTGCTTTACGTCGTTTTCAAATTTTGCCGTTTCGTATTTTACTCCATTTTTGTACGTCGTAACAAGTCCATTTTTCTTGCCATTTTCATAATTTATTTCACTTACTTTTTGTCCTTCTTCGCTGTAAAAAACCCAGGTGCTATCCAACTGAAAATCAACTCTATTCCCTTCTGATTTAAGAATTGAACTGGGGTAGTATGTTTTCCAATATCCGTTGGGTTGTCCATTTTCTAAAAATCCTTCGCTCGATACATTTCCGTTATCGTAATAGTACACAGTATATTCCCCCTGACCAAAAGCTGACATTCCACTAACCAACAGAATACATATTATTATATTCTTTAATTTAAATAGAGGAAATGTATATAGTGTATAGCTGTTAGTTCTGTGGATAGAGATTAAGCCCATAATTTCTGTAAATGACTTTTCCAAAGTTAGTAACACTTAATGAACGAACATGCAGACGGGAAAGACTTGTTTTATAAGGCATGTATGATTATTAACAATTAGAAAGAATAATTCCCTATTTCATAAAACTTTATTTCACATGCCTTTTTTACGGTTAATTACTACAGATTTTCACCTCATAATTTAAACCGTTATCAATAGGCATTATTGAAGAACAATTCATAAGGCAATATTCTTCTGGATTTTCCAAATTTTATTTTCTACTTGAATTCACCACAAGTTAACAAGAATGGTAGTGAGAGTTCTGATAAGTACTTTTTTCTGAATATTGGAAATCAGTTGTTTATGTAATTGATTATCTGCCTATGTTAATATGTTTCAATCTTTTCAAGTAACTATCTTTGTCATCAAAATACTTTGCAATATGGTATCTATTGGTAGCGATCACGCGGGATTTGAATTGAAAACTCTGATTATTAATTACCTGGAAGAGAAAAATATAAATGTCGTTGACCGTGGCACCTATTCTTCAGAAAGTACTGATTACCCTGAATTTGCTCATGCTGTGGCTAAGGATGTAGCAGAAGGTGCCTGCTCATGGGGGATTGTAATATGTGGAAGTGCAAATGGTGTTGCCATGTCAGCTAATAAACACGAGAAAATACGGTGTGCCATATGCTGGGAAAAGGAACTTGCTGAATTGGCTAGAGCACATAATGATGCTAACGTTCTGGCATTACCTGCGCGATTTATAAGTGTTGATACCGCTAAGGAAATTGTAGATGCATTTAGTGAAGGAGAATTTGAAGGAGGAAGACACCAGCGCAGGGTATCTAAGATTGCTTTATGACCAGGAGTTTTCTTCTTTTCATAGTTTTCATCTTTTATACTGAAGTATCCATAGGGCAAAATTTGAACGTTCAAAAGGATTCTGTTCTTGGATTTTACCTGGACCGAATATCTAAAATAGATTTGGAAGAGAATCTTTCCGTTTTGGCTGCAGATAGCCTAAGGGGTAGAGAAACAGGTAAACTTGGTCAAAAGAAGGCTGCTCAATACCTAAAGAACACTTTAATCAAATATAACGTGATTGGTGCTGGAGACAGCCTGGATTACTTTCAGAGATTTGCACTATATAGACCGAATTACCAAGGTATATTTCAGATCGTTGGTAATGACACGCTCAGATCATGGCGAGATTTATACACATTCAGTACAGCAAATGATACCGTTTATAAAGGAGCAAACGTAACGTTTTTGGGTTTCGGAATAGAAAGCGAAAATTATTCTGATTATCACGAAGAAATATCCTACGAAGGTTTAGGAGTCTTGTTCATGGGTGAACCTTATAAAGATGGTCTTTACCTGTTATCGGGTACGGAAAGCCCCAGTGAATGGTCAGATAATATTCAGTTGAAAATTGATATTGCTAAGAAAAAGGGTTTATCGGGTCTGGTTGTTATAAACGAACGGTTTGATGATATTCTTCCTAGAGTAATTTATTATCAAAAGAACGGTAGGCCGAGGCTAAACCCATTCGAGAATAGTGATTTTCCAGTTGTAGTAACAAGTCCGGAAAAATTCAATGGCTTATTCAAAAAAATGAATTACGAAAAGGTAAAGCAAAAACTGAACGGATCAAAAAAGCTGAAGAATTACAACTTTTCATTGGATTGGAGCATAAATTATTTAACAAAGCAGAATAAATTTTATTCTGAGAATGTTCTGGGAATATTAGAGGGAAAGCAATATCCTGATGAATATGTGTTTATGACGGCACATTATGATCACTTAGGGCAGAATGGAGAAGATATTTATAATGGTGCGGATGATGATGGCTCAGGTACTTCGGCTTTGTTAGAAATTGCAAGGCTTTTTTCCTTAGCTTCTGATTCAGTCGATGTTTTTCCGAAGCGAAGTATTGTTTTCTTGTGGGTAAGTGGAGAAGAGAAAGGATTACTTGGATCTAAATACTATACAGATAATCCGATATATCCATTGGATGATACGGTTGTAGATCTCAACATCGATATGGTAGGTAGGAGAGATTCCTTGCACACAATTGATGATAGCAGTTATGTCTATCTCATAGGTTCCGACAAGTTGAGTTCTGACCTTCACACCCTGAGTGAGCAAGTTAATGAGATATATAGTAAATATGATTTGGATTACACCTACAATGACGATAGTCATCCATCTCGTCTTTACTACCGATCAGATCATTACAATTTTGCCAAAAACAATATTCCGGTAATTTTCTACTTCGGGGGTATGCACGAGGATTATCATTTACCCAGCGACGAATTAGAGAAAATAGATTTTGACATACTTTCTGGTGTGACCAGGTTGGTTATGTCTACATCCTGGCATATTGCTACTCTTGATAAGCCCCTTGAAGTTGATAATCCTATTAAGCTGGTTCGCTAATTAAGGCTTGAAGAATGGAGTCTGTTTCGCTCATGAATTGGGAGTAGTATTTACCGGTTCCCGGTCCATAAAATCCTGTATAGATATGACGAACTTCTCTATCTTTATCAATGAAAATTAATGTGGGATAGGACATGATGTGATTGAGCATTGGAAAGGCTTTTGAAGCTCCTTCTTTGCTGGCTTTTCCTCCAAAAAGAAATTTTCTATTAGCCCCAAGCTTGTCTTGCATTCTAAAAACTTGTTCTCGAGCTTCATTCAGGTTCTCTGTTCGTTCAAACGCTATGGTGAGAATTTCTAGCTTGTCTTGACCAAACTTAGCCTGTAGTTCTTGTAGGGATCGGTTAGCATCAAGACAGTTTGGACACCAAGAGCCCATAATATCTACAATCACCACTTTATCACTTAAGCCTAAGTCTTTCCAGGTTATTGTATCGCCATCTTGATTGGGAAGAGAGAAATCGAAGTGTTTGTAACCTTCCTTTATGAAAGTCAGTTTTTCGGGTGCACGCAGTTCAAATTCTTTGTTGGGGGAACCTTTCCAGTCTGTGCTGTAATGATT
>Ga0207419_1000751_pt1 | contig 27223 bp, 25 predicted proteins | sample ElkSloMetagenome_4_FD_184723 | JGI IMG/M metagenome (GOLD analysis project Ga0207419, IMG submission 184723) | Hot spring microbial communities from Elkhorn Slough, Monterey Bay, USA - MD2A (version 2) | ecosystem: Environmental > Aquatic > Marine > Intertidal zone > Estuary: Microbial mat ... | reverse complement strand
ACCGGAACGATATTTTCCGCCTGGGGTCCTTTCTGGCCTGTGGTGACGAGAAACTCGACACGCTGGCCTTCGCTGAGAGTCTTGAAACCCGAGCCTTCGATGGCACTGAAGTGAGCAAAGACATCGGGTCCACCCTCGCGGGAAATGAATCCAAAACCCTTGCTTTCGTTAAACCACTTAACTGTGCCTGTGATACGTTCTGACATGTTTGTCTCCTGACGATGGATTGATAACCGCGCCCGGGGCTGTTGCCCTGGCTGCGGGGAACGCTGGAAATTTGGCTATGGTACTTATTGCCGGTACAGCGAACCGACGGAACAAAGGTCAGGTAGAACTGCTTGCGGGGAAATAAATAGTCAGCTTAGTTTCAAACTGTCTCAACAATACACCTTCACAGTAAAACAGTCAACGCGCACTGATACACGCCAGTAGCCGGTTTTCAAACCGCAGGTCAGTGCCAGACAATCAATCGCCTCCACGAACCGGGCTACTAATCAATACCCCTAAAGCCCTCAGCCTTGCTGCTACAGGCCCAGAAATAGGCAGGCAAGGCGCAGGGCCGTTGTCCCCGACACGCGAGAACACATAAAGCCAGAACACAATTGAGCTCATCAACAGGTCAGCCGTGAATCCACCTGCGGCGGCATTGGCGAACGGTGCCGTCAGAAAAACACCCGGATCGAGCCCGTAATCGATTCCAAAGCTGATGAAGAACCCGTAGGGAATGATGGCTCCGGCAATGGCCAGTATGGAATACATGCTGCGCAGAGTCACAGTTGCGCCTCCTTTCCTCAGCCGTGGAAAGTTGCCATTTTCCTGTTTATCGCCGGCAGAGCAATCACCATAGGGGGAATGGAGCGCCTCCGCTTGCCGGACTTGCTGACAGCCTGACGCGTTGTAGCGACGCCATGCCCTGGGCAGTAGAATCAACCGCAATACTTTGTGTAAAGGAAGCGGACAATGCTCACGGATGCTCTGAATAGTACGGACAAGCTACTGCGGGAGTTTGTCGGCACACTGGTCGGCCTGGCGCTGCTGGGCCTAATTGCTGGATGTGCCGTAGCTCCCGAGACTCAGGCTAAAATCAACCAGTACAATGCCACTATCCCGAGTTGTTCTGACCCCGGCGACTGTGAACGCAAATGGGCCGAGGCGCGCCGCTGGACGCTGCAGAATTCTGATTTTCCCCTCTTTACCGAGAGCGAAACGCGTATCCACGCCAGCAGCACGCTCTCAACCTCGGCGGGGGTCGGTATCATCGTTCATCGCGAGGTTTACGGGGACGGTTATGAGTTTCTGGTCGAGGTGGAATGCTTCACGGTTTACGGCTGTCCGGACACATGGGACAGAAAATTGGATTTCAATCAGACTCTCAATGGCGCCGGAAGTTAAGCCCGCTGCGGCAACGTTGCGGCCAGAACTGACAGCACTCGTTCACAATCCTGTTGCAGTTTCAGGCTATAGAGATCGTCACCTCGGGTCAGCCCCCTATTTATACAGGCGATGGCTTGATTCCGCTCAGCCGCCAGCTTGCAGAAGCGAAAACTTGAATAGACCATTAGTGAGGAACCAATCACGAGCACGGCGTCTGCCGACAGCAGCCGATCACACAGGTAATCTACCGTCTGCTTGCGCACTGAGCTGCCATAAAATACAACGTTGGGTTGCAGCATACCGTCGCAGCGGCTGCAGCGGGGAACCTGAACCTGGCTGACGACGCCATTGTCCACTTCAGCATCGCCGTCCGGTGCCATACCGGCTTCCTGATTCTGCAGATGCGGATTGTGCTCCGCCAGCCAGTGCTGGATCTGTTCCCGTGCGCTCAGCGCACCACAATCCAAACAAACTACCTGATCGAGCCGGCCATGCAGGTCAATCACCCTGCGCTGGCCGGCCTGCTGATGCAGTCGGTCGATGTTCTGGGTGACCAGGGTTTCGATGTAGCCCATCTCCTCAAGACGAACCAGAGCAGAATGGGCCGCATTGGGCCGAGCCCGATTGACCATTGGCCAGCCGACGTAACTGCGCGCCCAGTAACGCTGGCGCACGCTTGCTTCACGCATGAACTCGGCATGATGAATCGGAGTGCGGCTACGCCAGGTGCCCACCTCATCGCGGTAGGCGGGGATGCCGGAAGCACAACTGATTCCGGCTCCGGTAAGGACGAACAGTTTCGGGTGCTGGCGTATGAAGTCCGCTAACTCGTCGGTGTCGCCGAGTCGCTCAGCAGCGAAGGCTGAACTGAAATTACGATTGAGGGTCAACTGCATAGTTTGGAGTTTACCGTAAATCCGTGACGAGCGAATGACTAAAAAGCCGCTTTAATCTATGGGTGCTCTGAACAATGAAGACATGGCTCCGGCTTGCAGTCGGCGCGCCTGACAAGGCGCCATTCCGCCGGTGTGCCGACTGTAAGCCGGAGCTGCCGCGTTGCTCCCCTTGGCAATGGAGCTCGCTATTGCATGCGAGTCGTGCCTTGCATCAGGGGCTTACAGACTCCCGCCGAGACCTGTCTGCATCATCCGGAGCATCCCTACTGACTCGGCACAATAGCCGGCAAATAAGTCGTAACCCTTGCCACGGTCATGCGTCTAAAGACAAGACCAGTGGAAAAACGCGAGCAGGGCCTGACACCGCCGCGGGAAAACAGGAATCTTCGAATGATCAAATTGAACCAGTTGAGCAAGGTTTATCGCACCCAGTACATGGAAACCACGGCGCTCAATCAGATTGACCTGCACATCGCCAAGGGCGAATTCGTTGCAGTCATGGGGCCCTCCGGCTGCGGCAAATCGACGCTGCTAAACGTCGTCGGCATGATCGATAGCCCTTCGAGCGGGGAATATTACTTTGACTGCGAAGAAGTGGGACACCGCTCCGAGAACGAGCTCGTCAACCTGCGCAAGCAAAATATTGGCTTCATTTTCCAGAACTTCAACCTTATAGACGACCTGTCCGTGCAGGAGAACGTGGATCTGCCGCTGCTGTATCTGGGTCTGGGCAAGGCGGAACGCAAGCGCCGCGTAAAAGAGGCGCTGGAGCTGGTCGGATTGGAGAGCCGAGCCCGACACAGGCCTCTGGAACTCTCCGGCGGCCAGCAGCAACGGGTGGCGGTAGCCCGCTCCGTGGTCGGCGACCCAAAGCTGATCCTGGCCGACGAGCCTACCGGTAATCTGGACAGCAAAAACGGTGACGATGTGATGAACATGCTGGACCGCCTGAAGGACAAGGGCGTCACTGTCATGATGGTCACCCACTCGCCAGAGCACGGCGGTCGCGCCGATCGCATTATCGAGATGCTGGACGGCAAAATCGCCGGCGATGATCCCGGTTCCAGGCTCTCCGTTGTCGCCGACAACACGCCAGAGTCAGAGCATTCCGGAACTGCTGATTGAGGAGCCCGCCATGATCGCACACTGGACCAGAATGGCCCTCAAAGCGCTGCTTCGTTTCAAACTGCATACTACAATCAGCCTGCTCAGCCTCGTCATCGGCTTTAGCTGTTTCGTCTCGGCACTGCTGCTATCCAATTATTCACAGAGTTTTGATCAAGCGTTTCCGAACTCCGGTCGTATCTACAACATCATTATCCGCGCCGTCGGCGACAGCCCCGTCCCGGACCGCTTCCCCATCGTCAACGAGCCAACGGCGCGCTATCTGCGAGCGGCTTTTCCGGAAATCCCCAACATCGTTAAGGCCAGCCCTGGCTTTCCCCAGTCCATTACCCTGGATGGGCGCTCCATGGCGCTCAACGGTAAGTTTGTAGAAGACCGCTTCTTTGACATTTTCCCAGTGCCGATGCTGCATGGTATGCAGGCCGGTGAAGACCTTCCGCCCAACTCTGTCATGCTGACCGAGGCCGGGGCCCGCAAACTCTTTGGCCGCACCGATGTCGTCGGCGAGCGCTTCATGATTGAGAATCGCTGGGATGTAGTCGTAGCCGGGGTCTCCCAAACCCTGGATTTCCCCTCCCATCTGGAGACACCAGTGTCCCTGTTCAACACTGAAGTGTTCATTCCGATGGCCCTTCAGGAGCAGTCTAACCGCGAAGCCAGAATCGACGCCGGTGCCGATCCTGATGCCGACCGCTGGGGTAATCAGTCCAATTTCGTTTACCTGGAGATTCCCGAAGACCTCGCCTTCGATGAGGATGAATTTAATCAGCGCCTGGATGACTTCGTTCAGACCTACATGCCGGAGGAGCGGGCAGAAATCCAGAGCTTCGATATTCTGCCGGTCAGAGACCTGATCTCGACCCAATTGGCTTTCATTACCGGCGGCTTTGATCTGCCCGACATTCTGGTCGTGGCCGGAGCGCTGGTGCTGCTGATCGGCTGCCTGAACTATTCCAATCTGGTGATTGCGCAACTGTCCCTGCGCAGTCAGGAAATCGGCGTACAGAAGATTCTCGGCTCCAAACGCGGTGTGTTACTGGCTCAGTATTGCTATGAGAGCCTGCTGTTCATGGGCCTGGCGCTGCTATTTACCCTGTCCATACTCGCCCTTGCGCTCTACATTATTGGCGACAGCGTTGTCGGTGTGAACGTAGCCATGTTGCTGGACCCAGGATTGTGGATTGGCATTGCGCTGGTTATGGTGATGATAGTCGCCATCGCCGGCGGCTATCCGGCCATGCGCACGGCCTGGGTGCCCCTGGTGCAATTGATGCGGCCCAAGGGCTCCAGTGGCTACTCTGGCAGACTGCGCTCACTCATGGTGGGCTTACAGTTTTTCATCTCCGGCACGCTGATGATCCTGGCGGTAGTCATGTTCACCCAGAATCAGGCAATGACCAGACAGCTCGATGCCAATAGCAGTGACGTCAAACTCTCAATTATGGTGAGAACCGGCACCTACTCCGTAGACCCCGAGCTGCTGATCAATGAATTGGAGCAGAATCCTGCCGTTCTCTCAGTCACTCAGGTGGATAACCCACCCTGGAATATCAGCAATTCCTCGAGCGGCTATCAGCGTAGCCGGGACGCCAACGCATCCAGCGCCGAACTGAGTCGACACTTTGTCGGCTACGACTTCGCCGAGACCATGAACCAGCGCATCATTGCCGGCCGCGACTTCCAGCGTGAGCGGGCGCTGGATGTGACGCCGCCAATGTCGGGTCTTGATGGCAGCAGTGGCCCCTACTCGATCATCATCAACGACCTGGCTGCCCGGAGCCTTGGCTGGGAGAACGCAGCAAGCGCTGTCGGCGAACCCATTTATCTGCGCGTCGGGCCACCGACCACGCCTCAAGAGTTCCTGCTTGAGTTGAACGTTATCGGCGGCATGGATGAACAAAAATACCAGTTTATCGATTTCGCCACTTTCGGTAGCGAGGGTGATGTTTACATTCTGCGCCCGGAGGATGCGCCTTATCTTATCGTGCGCGTTGCCAGAGACAATCTGAATGAAGCCCTGCAGCACATCGACAACACCTGGATTCGGCTCATGCCAGACATCCCGCTGCAGAGAGAATTTGTAGATGATCTTTTTCATCAGAGCTACGGAATGTTCCTGGCCACCAGTGTTTCCATTGGCGCCCTGTCCGTCTTCGGCTTCTTCGTCGCCAGCATTGGCCTGCTGGGTAATGCCACCTTCATCACCAACATTCGCCAGAAGGAAGTCGGTGTACGCAAGGTGATGGGGGCGAGCACTGGCACGCTGCTGCGCATGTTGCTGTTGGACTTCGCCAAGCCCATTCTCATCGCCAATGCGCTCGCCTGGCCGCTGGGCTATCTGCTGGCGACAGGTTATACCTCGCTGTTTGCCGCTGATGTGTCCATCAACCTGTTTCCGTTCCTGGTGAGTCTCGGACTGTCCGCCCTCATCGCTTTCGCGGCGGTGTTTTCCCAGAGCTGGAAGAGTGCGCGGGTGCGGCCGGCGGCAGTGTTGCGTTACGAATAGCGGATCGCAAGGGAGAGTCGGGAGGTCTGTTGTCTTTTAACTACCGGAGCGCCCTGCCCTCGCACTTTTCAGTCCTGCAGTAGATGCGTGTCACGAGTGAGGCCAGCCAGGCGTGAAAGAATCTCCTGGAACTCCACTTCGCTGATGTCCACCAGTTCAACGACGCGGCCGTACAGCGTGATTGTCGGCACGTTGCGATTGCCGAATTCGGACTGAGTCTGGCGCAGACAGTAAAGGATTGCTCGCTCCTTCCTGGTCAATCCGTCGCGCACATCGGGGAGGTCCGCGAATGGATCTTCTTCTCCCATTTGATCACTCCCCTGCGCTCTTGATCTCGCTGTCAAAGCGCATCGAAAAGGTCCTGTAGTCTGCCCGACATTACTCCAACTGAACCCATGATTCCAAGTGCCATCCTGACTCCTTCAGAGCTGCACGATTTGCCGGGTAGGAGCCAGGGGTTCTGAAGAATGCAGCGGTATATAGACCTGCGCGGCGTTGAGCCGGGCTGGTTGACGAGCAACCTTGCACCGGCTTTAATGCTCAGTCAACAGCGTGTCTAATATTTCGCAACAGGTGTCCGCTCAGGTACGACTCGTGAAAAAAAACAGGCAGTCAGTACAGTTAGTCTTGCTAGTACCGGTATTCATTTTTCTGGGTGCCTGCACCTCCATAGATTTCGACTACCCGCGCGAGAAATCCTATGCTCTTGACGATACGGATGACACGTTTTTCGGCGAGCTGGTAGCCAGCGCGTTAGAGAATAGGCCTGCCAATCAATCCGGTTTCTATCCCTTGATCAGTGGAATCAACGCCCTTTCCTTGCGCCTGTTGCTCGCAGCCAATGCCCAGGAAAGCATCGACGTACAGTATTATCTGATCAAGAACGACGCTACCGGGCTCGAACTGGTACGCGAGTTGCTGAACGCAGCTGACAGGGGTGTCAGGGTCAGGGTACTGGTGGATGATGTATTTACCAGTGGTTACGACGCCGGGCTTTCTGTACTCCATGACCACCCCAACACCGAGATCCGCATTACCAATCCCTTTAATCGAGGCCGGATGGGGAGAACGTTCAGTGCGCTGGGAAATTTCTCCCGCATTAACCGCAGAATGCACAACAAGTCATTCACCGTAGACAACAAGATGACAATCATCGGCGGCAGAAACATCGCTGATGAGTATTTTGGCGCCCGCCTGGACAATAACTTTGCGGATCTGGATGTGTTGGCAATCGGACCCATCGTCAGTGACGTGTCACAAATGTTTGATGCCTACTGGAACCACCCCCAGGCGCTGCCGATTCCCGCCTTCATATCGCCTCCGGTTGACAGCGAGGCGGCCATGACCACGCTGCGCGCACAGCTTCAGAGCAATCTGGAATTCATCAGGCACACTAAATATGCGCAGGCTGTCGCCAATACCATTAACGACTATTTTGGCGGCGACTTATCCAACCTGGAGTGGGCCGAATATCAGCTGGTTTACGATACCCCCGACAAGATGATCGGCAGGGAAGAGGCCGGGGACGGACTTATCACCTCATCACTGATCGAACAGCTGAATTCGGCAGAGGAGCGGCTCTTCATCGTATCGCCCTACTTCGTCCCCCTGGACAGCGGCGTGGAATACCTTTCGGAACTGCGCAACAGGGGGGTCGATATCACCATTCTGACCAATTCTCTGGCCGCCAATAATCAGTTCAGCGTTCACAGCGGTTATGCACCGTCCAGAAAACCGTTGCTTGAAAACGGCATCAGGATTTACGAAGTCAAACCCAACGCCACTGTTGAGGGCGCAGATTTTTTTGCCGCCAGTGGCGCCACCGTGACACTGCACACCAAATCATTTCTGGTGGACAGTCGCGAGGTCTTTATAGGTTCCTTTAATTTCGATCCGCGGTCCGCTTACCTCAATAGTGAGATGGGTGTCCTGATTCGCAGTGAGGGGCTGGCGGCATTATTTGAAGAGATAACTGTCGAGGCCAGGCTTCGCAATAGCTACGAGCTGTTTCTCAACGAAAGCAACGAAATCCGCTGGCGTGGCTATGATGAAAATGACCGTGAAATCATCTACGACAAGGAGCCGGAAACCTCCTGGTTCCAGCGTTTTTCGGTGGGGCTGATCGGCCTTTTCCCGATTGATCGCCAGCTCTGATTACAGTCATCTGAACACTTAATGAAAAACCACAGCAACCGCAATCCCAGGCAATCAGGCTCAATTTTGGACGCCTTCGGAATCAGTAGTCTGTTATTCGCGTACGCAGCCCTGGCCTCTGCTGCAGAAATTAAAACGGTTACTGATGATTATCAGGACACGACCAACCACGCGGAAGGATCCCTGTCCCTGTGACGGGGCAGTTGGGTGCTGGCGCCCATTCCCCTGTCCAACCCTACCCTGGGCAGCGGCCTGGAACTGCTTTCTCTGTCTCTTCACCCACCCAGACCGAACACACCTGAAGGCGTCAATGCCACTACTGGCCTTGCCGGGCTTTATACCGATAATAAAAGCTGGGGCGCCGGTGTATTTCATCGCAATAATTTCTTCACCGACAAACTGCGTATCTTTGCGGCCTTGGGTACTGGGGAACTTCCGCTCATTTATTTTGGTTCCGTTAGTGACAGCGTATTAAGCAAAAACCCTCTGAATTATGAAATAAACTCGGATTTACTGGTTGTCGAGACCTAAGTCCGTGTGCCCGGTAGCGAACATTGGTTTATCGGCCCCGCGGTGACCAGAGCCAGCGGAGAAATAGTTTTCAGCTTTGATGGCCCTCCCGATCTGCTACCAGAAGCAATCGGCAAAGGTATTACTATCGGCTCATTGGGATTGGTAGCGGAATTTGACAGTCGAGACAATGACTTGTATCCGACACAGGGCGTCGAGTTCAATGTCTCCCTTGCCGATCACAATGAGCAATGGGGAAGTGATTTCGACTATCGGAAATTCAGTCGACGAATTGAAGAGTCTTGGCGGCAACAACGGTGGTAGCGTCAGTCTGGGTGTACACCGGCAGGTTGTGGCGGAAAGAACTCTGCACCTGGGGATCGATTGTGCGGGAACCGAAGAAGGTTCGGGTTTTATTGTACGGTTGGACAAATCCCTTTGAATTATAGAAATTGAACCGAGAGAGGACCTGTATAGCTGCGCTTGAGAATTGACGCTTCGCTGCCCAATGAGCACTGGCGCCGACTGCTCCACATGCTGTGACCCAATGTTTTTACAGGGGTAGGGTCTGATTAACGCAAACCACAAATCCCGTCACAGGTTCCAGCACCCAGAACGAGGCCAGGCCAGCAATTGTCTTAGGGAGCACCCGAGACCTCCAATGCGGCAGTCGAAACGGTAATCGCTGATAAAGCCGGATGACACTGAGCACGCCTGCCTCAAACATTAACTGGCCCAGGCTGACACCACAAAATCGGAAGCCGCAGACATCAGATTTCCCCTGAAACTGGCCAATTGTTAATATCGGCAACTGTCCGTTGCGTGACTATCGCTCTCCGTTTACCGGCTCTGATCCCCCATCACCAGGCTCGCCTCAGGGCTGCACCGGATATTCAGCGAAGATTTGTGCCACAGCGTCGCTAATGAGGTTGTCCATGTTGCTCAGGTCGTTGTTAGTCAGCCTCGCTTCGCCAATGCCTTCCCAGACCAGCTGATTTCTGCTGGTGTCAACGATATCGATGTTGGCTGTACCCACTTGGTAGTGTGTAGTAGTCACTTCAGGCGAGTACTGGTACATGGGCCAGGCACTGTACATGCCGTAGCGATAGCCATAGTAGCCGACCCCCACAGTCGCCGATGGTGCCGTTGTGGTGCGGATGTCGGTCTCTTCCCTGACATTGGAATTGAAGTTAGCTACCAGATCAGGACCGGACTCCACGTATCGATATCCGCGAGCCGTCATCTCTCGTTGAACGGCATTACGGAAACTTCTGGTTATAAGGGTAGAGTAGCCACCGCGATCAGTACCCAACTCCGACGCAAAGCCAAAGGTTTGATAACTGGAAAAATCTGCCGATGGATCGGAATGACTTCTGATTGTCGGCCGGCTGGCACAACTGGCAACAAAAACTGACAGTAATACGAAAAATAATTTCAGCCGATAGGCAGAGGGGCTAGCTTTACGCATGATAGGGTAACTCCTTTAATTAACAGTAAAACAACGCAGATTGGACGGATTTTTACCGCCAGTGCTGTTGGCGATGACGGTCCCAGCGTAATCGGTTTCCATGAACCGCTCTGAGTATATCGCATTCGGGGAGGCGCCAAAACGAATCCTGCTGAATTATCGTTCAGTCCTCAGTTCACCCGGAGCGGCTTTGGTGGGCATCGCCGAGAAGATTGGCAAGTTTTGATCCGATGACATCAGATTGAGAATGTTCAGGCTCACCGCGGCCCGTCGAGCTCTTCGTCAGTCGGCGGCGCCATCAACGCCAGGCTTTCGGTGAGGAGCTCGAGTTTTTTACCGCAGACGCCGGCGAATGACGACGTCATTTCTGTCCAGCTCCCTTATCGTCCGCCTCGCGGTAGGCAAACTCCTGGCGGATATAGTCCTGCACCAGGCCCCTGAACTCCAAAGGTGTCGGTGGTCGCTGCCAGGTCTGCTCGAAAGCTGCCAGCAGACTGTTTTTGCTGTCCACTGGTTAGAACAATTTGGCCGACTTCCTCGCCTTCACTGATCCAGGCGTAGCCAGCAAAGATGGCTATGCCGAGCGCGAAGAAAGGCAGGAATGGCTCCTTTAGAATTGGCAAATCGACATGACCTTTACGTAGGGCCGGATTCAGGCATTGTCGCAGATCGGTGAGCTCTAGGCGCGTTCCTGCTCTATCGCGGACAGGGCCAGGGGCGTGGTTATAGTGCCTGCTCGACTATAGATGGCAAATCTCCTTCCGGGCGGACAGGACTACGCAACTTTAGCGGAGTCTCTGATTTAAGTCAGTCCTATCCAGGCCGCTACTCGCTGACTGATTACTAAGCATCTTAAATCGATTTGAAAGCTCCATGTAGGAATTCGTGAAGGCGATCGGCATGCGCAATCATCAAAAGGTCTGTGCTTGGCAGTGCCGCAAGCAGACCGTGTTCAGCAAATCATTCCTGCGGCAATCAGCGGACAAGGGCGCATGTCGCGCGATACAAAACCCACTGACTTTTCCTGGCTACGTACCGTGAGCTATAGTTCGCTCTTCGCCAGTCATGATCGTCAATTTCATCAACGAGTGGCAAAGCATCCAGGAGCGATCGATGAATCTGTTTCACTTAATTACGCGAGCAACGCTGCTGTCAGTTTTTTTCGTGCCCGCAGTCCATGCCGTTCCACAATGGGAGGATGACGCCCTGCCTTCTGAATTCGACTGGATTCAGTTGACTTCTGGAGAATGGCTCGCAGGGGAAATTGAGACTCTTTATGACGACGAGCTGGAGTTTGACAGCGATAATTTGGGCCAGCTGACTATAGATTTTGATGACATAGCCCAGATCAGATCTCAGCGTGAGCTGGCAGTCAGTTTCAATGATGGGTCCGTTCGGGAAGGCAAAGTCTTACTTATCGAAAACGAAGTCCGTTTCGATTCAGCCGAGAGCATACCCCTGCCAATGGGCGAGATTGTTTCAATGGCCCAGGGGGCGGAACGGGAAATTGACCGCTGGTCCTCGGATATCACGATTGGCAGCAACATAAAACGGGGTAACACCGACGAAGACATCATCGATATCGGTCTCAACATGAGCAGGCTTACCAGCGACAGTCGCTTCGAAATGGACTATCTGGGCACGTTTCGTAACGTCAATCAGGTGGAAGTGGAAAACAGCCACCGGTTAACCGCAAACGGCGACCGCTTTCTTAACCAGCGCTTTTTCTGGCGGCCGGTGATCCTGGAAGTTTTTCGCGATGAACTGCAGAACATTCAGCATCGGTATACCGCAGGTACCGGCTTTGGTTGGCATGTCATAGACTCGGACAGACTGACCTGGGATCTGTCGGGCGGTCCAGGCTATCAGAGTACGACCTTTGTCAGCGTCCTTGATCAAGGTGATCGGACAGACGGGTCATATCTGCTAATCGCACAGTCCAGCCTTGACTACGACCTGACCGCTGACATCAACTTCACCATGGCTTATAGCCTGCAATACACCAATGAGTCACTGGGTCGAGCTCAACAGAACCTGAACACTGGTTTCGAAATAGACTTGTTAGGCGAACTGGAGCTGGATGTGTCGTTCATCTGGGACCGAATCGAAGAGCCCCAACCCCTTTCCGACGGCTCGATTCCCGAGAAGGACGATATCCGATTGAGTTTTGGCGTTAGCTATGAATTCTGATGTTAATTGCCTTAGCCAACAACACGAGTTGACTAAAACTATATCTTTCATAACTGGGTTTACAGTTTACAATACCGAGATCCACCCGCATCCGCTGTATTGCTGAGAGGTTCCTCAGACACACTATGTTCTGGGTCCTACCGCGATGAAGCGCACCGTTCAGTTACCAGGAGAAGTTAACCATGAAGAAAATTGCATGTAAGAGAATTCTCGTCAACACTGGAAGACAGTGTTTGGCAGCCTGCATCCCAGCACTGCTGCTCAGCTTACACACTCAAGCCCAGGACGATGATCTGGCGGCGCAACTTGCCAATCCGGTAGCCTCATTGATCTCTGTCCCCGTTCAAGTCAACTGGGACGACAATTTCGGGGCGAACGAAGAGGGCTCAGTGTTTCGAACTAACATTCAGCCTGTAATCCCTTTTTCCCTCAACGACGACTGGAATCTGATTTCCAGAACGATTCTGCCTGTCATTGATCAGGATGATGTGCCGTCCGCTGGAAGGGGCGAATCCGGTATTGGAGATGTCGTCCAGAGCGCCTTCTTTTCACCCCAGCAGCCAACTGAAAGCGGTTTAATCTGGGGGGTCGGACCTGTTGCCCTACTACCAAGCGCCAGCGATGATTCATTAGGAGCCGAAAAATGGGGAATTGGACCGACCGGTGTAGTACTGAAGCAGCAGGGATCCTGGACCTTCGGCATGCTGGCAAATCATATTGAATCTTTTGCTGGAGAAGATGATAGAGACGATGTAAGCGCCACTTTTCTGCAACCCTTCGTCACCTACATCACATCGTCGCAGACCACTTTTTCATTCAATACCGAATCGACCTATGATTGGAAAGGCGAGCAGTGGTCTGTTCCCCTGAACTTTAATGTCAGTCAGCTCCTCCGGTTCAGAAACCAGATATTCCAGGTTGGTGTCGGAGCACGTTATTGGATCGATAGCCCGGAGTTTGGCCCGGATGGATGGGGTTATCGATTAAACTTGGTCCTGCTTTATCCTCGTTGAGAATAATCGCAGTCCAGTGGCCATTGCTACTCTGTCAGATCCTAAAAGCCGTATTGCAGAAAGATCAATCCACCACTATAACCCCAGTCGACATTGCCTCTGAAGTTCTGTCGAGATACGCCTATCTCAAAGGTAACCGAGTTGACCGCTAATCCAACCGAGAAATGCTTGGTCAATCGATAATCGATGCCGGCGTATATATCATACAGAGAACCGTCCCAATCATTGTATTCGAGCACGAACAGCTCACCACTGGCACGAAACGTCCATCGATCCGTGAGTTGATACTCACCGCGCAGTCCAACAACCGGTAGCGGCGCCGTGCCATCACCGACCTCCCGTTGGTTGATCGCTGGAGCATCCAATGACACTGCAAAATCGGCAATATACAGGCCGGCAGAAGCGCCAAGGTAGCCCTTCTCCCGTCTGAGAAATGACCACGTGTAGGCTAATTTGTATATGTCGAGATCGAAGGCGCTGTTTACCGTTGCGCCTAGCGTATACTCCGACCCATTCCACTCGATTTCTCTATCGATCTGCCTCGTGGACGACCGTGAAAGATCAAACCAGCTTGCATCTATACGATGGCGGTCATTGAACTTGTAGTGGCCGTCAATTCGGAACACGCTGTCAGAGCGGTCAAGGCCAAGGTCCTTTTCCAGATCGACATCAGTGCCGATTTCACCCGTCTCCGCATTAATACGCGTAGAGCTGTCGCGGTCGGTTATGAAAGCGCCTAAGTTCACCGCGCCACGGCTATTGCTGAGCTGCTGAGCAGTTGCTCTTCCCGCCACACAGCAGGCAAGCAGTCCCGAAAGCAAGATTAAAAAGATAGGCGATTTTCTGGTGATCGTCGGAGATTCTTCTGTAACGAGGTCGCCAGGGCAATATTGTGAGTCTGTATTGGTGTCAAATATCAATGGGGAGTTATACATATAATCACTATTTTTTATATACTGGTCCAGGAGTTCTGAGCCCTGAACTGACTTTACGTTTCCTCGTAAACGCACGAGGGGCTTGATTGTTGCTTATACCACCTTTTCCTTACGTGGTTATCGACATGTGAATTTCGCATTCCCTGGAAAGTTCAACTTGAAACCGGGATGACGTGATCACATCAACCGCCGGTAGAAGTTCGAGCAGAATTCTGGGCTCAAGCCGAACAACCTCAATATCGGCTCCGCTTACAATAGGGTTAAACTCGTTAAGATCGCGAAAGCGCACGGATGCGGAATCTTTGGCGTTGCGGCTAGAGATTTACCCAAGCATTATTTCTTCGGCTTCTGGACAGAACTTAGCTGCAGCCTATAGCAAAACTGTAGGGTTGAATATCGCGCCGTTCTTGCTGCTCGATTTAACGGGATGGACACAAGCCCAAGCGGCAGCCTGAGCGCTAACGTAGATCTGCCTGATGGTGGTGGCATCGATTAAGCCGGGTCGTGCTTTAACCTCGTTGAGGCCTGGCTCTAAGTGCAGTAAGGTTCTGGCCGATTCAACTATGCTCCGCTGGCCTTGCTGTAAGCCTTTCCCTACGATTCTCGAAAAAGCAAATAGAATGCTGATGCCAGAAATCGCCTGACTAATTCTAGCAAAGATCGTTCCCTTTAGTTAGAATGCTTCTGTGTATGCATTTTTAATTGAAGTCGATCTCGGCGTTATGAAACGGATGGGAGCGCACTTAGGATCCTACGCTTGGCTAACTCTACACTAATAACCTCTCGATTTGCCGCTCAAAAACTTATTCTCCTGATAGGCTTGGCCCTTCTTGCCCAGTGGTCCAGCGCTCAGCGCTACGGTTTCCTGCATTATAGTGTACTTCGGGACTTCACTGCCGATGACGTGGCAGCATTCAAGGAATTCGCACGCAACGGACTTGATTCTTTGCCGGATGGGCAGGTAATCGATTGGGAATCACCCAGCGGCCAGAAAACTGGAAAACTTGCCGCAAGATTTACCTACCAGTCAAACGGCACAACCTGCAGACGGGCCTCTTTCCAGGTGGCAGATCAGCGTGACGGAGCGGAAAATTATCGATTCGACCTGTGTCGAGAGCCTGAGGGTTGGAGAATCGTCGAAGCTCCCGCCAATTTAAATGCCGCCGAGCGAGCTGAGCTGGAGAGCGTTATCAATACAGTGATAGGAAACGGAGAACAGGGTGTACCTGTGACCTGGACCGGCAGTGGTTCCGGACACCAGGCTGTTATCGTGCCGCTGGCGCCAATGGAGACTGCCGGATGTCGCAACGCGTCAGTGACACTGATCGACCGCGGTGGCAATTCCCTAAGCGGCCAGTACCGGTTCTGTCGCGATGACGACAGCGGCTTATGGGAATACTCGCGGCTGAATCCATAACGAAATCAATGAATACTGTTGATGACCGAAACCTGATCTAAGAATGTCCGGCGTTATTATCACTGATTTGTCCCTTTGCATTACACTTAGACATTCCATCAGCGGATAATATAAGATGAAAATCAGGAAACTTGCTTCATCTATGCTTGATAGTAACGGTGATGACCTTGATCGGTTCGAACTCCCATGCCCAGTTTACGCATGAGGGTGAATACGAAATGACGCTCCTGGTGCCTTACATCGATGACGTAGATGTCAGCTTCGAAGGAGGGGCCAGCGCCCTGGTGAATTCGGACATTGGTTTCGGCTTTGGCTTTCTTACCATTTCACCGACCGCATCGCTGGAATCGCGACGGCCTCGTGGAATAACAGAGACTATAGCGCCGAGCGAGTGCTAGACGACGCGGAAGACACCCGGCAATTTCTGAGCATCGCCCTGGATTCTTTTTCGGCTTCCGTAGGAGGAGAGTATTACCTCAACAGCTGCCAACTGAAGCCGTTCCTGAGCGCTAACATCGGCTGGAACCGGATTGACACCAATATTCCAAGCGGCCTTCCCGATACAGTCTGCTGGTGGGATCCCTGATTCGGCTACTACTGCGCGAGCAACGTTCCGACCTATGATGAGTCCAGTGTCTTCTACGATGCCGGCGCGGGCTTGCGGATTGATCTGTCGGGAAATATGTGTCTGAAAGGCGGCCTCTATCGAAACTAGCTGGACTATGAGAATGCCAGCGGCTCCTCTGATTAGGATTCTTTGCGATTCGAGTTCGGGTTTTCCTTTTAGTTAATGTCTGGAGATAAAATGGTCGGTAGCTCTTTTAAGCATTGAATCCAGGGTTAGACGGATAATTCCTGATGATCGGTAGAGCGGACAGAATCCTCCCTCAAAGAACCGGAGGCGTTATTTCTGTGCTGTGTGGAGTTAGACTAAATCGATGTTACATGCTTCGGCCATCAAGTTTGGCGCATCCGGTGACTCGACACTAAGCTTGCAACGGGGTCATTTTTCTACGACCCTCATGAAACCATAGCGAAAACTGAGAGCGTTCACCCGATCGGTAATCGCAATAATGATTGTCTTTAAATAGCTGAGTTTCTATCAGTAAGACCCGGAGACCAACACAATGCTGCAATACCATTTCAAACCGCTACTGACACTGTGCCTATTCATTGTGTCGACACCGCTCTGGGCGGCATCCGCTCAAGAGATCAATGCTAATGTCCGTGTGGCATTAGAAGATTTTTACGAAGAGGCTCCCGCGGGAAAAATCCTTGCTGAAGATGCTGCTGGCATGCTGGTGTTTCCCCGCGTGGTGAAAGCTGGCATCGGTATCGGCGGCGAGTATGGCGAAGGCGCTCTGCTGGTGGGCGGTGAGACGGTGGCTTATTACAGCACCGCGTCCGCCTCAATCGGATTTCAACTCGGTGCCCAGGTCAAATCCCAGGTGATATTGTTCATGACCGACGAGGCTCTGGAGAGATTTCGCGACAGTGACGGTTGGGAGGCCGGAGTTGATGGTAGTGTGGCGCTAATAGAGCTTGGAGCTGCTCAGGAAATCAGCTCGAATTCAGTGCAGCAGCCCATCGTCGGATTTATCTTTTCGAACCGTGGGCTTATGTACAACCTGACCTTCGAAGGCTCAAAAATGTCCGAAATCGACCGCTAACAGGGCGGCAGATCTGGCAGAGGAATTATTCGGCTAACATTCCAACCCGACATTGGCCGAACATTAACCGAGCTACCAGGCTGCCACAGAAAATCGCCAGCCTGCGAGCCTTCTTTCTGCTTACTGCGGTTAATCCAACTTAGGGCTTCTTTCCGATTGGCTTACCTCAATAGGAGCTGACTCTTGAGCGCACTCAAAGTGATTCCAGACAAGAACGTCTGCATCTCAGTTTTCTTACTCGCACTCCTCCCGCTTGTTTCCAGCTGCGCCGGTAACCGGGAAGCGCGCACGATGGAAGACGCCAGGAGAATCTCGGTAGTCACTCGTACTGCCCCGGAATTCAGACCTGCACCCGATGCCAGCCTGGTTTGGTATTCTGACATTATCGTTCAGGACCAGGGAGCGGCCGTTCGCGTCACCCCCGAGCAACTGGCAGTCATTAAGCAGACTATCGACTCGCGACTGACGGGCAAGGGCTACCGATTCAGCAGTTCCCCGGACGAAGCAGATTTCATGCTTGCTGCAGCGCTGGTTATGGACCAAAGCGCAGAAAGTCAGAATATTAATCAATTGGTAGAGCTCTATCCCGGGCTTGCCAACTCTTTTAATGACCTGCTTGCAGGTACTCTGCTCGTTGTAATTACCAGGCCGACCGACCCACGAACCGCACCTCTAATGTGGCGCGGAGCCGCACAGGCCTATGCAATGGGTGAGACTCTACCCGCTGACGTACGGCTGTCCAGGTTACAGGGTTACACCGCCCGACTTATAAACGAAGTGCCTGCGGCCGGAGACAGGGATTAAAGACTCACTGATTTAAAACTCTTCCTTAGAGAGTCAAAAAGCCACTACGATTCTTTGCGGATGCGAAATACAGATCGTAGCAGTCTTACCCCTCTGACGATGACTTCAACAGGATTGGATGGCGTTGCTGTCTCACAAGACAGGCAACCGATATTTCCGGGCTGAATCAGCAGGGAGAGTGCGAAAAAACTCCTCCTGTCTTCAGACAGGGAACTGCAGTACCTATCTGTGCATCTACTTTACACAGTAATGCGCACCGACCGCTCTTAATGGAGGGGATCGAACTGTTTGTACTTTGCTTGACACGCAAGCGGATGATCACTTTAATCAATGTCCGGGGTAGTTTGAGGTACCCAAAAATCGCAGATTCCCTACTCAACGCAGGATAATAACCATGAAGAACAGTATTAGTTTAATCTCCCTTGTATTGCTTTCCGCCTGTAACACTGCGCCAACCTATCAAACCGGGCCCAATGCCGAGGTGTCCTTCGACGGCCTGGCCAGGGTAAATAACTCCCGGATTGGCGCCGCCTGGATTCGGCCCGGCATTGATCTCTCCACTTATGACAGCCTTATGCTTGTCGGCGCCGGTATCGAATACCGCTCGGTAAAAGACCGAGGCAATCTGACGGCATCGAGAAGCAGAGCGGACTCTTTTCCTCTCGACGCACGCCAGCGTGCAGACATCGAGGCAACCGTACAGGAAGTCTTTGCCGAAGAACTGGGGGAGGTTGAGGGATTCAGAGTAGTCCAGCAAGCGGGCCCTGATACCCTGGCACTGACAGGAGCACTCATTGATGTAGTTTCTTTTGTCCCTCCTCAGCCACTAGGGCGCACTGACTACTATCTGTCAGAGCTAGGTGAGGCCACACTCGTGTTGGAACTCAGCGATTCCATGAGTGGACAGATTCTGGCTCGTGGCGTGGATGGACGCAGAATCGATTCCACTGGCATCGGCGAGTCGAGTCGAGTGAATAACCGTTTCGAGCTTCAAAACGAACTCAGGCGTTGGGGTACCATTATTCGTAATGTGCTGGAGACTCTCGCGACTACTCCAATTCTGCCGGCGGAGAGCTGAAGCAAAGGCTTAGCTTGCCAGTGACAGATTTTGCGCGGGGCAAATTGCTTACGCGTAAAATCGGCAGCCGGCAGTAACAGGCAATCGTTGGGTTTCTTGCTCGGCAGGGCTTGCTTTGAACGAATCCTGTGGCCCTCGCTCGTGATCGTCACCAGCCCCGAGAAAACGTAAGGACCAGAGAATCGCTGTCGAGTCCCGTGTTAGCACGTGTATTGACGCCGGCGTAGGCGATTTTAAGGCTGCTTCTTCCGATCTGAAATCCGTAACTGAAGGCCCACCCCAGGTCATCGCGGTCATCGTCTTTGTCGATGCCACTGATCGATGATTCACCCCCTGCCCCATAGCCCATGCTCAGACCAAACCACTTACCATTGCTCAGGCTGCGAATCAGATGACCCTGAAGATAAAACAGGGGATCCTGTTCCCGATCGGCTTCGCCGAAGAAATCGTCATTGTCGCCAAAGAAGGAAACCGCAGCAGTAGCTTCCAGTGACCAGTCTCCACTCCTGTATACGGCACCAAACTGCGGCCTGAACGTGAAACGATTGCTGCCGAGATTGATCAATTTGTCATTGGAGTACTCACCTGTGGGTAATTGCACCACCAGTCCCAGCCCAACAATGGTCTCTCTGGAGGCAGCGCCACGGTAGCTTAGAAAGTCCCCTCCCTGCAGCGGCGGAGCGCCTTTCAGATTGATCGCAAACCTAAGTGTCGTATCCGTAGCGCCCACACGTCTTAAAGTGGCTGGTTCTCCGTCCAGCAGGCCGGACCAGGTACCGTTCTGATGCGCCTGCTGAACACTGACTCGAGCCGATTTATTCAGCATCGCGAAAGAGTAAATGTATTTCAGTGCCACTGTGTTCATGTCCAACGTCGCATCTTCAGCGCGAATCACCGGATCGAAGAGAATATCGCCTCTGGTGACCACCGGACCACCACCAAGAAAATGCCCCCCGACCGGCAGGTGAGACCAACGCCTGGGTTCCAGATCCTGCGCAGCTAGGGGAAAGCTCAGCACTGCAAGTGCCCATGACCCGCAGCGTAACTTGCTCAGGTTTAACATCAGCCGACTCCGGAGATAAACACGACAGTTTTCAAGCAAGCACATAGACCTGAAACTGGTTGTCGGATCCGCTGTACCTAGCCTGCTCCGACTCCAATCGGCAAGCAACGGGTGGGGGTTTCAGACTGCCGGAGCCCGTTGTCGTACGATAGCATGGCTTCTGCAAGTTTTTGAATATCTTAATCCAGGGGAACTAAGGGTCCTGAGAATAGCGCAGAACAATTCGACGAGTCCCGTCCTGGTTCAATGAAGTTTCCCGCTGCGAGCGAAACGCAGACGATAGATTAACCTCACGGTGGCCAGGTTCAGCAATGGGGTCGACGCTGCCAGCCCTAACCGCATTGGGTCGGCAGAGCCACCGATCCACGTAACCAAGGGTAGCCTGAGGATTATGACAAAGACCCACGCCAGCGGATCACGATCCTGCCCAAACCAACCAAAGCTACTAATCAGTCCAATTGCCAGTGCGAGAATGTAGATAATCAGCAGCGCCGCTGTAAACCACTTGCAAATTAATCTTGCCATACTCAGTGATACCCTTGACGATTTATTGGCTGCGAGTCAGAAAAGACCTCGTATCCACCCTCTACAACTACTTATCGACAATCTTGATACGGCGCTGCACTCTGGGCTCATGTGCGGGTTCTTGATGGTACAGCTTCCATTCCAAGATCTTTTTTCGAGTTGCGTTTTGTACGCTTTCTGCGTTAACACGATGCCTAGGGAACGTGCGCATTGATGCGACGGCTTGCGTGCATGGCAATTCAAATTATTCAGGCTTGCAACTGATCCCGGAGTTAAGTCATTTGGGCGCATCACACTTTGTAATAAATTGACACTATTTATTAAAGATAGGCAAAGGAAATGAGAGCATACTGTCTAGTTGTTTCCAAATAATAAATCCGTGTCCGGACACCCGGGCATTTAATAGGCGGCCTGACTTCGGGCAGGCTAAGGGGCCTGAATCCATGATTACCCACCCAGATAGAAATCGGTTCATACTGGCGACGAGCGTGGCCTGTATTTTGATGATAATAGCCAGTCCCGCCTTGGCTCAGGCGCCGGTGACCTCTGACAATTCCACGGTTACCTACCCGGCCGAATACTTTGCTCAGTTTCAGCCTTATTCTGTCAATGATATGCTGCAACGGATACCAGGCATCAACCTGGCCCAGGGTGGAGGCCGCACTCAGGGTGGACCGGGTGGTACCAGCGGTAATAGCCGCAGGGGCCTGGGTGCCGGTGGAGATCAGGTACTGATCAACGGTCGACGCATTGCCGGTAAGGGCAATGAAGGCAATTCCCAGCTTTCTCGTATTCCCGCCACAGAGGTTCAGTTTATCGAGATCATTCGTGGTACTTCCGGAGATCTTGATGTGCGCGGAGGCTCCCAGGTCATCAACATTGTGCTCAATGAGGCACAGTCGAATGTGAGCTTCGCCTATGAACTGAATATGGACCGGGCCTACGATGGTGAAATGGTCCCCGGAGGCAAGTTGTCTGCAACCGGTCAGAACGGCGCCTTCAATTATTTTCTCAGTGCGGAAAAAGAGCCACGCTACAGTTTCCGTGACGGCTTCGAGGAAGCCTTCGACCCCAATGGCAACCTTTTGGAGACAGTGGATCGTAATGAAATCACGGACGCCTGGCCCACCACTCTGGTTGCCAACATGGGTTATGAATTCAGTGACAGCGATACCGCTAACCTGAACTTGCAGTGGACCGACAACGACTTTGAATCGAGCACCGATCGGGTCATTACAGGTTTCCAATCCAACACTGTCTCCAGCCAGATATTTGAACGAGATGAGCAGCCGACCGACGACAGCTCCTGGGAAGTGGGCGGCGACTACATGCACGTCTTTACCAACGGCAGCCGCTGGAAGACCCTGTTTATCGTCAACGAGTCAGAGAATTTGTTCGTGCGCAGTCGCTACAAACTCGAAGAAGAGGACGAAATCCGAGATCTCTATCTCTCGAACTATGAAAAAACCCAGGAGCGAATAGTCCGTTCCTCCTATATTTTCGATCTCGCGACCGCTCAATCCATCGAAGCCGGCATGGAGTCTGCGCAAACTATACTGGACACCTCCCTGCAGCTTGGGCTGCTCACCGGCGGAGAGACAGACCCGAGATTTGGCGGACTGACACCTACCACCGACTCGATCGGTACTGTGGAAGAAATGCGCTATGAATATTTCGCCATCCACAACTGGGCGCTCAACGATCGCATGTCGCTGGAGACAACTCTGCTGTTCGAAGACAGCACGATCTCACAAACCGGTAGCCTGACCAACTCGCGGGACTTCAACTTTTTCCGACCAAAACTGGACTATCGTTTCGACATCACCCCTTCGATCCAGTTTCGCGCCACAATCGAAAAAGATGTTGCCCAACTCAGTTTCCGGGATTTCACGGCGGGTGTCGATCAGTCAGACGATGAACAAAATGCCTTCGAAGGCAACTCCGATCTCAGGCAGGAGCAGTCCTGGCGCTACGAAGCCAACTTTGAATACCGCCTGCCAAACGACTCTGGCGTAATCAACACAAATTTTTTCTATCACGACCTGGAAGACCTGATAGACAACGTAGACGTTTCCACCGACGAACAAATTCTGTCAGCCCGCGGAAATATAGGCGACGGTGAGCGCTATGGTTTCAATTTGAACAGCAGCCTGCGGCTCAGTTTTATCAATCAACCCAACATGCTGCTGACCACTGGGCTCAGTTTGGAAGAGTCAACGGTGACGGATCCTTTTCTGCAGCAGGAACGGGAACGCTCCATGGCCGGTGGCGGCAGTCGTTACAGCCTGGGATTCCGTCACGATCTGCCTCAGCTCAATAACACCAACTGGGGAGTAAACATTCGCAGGGAGTTTTATAACGACTTCATTACCTGGGATATCGATAAAATAGAACAATATCCTAAGCAGCCCTTCTGGTTTGTCTGGGTTGAAACCCAGGCCTGGGGCAGCTTGGTCTATCGCTTCGAAGCGCGGGATTCCGGTGAACGTTGCCGAGTTCGAACACGCTACACGGGCGGAACCATCGCAACTGGTTTTATCGATGAAATCGAAGACTCTTGCTCTGTAAACGGGCCCGTTTACGCAGTCAAGATTCGCGGGACTTTTTAACGCACTGCCTGAGAGCATTACCTTAGAGCCCTTTATTGAAGTCGACCGGACTCAGAGTCCTTCGACCAGAGACCCTTTGGCCGCGTGATTAGACCCCCTCTGCACCGCCACTTTGAGTGCAAGTGGCATCCGGCGTCGTTGCTTCTGTTTCACTAGCGCTCAGCCTGTCGCCTGGGCGCAGCGCTATCCACCATCCTGAGATCCTTCAATTTCAGGTAGCCCGCCTACCACAATCCTTTCCAGTTTTTGCGCAATCCCTGTAGAAGTAATATGCTCTCAGGAAATGGGTGTGAGGCGATAAGTGAGACCAACCATGAACGAAAAAATAACGCGGTTGCTCAGTCAACAGTTTTTTCCGCTCATTCTGGTTTCGGCTGGATTGGTTTACTCAAATTACAGTTACGGTCAGCAGTTCGCCTACGCCGAGCCCGCTTCGCAGTTTCAGCATGCGATCGATCGTGCCCGCGAACAAGTTGAAGTATTGATGGAACGTGGTGCCCCCGGCGTATCGATCGCGGTGGGGGTGGACGGAGACCTGGTCTGGGCTGAAGGGTTTGGTTTTGCCAATGTCGAACATCGGCTGCCGGTCACGCCATTGACCAAATTCCGGATCGGCAGCGTCTCCAAAACCATGACATCGATTGCCCTTGGCCTGCTCTACGAAGAAGGTGCAATCGACCTGGATGCACCAATTCAGGACTATCTGCCGGACTTCCCAGACAAGGAAAGAGGTGTGGTCACATTGAGGTTATTAGCCTCCCATCGCGCCGGCGTGCGTCACTATTTACCAGACGGTTCAGATAATCTGATTAAGGACCACTATGACGATGTCGTCGATGCATTGGAAGTATTCAAAGACGATCCCTTGATCGACGTGCCCGGCGCTCGCTATTCCTATTCCAGTCATGGATACAATCTATTGAGTGCGGTGCTGCAGGCAGCCAGTGCGACTGAATTTCTGACTTTAATGCGTACCCGGGTATTTGCACCGCTGAATCTGATCGAAACCGTGGCCGACCACACTGACTACGTCATTAGCAACAGGGCCGCTCCCTATAGCCTCCGTGATACCCTGTTGATCAATGCACCTTATGTGGACAACAGTTACAAATGGGCCGGAGGCGGATTTCTGTCGACGCCTTCTGATCTTGTGCAGTTCGGCTTTGGTGTCTTTCACAGCGGCCTGCTTAAAAATGAGACCCTGTCTATGTTGTTGCAGCCACCGCTGTTACCGAACGGCAGCAGCGCCGATCAGAATTATGGTCTTGGGTGGATGAGGTTTGACGAAGAAGGGGCGTGGGTAGGACACACCGGCGGCTCGGTCGGTGGCAATACCCTGTTCATGATGAACCCGACAGAGGATGTCGTGCTGGCTGTGGTGTGCAACTTATCCGGTTGTCTTGGGTTAAACCGGGACCTGCGCGAGATCGGATCGTACTTTATAGAATAAACTGCAGCATAGAATAAACCGCAGCATAGAATAAACCGCAGATGATCAGGCCAATCCTTTAGCAAAATGCAGCTCCTCAAACTTAGCAAAAATCGGAGACAATCTTGTCGCCAACGGATAATTCAACGCTGGGAAACGCCGGTACGAATGCAAAAGACAGCATAGTCTACAAGAGGTTTCCCCTGTCGACGCGTGTCCTGCATTGGTCATCCGCCATCGCCATTCTAACCTTGTTGTGGAGCGGTTTCTGGATTTTCAACATTCATCCACGTCTGTACTGGGGTGACGTCGGTTATTTCGGTTCACCCGCCGTCGCCGAGATCGTCGCGGACACATCGACCGATCCTGCACAGATGTCACTGAAACTCGGAAGCCTGTCTGTCAACGTTACCGGCATCATGGGCCGGGTCAATACCCAGCCCTTCGTAAGGGTCTTCAACTTTCCAGGCGGATTTCAGTTCGGCGGCACGCGGGCACTGCATTTCACTGCCGCCTGGGTGCTGGTGCTGAGCTGGCTGTACTATGTCTACCATCTCATCAGCAGTGGCAGGCTCAAGAACACCTGGCTGCCAGGACGTGGTGAGCTGAGGCTGGAAAATCTGGGCCGGGAATTGATCAGTCATCTGAAACTGCGCCGAGTCAGAGGCGAAGCGGCGACGCGTTACAACATATTTCAGAAAATCACCTATCTGGCAGTCATGTTTGTGCTTTTACCGCTGGTGTTTTTGACCGGACTAACCATGGCTAATAGCGTCACGACAGCCTGGCCATTCCTGCTCGATTTGTTTGGCGGCCGGCAATCCGCTCGCACCCTGCACTTTGTCTTCGCCTCACTGACCGTGCTCTTCATCCTGGTGCACGTGCTCCAGGTGTTCGTGGCTGGCTTCTTCAATCATCTGAGAGCCATGATCACCGGGCGCTTTCGTGTCACCCCGGAGAGCCAATAATGAGTGTTAAACTGAGCCGTCGTATGGTGATTCAGGGCGCCTTGCTGGGGGGCGCTCTCGGCGGCCTGGGGCTGGCTGTCAATCGCTATCCCGCCCGCATCCGCAACCTCTACGATGTTGCGGATGCGCTCAATTACAGTGTTCATGATTTACTGCTCTCGGGTCAGCCACTCGTGCGCGAATACAGCCAGTCGCAGATCGTCATGGACTTCCCCACCAGTGGGGTAACCGCACCCAGGGACGAGCGCTATCAACTGCTCAAGGAAACTGGCTTCGAAGATTGGGGATTAACCGTGGATGGCCTGGTGGACAATCCGCAGCGACTCTCTCTCGCCGAGTTAAGGGCGCTGCCGGCGCAGACACAAGTCACGCTGCATACCTGCGACGAGGGCTGGAGCGCAATCGGCGCCTGGACGGGCGTGCCGCTCACGACACTGCTCAACCGAGCCGGGCTGCGGCCGGGGGCAAGGTACGTCGTCTTTCACTGCATGGATACACAGTACAATCAGCTTCCCTATTACGAAAGCATCGACCTGTTTGCTGCGAGCCACCCGCAAACCATCCTCGCCTACGCGCTCAACGGCGGGCCCTTGCCGGAAAAGAATGGCGCCCCTCTGCGGCTGCGCATCGAGACCCAGATTGGCTACAAGCATGCCAAATTTGTTGAGCGAGTTGAGGTCGTGGATAGCCTCAGGCAAATCGGCGAAGGCCGCGGAGGCTGGTGGGAAGACTGGAACGGGGCGGTGTGGTACGCGGGACTTTGATGCGGTCAATAGCCAATCAATCTTTATCATTGCTGGACCACAGATTATTCCACCAAAACACGCACAGGCTAAGTGCTAGTGTTCCGAGCGCTTTCTAAAGGAGCAATACATTAAACCAGGCAATTTAGTACATCGCACCGAACTTCGACAGTTAACTTTGGGTTAACTATGGCCCCCGCACCAACCCAGGGGCGGCCGGCAGTAAGCTTGTGTCGATGCAATCAAGGACCTACGCTGAACGGCGAAAGGTGAGCGCTTTTCAGGGCATTTTTCAGAGTGAAGGCAGCCCAGATGGGGGTGGTCCGCAGCGGTATAAGCTTAATGCAGGGCGGAGCGTTTGAAGCTGTTATTGCGCACTGCGAAAAAGGTTTTTGACTGTTGGACAGCATTAAATCTTTATGTAAATGGCGGCGCTGCGCTTGAGGTTACATTTATGGAAAACGCAATTATCAAGAACAGTCACAAATACAAACTGAACCAGAGCCGGCGTTGCCAGAAGACATTACTCAAGTCGATTTTCTTCAGTCTGACAACCCTGCTCATTAGCGGCTATTCTGTGCCAGGCCAAGCACAGTTCGATGTCGTCGAAGCGACTATCGCCGACATTCAGACGGCGCTACGCGCGGGTCAGACCAGCTGCAAAGATGTAGTCACGGCCTACCTGGGGCGTATCGAGGCCTATGACGAGCCCAGCGGCCTCAATGCCATAACCGAAATTAATCCCC
>Ga0207419_1000749_pt1 | contig 27251 bp, 23 predicted proteins | sample ElkSloMetagenome_4_FD_184723 | JGI IMG/M metagenome (GOLD analysis project Ga0207419, IMG submission 184723) | Hot spring microbial communities from Elkhorn Slough, Monterey Bay, USA - MD2A (version 2) | ecosystem: Environmental > Aquatic > Marine > Intertidal zone > Estuary: Microbial mat ... | reverse complement strand
CCGGTCGCCATCCGCGCGCGCACTCACACACTGGGACGGTAGTCCTGCGGCGGAAACCGGGACGACAGCATAACCTGGCAGCCTTTCGAAGAAGACGAGCTTGCCTGCGCCAGTGGCCTGACCTTCGATGTCGGCGTTGTGCCCCACCAGCGCCATCCTCGGCCCTGAAGTCGGCGCGGTATTCACGACGGCGACGTCATTGCCCCCAAGAACCTGTGCGGCGCGAGCGGCGGCATCTTCGGCCATCTTCCTGATTGCCGAAAAGTCTTCACGGGCCTTGTCGAAGACCTGTCCGATGGATGTCCCCGTGATGATATCGTGGAACTGGTTGAGGCACAGCAATCGCCATGCTTCGTCAAGGTCGGGGTTCTGGCCCGCCATGACGGCCATCGCCTCTGCCTCGTGCAAGGCCCATTCCGCCTTGCGGTTGGCGCGTTTGATCCATCCTTGCGAGGTATAGGTCCCGCGGTGCCCTTCGAGGTAGTGTTCTCCGTGCCAGATCGGAAGATCGGGGATGTCCTTGATCGCCTGCAGGGTGTCGCGCACGGTACTGTATCTGAATTGCGGCATGCCCGGCATGGCCTTGAAAGCACGCGCTTTGGCCAGAAGGTCCTCGGTCGGGCCGCCCCCGCCGTCGCCGTAGCCGAAGCAGATCGGAAGATCGCCCACGGAACGCGGCGCCGTCGATCTTGTCGCAGTGCCCAGGACCTCGGCAGCGGTCAGATCGCTTTTGTAATTCGTCGGGAATGGCAGATATTGCACATCGCGCGGTGTCGTGAGCACGTGGGCCATGACCCGGGACCCGTCCAGTCCTTCCCAATGATGCGTTGTCGAGGGGACCTTGCTCAACTGATTCCAGTTCAGCTTGTTGGTGACGAAGAAGTCCAGCCCCGCCAGTTTCATCAATTGCGGGATCTGTGCGGGAAAGCCGAAGGTGTCGGGCAGCCACAGAACCGGCGTTTCGACATCACCGAAGGTGTCCCGGAAATACGTGCGCCCCAGCACGAGCTGGCGGACCAGCGACTCTGACCCTGCGATATTCAGGTCCGGTTCGACCCACATGCCCCCCATGACTTCCCAGCGGCCCTCTGAAACGCGATCCTTGATCCGAGCGAAAAGGGCAGGGTAATCCTGTTGGGTATAGGCATAAAGCTGGGGCTGGGAATGGGAAAACCGGAACTCCGGATCCTCGTCCATCAGGCGCAACACATTGGTGTAGGTTCGCGCATTCTTGAGCCTGATCTGATCGATGGTCCAAAGATAGGCGATATCCATATGCGCGTGCCCGATCCCATGCAGGGTCACATCCAGTGGCGGACCTGCCTCGGGAAGTTGTGATTTCAAATAGGCCAGGGCCTGCGGCGCAGTATCATGAAGCGGTCGGCCGATCGGGGCGCGTGTATCCAGCAGGCGAATTGCCCGGTCCAGTGTGTCGAGCAAGGCGGTGCCGGTCTCGTCGGCAAGCTGTCTGGACGTATCCAGTACGGTTTCCGCCAGCCGGTGAAATTCAAGCAGCACGGGGTCCCTCTCGACCAGTGCGGGGGTGCCCATGAAAAGTTTGGACTTTGACGTCAGGTCGGGCGGCCAACCCGCCATGCCTGTCCATCCATGAAGCGAGAGAACATGGGAGCCGCCGTCGGCCAAAAGAGGATCGAGCGGTATCGTGTGGTGGTATCGATCCGCAGAACCGACCGGGGCGCTGTCGATATGGACCAACGCCTCGGGATGATTGAATACATCGCCCAGAATTCCCAACGGCAGGTGCAGGGCGATATTCTGCCTGTCCCAACCGTCAGGCACCTGGAACGTTGTCTTCATGACGAAGTTGAGGTCGGCATGTCCCCAGTAGCTCTGGTGGGGAACCTCTTCCCAATCGGTCGGATCGCTGCAGATCGGCGCATCCAGCATTGGTGCGGGCAGCCGCAGCATCCGAAAATGCGGCAAGACCGACGAGCGCCGGTCCACATGCGGCGCAATCAATTCAAGTCGCGCCGCGATCTTCTCGTAGGTGAATGGCCAGCGTCGTGTCATGCCGTCTGCAGATCGAACCCTGGCACGATGCCGCGATAGACTGATCGTGCCTGCACGGCCTGCGCCTCCAGTTCTGCTGGGTCCCAGTCCTGCCTGCCGTCGCCCCAGCTGCGCTGGAGGTCAGGCCACGGAATGCTGTCGATGAGAAGCCTGGTGTAGGGATGCTGGGGCGCGCCGATGACCTCCTTGGGTGGACCCGCTTCGACGACATGGCCTTTGAACAGAACCATGACGTAGTCGCTGACGTGATAGGCAGTGGCGAGGTCGTGGGTGATGTAAAGTATGGAGATGCCGTATTTGTCCTTCAGGTCGTAGATGTTGGACAGGATCGACGCGCGCAGCGACGCATCCACCATCGATACCGGTTCGTCGGCGATCAGCAGTTTGGGGCTGAGCATCAGCGCACGCGCAACGACAAGGCGTTGGCGTTGCCCGCCGGACAGCTGATGCGGATACCGGTTCAGGACCAGGTCGGGATCGAGTCCCACAGCAGCGCAGGCCTCTTGCATGGCCGTTCGTGTATGCGCATCGGATTTGGCCAGCCCGAACTGCTTGAACGGGAATTTCAATGCGTGACTGACGCGGTAGAACGGGTTGAAACAGGCATAAGGATCCTGAAACACGGCCTGTACATTCCTGCGGAAATCCAGCGATTGCGCAGCGTTCATCCGTGCCACGTCCCGGCCCTCGAACAACACGCGCCCCTGACTTGGCGGGTTGAAGCCGAGCATGATCGATCCCATCGTCGATTTGCCCGATCCGGACTGGCCGACGATGGAAATGATCTGTGGTGTGTCACCTTGCAGCGTGAAAGACATTGGCTGCAACGCTGTGACCGTGCCGTAGTCCTTGCGCACGCCTTCAAAGCGCAGCAGCGGTTCTGCGCTTGCGCGGTCGGGTGCCTTTGCGCGCGCGTCAGGATTGAGAAAGCTTTCGCCGCCCACCAGCGGCACGGATGCGATCAGATCCCGGGTATACGGGTGTTCGGGGGCTTCGAGAATTTGCCGCACAGTGCCATGCTCGACCAATTCGCCGTTCCGCAGCACAGCCAGTTCATCCACGGTCTGCGCCATCAACCCCATGTCATGGCCGATCAGCATCAGGCCCGAGCCGATCTTCTTCTGGATCGCCTTCAGGGTCTGCATGACCTGACGCTGCGTGACCACATCAAGAGCAGAGGTGGGTTCGTCGGCGATGATCAGTTCGGGGTTCAGGATGATACCCATCGCGATGCAGACACGTTGTTTCATGCCGCCGGACAATTCGTGCGGATACAATTGCGCGGTATGCGCAGGCAGCCCCACGCTGTCCAACGCGGCGTCGGACCGACGTTTCAACGCCTCGCGATCCATCTTGCCTTCATGTGCGATGATGCCGTCCCACATCTGCGGTTCGACCCGCATCACCGGGTTGAGCGAATTCATGGCACCCTGCGGGATATAGGCCACGCGGGACAGGCGCGTGCGGCGCATCTGTTCTTCGCCGAGCTCCAGAATATTGGTTCCGCCCAGTTCGATCGTACCGCCGGCGACGCGCCCGGGTTCCGCCAGCATTTGCATGACCGCCAAAGCCGTGGTGGTCTTGCCCGACCCGCTTTCACCGATGAAGCCCACGCGCCGGCCCTTGTGAATGTCCAGCGACAGCGCTTTCACGGCCTGCACGACGCCTTGCGGGGTCGGGAACTCGATCGAGAGATCCTTGAGGGTGAGGACGGGTTTATCGGTCATGACAACTTCCTCAGGCGGGGGTTCGACACTTCGTCGAGGCCCAGATTGATCAGCAGAAGGCCGATGAAGATGATCGCCAGCAGCAGTGTGGGAATGCCCCACCACCACCACAGGTTCTGGATCAGTGCACCTGCGTTGATCGCCTCGTAGATCGTGCGTCCGAGTGTCGGAATACGCTGCGGGCCGAGGCCCAGCACTTCGAGACCGACGGCAGTCACGATGGATGTCGTCACCGAGGCGATGAACGATCCGAAAAGGTATGGTACCAGATTGGGCATCATTTCACGGAACATGATGTGTGAAGTGCTGGCACCGGACAGTTGCGCCATCTGCACATAGCCCGATTGCTTCATCGAAAGCACTTGCGCGCGGATCAGGCGGGTGGGCGATTGCCAGACGAAGCCCGCGATCAGCAGCGCCATCATGGTCAATGACACGTCGCCGAAGGCGGACTGGAACACCACGAGGATCAGCAGGGGCGGGATCGTTATCATCACATCGGCGCTCACGCGGATGATATCATCGGCACGGCCGCCCAGAAAACCCGCCGAGAAGCCAAGGAAGATGCCGATCGACATGCCGATCAACGATGCCAGCAAGCCAACGAACAACGTATTGGGCGCACCGATGATGATGAGTGCCAGAAGGTCACGGCCCCCGCCATCGGTGCCCAGCGGATTTGCCATGCTGCCTTCCTGGCCACGGAGATTTTCGAAGCCGACCGGTGGCAGACGCAGCATGCTGGAGCCTGTAAACACCAGATCGGGATCCCACACGAAGCGCCCGATGATCCCCAGGGCGATGACGCCGAGAAGCAGCGCCGCGCCCCAGATCAGTTTTGGGTTGAGCCAGGGGTTGTCGAACCTTCGGATCCGCTTGGCTTGTCGCTTTGCGGCGCTCGTCAGGGGGATGTTGTCTTGCGGTGTCATATCAGGCCACCTCATGCCGGATACGGGGGTCGATGAAGGGATAGACCAGATCGACAAGGAAGACGCTCAGTGCGGTAATCACGATGATGACGAAGCTGACGCCCTGAATGACCGGAAAATCCTGATTGAGGATCGCGTCATACAAAAGCTTGCCCATACCGTTGTAGGCGAAGATGCGTTCCACCAGAACCTGCCCCGCGATCAGCAATCCGATCTTGAGCGCGAAAGCGGTGATCTGGGGCAGGATCGCGTTGCGGATCATGTAGCGGTACAGAATGTAGCGCGGGCGCAGTCCCTTGGCTTCGGCCAGCTTAACATAGTCTTCCCCCTGAACACTGATCATCAAGCCACGCATGCCAAGCGCCCAGAACCCGAAGGTCACCACGACGATCGACAGGGCAGGCAGGAAACCATGGTAAAGCACCGATTGCACGAACGCCCAGTTCCAACCCGGTTCGACAAAGATGCTGTAAGCACCGGTGAGTGGAAACCACTGGAGCTTTGCCGAAAAGACCCACATCAACAACAGCCCCGACAGGATCGGCGGGATCGACGTGAAGACCATTGCCGCCGGAATGGCGACCTTGACGAGTTTAGGCGACCGCTCCCAGACCATGAGCGCGCCCAACAGGTTGCCGATCACGAACGTGATGATCAGCGAGAGGATCATGAGGCCCAGTGTCCAAGGCAACGCATTGAGGATCAGGGTGGAAACAGGTGTCGGGAACGCAGCGGTGGACAGGCCGAAGTCGAAGACGAGAGCGCCCGAGATGAACCTGAAATACTGTATCAACAGCGGCTCATCTATTCCCATGTTGGCGCGTAGCTGGGCCAGAATCTCTTCGGAATTGGCGACAGAACCGGCCCCTGCCGCCATGCGGCCGAGCGCGATTTCGGCGGGATCGACAGGTGACAGGCGCGGAATGATCCAGATGATCGTCGCAGCGATCAGGATGGTCAGGACCAGCGTGGTCAACCGGTTGATGAGATAAGCGCGCGGAATGCGTCCCATAACGTCTTTCCTCGATGCGAAGGTTGGCGGGATAGCGCCGTCGGGCGTGGCTGGCACCTTGAGGGGCGGCGCCAGCCACAGTCTCGGGGAGGGTATCAGTTACCGGCAGGTTCCAGATTGTGGATGATCTGGTGTGTGTGGTTCCACCAGAAGAAGGGATGGTTGTAGTAATTGTCGGCCGTGGGCCATCCCGTCCAGTAGGTTTCGTTCATGGGCAGCAGCTTGGCGGCCTGCACCAGCGGAATGAACGGCATTTCCGCATCGAGATAGGCATAGGCCTCGGCAACCAACGCCGGGATGGCTTCATCGCCGAGCGGGCGTGCGGCGATGTCATCGATGATCGCGCTGTAGCGCTCGGCGGCCGTACTATCCCAACGGGCGGTGTTGTTGAAACCGGGGCTGCGTTCACCCACAGGCACCACGTCATCCACGGTATAGCGCCCCATGGAGGCCCAGGGTTCGTTCACTGAGCCGCAAGACAACCAGCTGTAGGACATCTCGTAGGCGCCGAACGGCAGGACCTCGCCCCAGAACACGCCGTTCTCGACGGGCACGGCGCGCGCATCTATGCCAGCCCGCTGAAGCTGTTCGACCACGACATCGATCGTACGTGTATATTCGGTGGAGGCAGAATTGACGTGGATTTGCACCGAGAGAGTTTCACCGTCCTTGCTGTAGTAATCACCGTCACGGGACCAGCCTTCGGCCTCGAGCAACGCCTGCGCGGCTTCAACATCGGCAGTTGCGGCAAGGCCATAGCCTGCATCGATGACAGCGTCGATGAACGGTGCCATCGACCCGTACTGCGCGAACATCGTGGCGGATGCCGTCGTGGTGCCTTCATAGGCGACATTCACGATCTGGGTGCGATCGATGATATTCGCGACCGCCTTGCGCATGTTGGCATTGTCCCACGGAGCGACTGTCGTGTTGATTTCCAACTGACGCGCGCAGGGGTCTGCGGCGGCATAAGGATAATCCGCATACCAGGCGATGACATTGGGGTTTTGTGCCTGAATCGCTTCGAACGTGCCGATGGTCACGTTCTGGGCCGCATCCAACTGGTTGGCCGCCATCAATTGCGCGCGGCTTTCCTCACCGCCGGTTTCGATGAAGACCACGCGTTCGGGCGCGGGCAAGTCCATGAAACCGGTCTTCGCGCCCCACCAGTCATCGTTGCGGTCCCAGATCGCACGGTTGGACGCGGCCGAGGTGAACGTGTACGGACCGGTCCCGATGGGCGGGTTGAAAGCGAAGGTCGCTGGGTCCTGACCGGCCCAGATGTGCTCTGGCATGATCAGGAAAGAGCCAAAGATGCGTACGCCGAAGTTTTCCACGATGAAACGCGGGTTGGGGGCGTTCAGCGTGAAACGCACTGTCAGGTCGTCGATCTTTTCGACCGAGGCGACTTGCGCCCTGATCGTCGATGCCTCGCGCGATGATATCTCGTCGTTGGTCAGGGCGATGTCGGTCGTGAAGATCACATCGTCGGCGTCGAACGCTTCGCCGTCGGACCATTCCACCCCTTCGCGCAGGGAAATGGTGAACTCGGTGCTGTCTTCGTTGCTCTCAAAGCCCGTGGCCAGCCACGGGTCGAGGTCGCCCGTCCCGTAATTGAGAATGAAAAGCGGCTCCCACATGGTCTGGTGGGCGCCGTGCATCCGCTTGGTGCCCGGGGTCATCCAGTTGAAGTTCTCGGGGTCCTGAATGGTGCGATCGAGGTCGAAGATGACCGTGTCTTCGCGGGCGACGTCTTGGGCGAGGGCCGCAGACGTCACAAGGACAATCGCCGAAGTCGCCAGAAGTAGTCTTGTCGGTTTCATGTGGTTTCCTCCCAGAAAAGGGCTTTCGCCCGGTATTTTGTCCGGCTAGCGGACGTAGTCCATGACCAGAACGCGTGTACGTTCCGGCAGGTCATCCTTTGTCAGTCCATGTGTGGCGCCGAAGGCGAAATCGATATCCTCTTCCTTGAAATGGCGCAGGAAACTTTCGATCCACATCGTGTTTCGTGGCCGATAGGTGAGCGTGCGGAAATGCATCGGGATCACGAGCTTGGGCCGGGTGCGGTGGATCATCTCCATCAGGTCGGGCAATTCCAGCGTGAGATATCCCCCGGCCAGAGCGAAGAGCACGTCGACATCCTCGAAGAAAGCCTGTTGCGCATCCGTCAGCGGGTTTCCCACGTCGCCCATATGCGCAAACCTGATCCCGTCCAGCGTGAAACGGTACATGCCGTTCTGCCCCGGAACCTCGTGTTCGGGGTGGTGGTCCCACTCCGCGGCTTCGATAGCCCTGATTTCGATATCATGGGCCACAGTGACGCCGCCGGTCTGCGCTACTTTCAGGGCGTTCACGACAGTCGGGTTGCCTGCAATCAGATCCGCGCGGCAATGCGCACTGTCGTCATCCGACGAAATGATGACCAGATCGGCGGGATCCTCGATCGGCGCATAGCCGACACCTTCGGGTGTATAGGGATCGGTGATGATCCTGGGTCCCGTTTCCGGCGTCAGTCCGAACGCCGCATGGCCAAACCATCTGATATCCATCAGTTGTTCCCCACGACATGAGGGCTGCACGTTCGGGTGATGTCGTCGTTGTCCGGTCGCGGGTGCGTTTTCCAGGCGCCCGCGGATCCGCGACACAGCACCGCTTCTACGCCGGCAGCCCATGCCGGATCCGTGATCCGTACAGACGGGGGGCAGTAGCGCAGGGTCAGACCACAGCGGCGACGGCTCGACATGTTCGGCTTCGAGCCGTGAACCAGCATATCGGCATGCAGCGACATCTGCCCCGCCTTCAGGGTATTCGTGAAGGGGGTGCCCAGGGTTTCCGCATGGGCCGTCTGCTTGTGGAATACCGCGTCGCCACCGGCTGCCTGCACGTCCAGCGCACCGCGGTCATGTGTGCCCGGAATGAACCGCATTGCAGAGTTTTCCGCATCGGTATCATCGATGGCCAGCCAGACGGTAACCGTGCGGGCAGGAGAAAGCGCCCAGAAAGACGCATCCTGATGCCATGGCACAGCTTTGGGGTCGTGCGGCTTCTTGGACAGGATGGCCGACGCCCAACACAGGATGTCGGGCCCGATGATATCTTCGACATGATCGAGAATTTGCGGATGGGTCGCGATATCCCACAAGCCGCGAAGGCGGGCTTGATAGCAATTCACCCCATAAGCGCCATCATCCCCCAGATCTGCCATCAACCGGTCCAGATAGCTGCGGATTTCTGCGATTTCATTGGGGGAAAACACGTCAAACGGCTGAACGAAGCCATCCGTATTGTACCGCCTCATGTCAGCAGCCGAAAGCTTCTTGCCATCGCGCACGGGCGATGGGGCAAAACTCAGATCATGGATCTCATTGAGCACAACGATATCTCCTCCCGCGGTCATCGTTGATCCAAGACGCGCAGAAGTCACCAACAGACTTTGATATTATTTTCTACTATATTGATATTTCTTTGCTGCAGGGCGGCATTTTATTGTTAATATTGGGATATGTGGAAAACGACATTTTCGATAGAAGAGTACATCGCACCGGACGAAGCATTTCATTTCGCCCGCAAATCGCTTGCGAAGCGGTTCCCCGAGGCGGCACACGATCATGACTATTTCGAAGTTTTCCTGATCGAAAGCGGCCAGACCAGTCACTGGGTAAATGGCGAGATGCAGCAATTAGAACCGGGGGATCTGGCTTTCGTCAGACCGCGTGACGTGCACGCATTCAGTGCCGACCGCACCAAAGGGTGCCAGATCATCAATGTGATGTTCAGGGTCGAGACAGCGGCCCACCTCAGGGCCAGATACGCCCAAACGATTGCGAACGCCTTCTTCGACAGCCCTGCGCCATTGCCGGAGATGCACAAGCTCGACCCTGTGAGGTTCGCACGTGCGATCAATGTAGCCCGGCAATTGCAAACCGCGCATCGTTCACTGGCCCGGATCGAAGAGTTTCTACTGGTGCTCACAAATCGCGTCGCGAATACCACAGGCGGCGTGGACCGGAACGCTCCGCGCTGGTTCGCCGAAGCCTGCAGCGCGGCCCAGTCACAAGACGTGTTCCGTAAGGGCGCCGCTGGCTTTGTTGCGGCGGCGGGACGCAGCCATGAACATGTCTGCCGGACTTGCAAGGCAGTTACGGGTCTGACCCCGTCGGAATATATCAACCAGGTGCGGATCGAATATGCGGCGCACCTTCTGCGGAGCGACGAGCAGCCCATTCTCGATGTGGCGAATGCCTGCGGCTTTGACAACAGCAGCTATTTCTATCGGCTGTTTCAAAACCAGTACGGCACAACGCCGCGCAGATATCGACTGGAAAACCAGCGAGACCCGTTTCAGATGTCCGGTCAGGGCGATCGATAGGCGGGAGCCTGCGAGCCCCGGCAATCCATTCAGACCGCCACCTGTCGATATGTCACTCCCCGATGCGGAGGGTTTGTTCGTTTCCGTCCTTGAGCACGCGCACCGACCTGTCCGTGATTTCAAGCACTTCCCATGGGCCCAGCGTCGCATTCGTTTCAAGGCGATAGAGCTGCGGACTTGTCGAGGTTCTGACGAGGGCGATGCGGGCGTCGCCTTCTCCCAGAATGCCGACCAGAGCCAGCGTAGGTTCAGGAGGCGGCGCAGGGGGTGCCTCGGGTGTCGCCGTCGGCTCGGGCCGGCGGGTGGCGTGAAACAGCGGCCGTTCGGATGTCACCTCGATGAAGCCCGCCAGTTTTTCGTCCATCGCCTGCACGCGCGCAGCCAAATCGACTGTCGGGGTCGTACTTGCGTTCGGGACCACTGCGGCCCGTGGGATCCATATCCAGAGGCTCGCTGCGCAGAAGCCCGCCAAGACACCGGCACCTATCAGCCAGCCCAGCCCCTTTGATGATGTCGCCTGCGTCATCTTTGTGCCAACCCGTAAAGCTGAAGCTGGAAGGATATGCGACGGATCGCATTGCTGCGGGTCGCACGCGCCCGGCGTAGCGAAATTTCCTCGATGAACACGATAGGTTCAAGTGACGCCAAACCATGTAGGAAGGTTGGGAGTTCTGTCTCGGGTGCAGTGCCATTCACAGTGAGATTGAGGCGTACATACCCGTCGATCTGTTCAATCTGGTCCGTGCGGATCACATCGACGGCGATTGAGTGAACGTCCGCAAGCTCTTGCAGGTTTGTTTGCAGAATGGCCTGGGCCAGTTGCGGCGTGTCACCGACGTGGAAGGCATCGTCTGAAAGCCCGCCGGTCAGCGCCCCGTCTTGGGACACCGCCGCGGCACGGGCAATCACTGCATTCATGTCCACCATTTCTGCTTGTCGGGCTTGTGTCGCGTTCATGGCCCAGACACCCAAAAGGCCAATCAAGACGACGACGCCATAGCCAAGGGCCATGACAACGGCCTTGGGCCGTGATGGTTTTGCAAAACGAAACCCGCTCATGGAACCGTCTTGGCCAGGGTGGCCGCAATCCTGAACCTTTCCAGGTTCTGCGTGTTGTCGCGCGTCACGGGCGAGGCAAACCGTATGTCGGTCAGTTCCGGCAAAGTCGACAGAAGGCGCGTGATCTCTGCAGCCGACGGGGCATAGCCGATCATCGTGACCGTGTCCTCATCGACGATCAGTTGATCCAGCCAGACGCCATCGGGCAGAAGGGCGCTGAGTGTTCCTGTCATCGCGAGTTTCTCGGTAGACAGCTGCAACGCTTCGTCCAATCTGGTCAAACCCGTGATCGCCTGCGCTTGGCCCGCAAGCGTCGCCTGGGCCGCCGCTGCCTGATCGCTCAGCTGGCTGTGGGTCAAGCTGCTACTTGCGAGAGCCACGATTGCCGAACCGCAAAAGATGATCGCGCCGAAGAGACTCATCAACAAAGGGGCAGGGAGCCGCGTTACGGAAGGCCATTTCGCAGGTGCGTGACCCGCCCATAAAGGACGCGCCGCGAAAACGTTGTTGCGCGAGACGCGCCTTACCAATCCGACACTGAAACCGGCGTCCGCGATGATGCCAAGCGCGTCATCGACAGGTGCGCGCAACAGAACTGCAGCCCGCGCGCGCCAGCGTCCGTCAGCCTGTTCCTCACCGACCCAGAATGAGTAACTGACCTCTGGGCTGAAGGGCGACCGAAACGCCACCTCATGTTCGATGATGCGGTGAAGTTCGGGCAAGGGGGCATCCGGCAAGCTGAACGAGAGATCTATGCAGCTTTCGCCCTCGAAAACGAGATCGAGTGCAACCGGGCCAGTTTCAGTCGCGACCTTGTCCAGCGCTTGCCTGGACAAGGGCTCGGCGTGTTTGCCGTCTGTCTTGCGCAGGTGGCATCCGTTCTCGTCGAAGCTGACACAATAGTCCGACAACGGAACCTGTTCTGCGCGAGGCAGGGCCAGTTCGACCATCCCCTGGTAGAGGTGGTTCTTGACTATGTTGCTCTTGCTTGCGGGGGCCTTCGCTGACGCGCCCCTTTCGGCTGCAGATTGCGGTTCGGTCACACTGGTCCCATGCGCTGAAGGTCACATCGGCGCTGTGACCTGAATCAGGCCATGCCACCGAAGAGCGAGTGGTCAGTAAAATCATGACCCGGGAAGATTGTCGAGACGGGCGTCTCGTCCATCCCCATGTGCTTGACCATGATCTCGCCGACTATGTCACGGTAACTTGCCATCGTTGGCACCCAGTTACGACTGACGACACTGTCATGGATCGTCTCTACGTCGGGACCAAAACCACCAACGGTCGGACCACCGAATGCAAACCACGCACCACCTTCGCCATGGTCAGTGCCAAAGTTGCCATTCTCTTTCTTGGTCCGCCCGAACTCGCTTCCCACGAGCACGACGATGTTGTTCATATCTGCGCCCATATCACGCCAGAAGCTCAGGAAATCCGAAGCACCCTGGGCCATGCTGCTGTGGTAGCGCTTGTCTGGATCGGTGAACGGATCTGATGACGGTTGGTTTCCGTTCAGCTGGATCTGGTTCGAGTGCGTATCCCAGCCGATGTTCCAATCCAGCGCTGCGACCTCGAGCGGTATGCCGGCCTTGATCAGTTGCGCACAGAGCCGTAACCCGCGCCCCAGCGACGAATTGCTGTACGAAATGAGATCGCTTGCCGGAGTATAAAGCTCGGCAGCGCGTGCCACATCAGCGATCGACTCCAACATGACAGCCTGGTTGTCTTTGATATTTCCTTCGGCGGCGGACAAGTCCACATCGTGTGAGGAAATCGAACGCATCATCTCGGTAAGGCGGTTGTCGGCGCAGCCGTTGCCTTCACAGAAATGGCGATCCTCGATTTCGTATCCGCCTGCGTCCTGAATTGTCGGCACCTTGATCTCGCCGCGGATTTCGGTGCTCAGGGACGTCTTGCCTGCAACGATCCCGCGTAGCGGATGGGTATAGGTGTCCTCTTCCTGCATGTAGCGATTGAGGTAGCCGTCGATGAGATTGTTGCGCGCACCGGTCCCGATCCAGCGCTGACAGTCAAAGTGAGAGCGATTTGCACCCGCAAACGAGGTTGCAGGCGCAATCATCATGTTCCCGCTGTCCCAAATTTCCTGGAGGGCCTGCAAATTCGGGTTCATTTGCCGCATGTCACTGCCAAGATTGATGGCGCGGCCACCCTCTGCGCCGGATGCCGGCGGGATATAGAGGTTGGGCCGGTAGTCGCGGTATGCGTTCATGGTATCCCCGACCAACGGGAACAGGTGAAGGCCATCAGCACCCCCGCGCATGAAGACCTTGATGAAGGTCTTGCCCGACTCTTGTGCGAAAGAGAATTTGGGCGCTCCAGCAATGCCGGCCATAGTTGCGGCAGAGGCGAGGGATTTGATGAAATCTCTACGTGTGGTCACGATCTTGCTCCAATCTGTCGCAAATAGCTTATTGCAAAAGGAAACTCGGGCTGACGGCGATAACACCCATCGCGCGCCGGAGTGCCGCTGTTTCGTTCATGCCTTCTCCGAAAGGATCGAAGACACCGTCCTCTCCTTTCAGAGCAGCGACGACATTCTCGAACTCCACGGATGTGAAGCGGTCGGCCGTCGCGATTGTCAGCAGGTAGGCCGCAACCTCTTCCGCGGATTCGATATTGGCGTCCTGAATGTCGTTCAACAGATCAACGCCGTAGGCTTCACTCGAGCGGATCAGGTCTCCCATCCGGTCGTAAACGGTGACGAGCGTCGCAGAGCTTGTCCATGCATCACCGACTTCGGGTAGCCCGGTAGGGGCAGCGAAATTCAATGGCACATAACCCGCTGCTTCGAACATTTCGCGGAAGCGGCCATAAAAGTTCTCGCCAGAGCGATCGGCGGTCGGCTCGGCACCGAATGCGCGGATCACCGACGCGGCATATTCGAACGGGGTCTTTACCTTCGTGCGCTGGTATTCGACCTGGGTGATGTAGCTTGGGTCAAGCAAGATGGCCTCAAGCATGGGTACGACTTCGCCGCCCGATGCTTGCCAGGCTGCCGAACAGGCCTGCACGAGGTTCGCAGGAGGCTGGTCCGCGACGAGAAGCTGGACGATCTTCCCGCAGACGAATTCGCGTGTGTTCACGTTCTGTGCAAGAATTGCGATGAGTTCCTCACCCTCTTCCACACCTGCCGGACCTTCGCGACCCGCAATGGTGACACCCAGGAACGGAACCGTCTTGTCACCCAGTTGATGACGTTCAGGGAAGAAATTGAAACGGTACTCACGCGCAACGCCGGAGGCGTCGGGATTGGTCTGTTCGTATGCCCAGCCGGTGAAGATCTGTGCGACCGCATCGATGTCGGTTTCATCATAGCCTGCATCAACGCCCACAGTCGAAAGCTCGAGGATCTCACGGCCATAGTTCTGATTTGGCCGGCCGCGGCGGTTTTCGTCATTGTCGAGGTATTGCGACATCAACGGGCTTTGCGCGCTGTAGAGTAGCAGGTCTTCAAAGTTGCCGAAGGCATTCTCACGGAAGAACTCGCGGTCGGTGATGTTCTGTTGGTACATTCTTGTACCCTTCGTCACCGCGTGAAAGTGATTGGCCCAGAAGTTGCCCATGATGACTTGCAGCTGTTTTTCACTGTAGGCGGCGTGGGCAATGCTGTTTGCCAGAAGCGAGCGGAACATGTTCCGGCTGGAATCCGTCGTTCGGTTCAGCAAACCTTCGGGATTGGTGCTTTCGAATGCACGGTCGTCGATCGACGCAGGATCCAGTTGCTCACGCACGTAAGCTTCGAAGCCGATAGACCGGATCCGGGCGTAAAGCTCTGGGGTGGCGCCATAGGTCAGTCTGCTCAACGCTTGACCCACGCCGTCTTGGGGGGGACGCCCTTGAACAGTGTAGCTGACCGGCACGGATTCAACTTCCGTATTGCCGCTCAGCATGCCCGTCAATGTCACGGTCACATTCTCACCGGCGCTGAAGTCCTCCGGGAAAAGCCGGACGGCGAATTGGCCGGTCTGGCTGCCGATATCGACGGTCGTTGTCCTGTTCGACGGAGACAGAGAGACCTGCACGGTGTCGAACATCGTATTGTCCATGGCCGCGCCGAAAAGCGTCGTGCCCGTGTTTGGAACAATGCCTTCTTCATTACCGGCTGAAACGAGCTGGATGGCCTGGTCGACTTCGACGTTGGGCGGTGGCGTCAAAGGCGAGACCGCAGGCGTATTGGGGTCCGATACAGCTGGCGGGGCCGGAGTAGGCGTTGGGGTTGGTGTCGGGGTCGGTGCAGGCGGTGTGCCCCCACCCGAGCCCGGCGCAGGTGATCCCGGATCAGAGCCACCATTCATTCCGCCGCCACCACCGCCACCTGACGTTGCACCTCCGCCAGAGACAAGACCGGCACCAGCCATGCTTGCGCTCGTTCGCGTCGGTGCCACGTCAGCGCCGCCGTTTTGCATCACTTGCGGGGTGGACGCATTTGCCATCGTGCCGGACGGAGACTGCGTCGAGGGATCGAACGCAGCTGTGCGTTCCGCATCCGCCATGCGAGAGGATCCGCCACCGATCAGGAAAGGGGTGCGGTTGATCGTCCCGGCGGGCGCGCCAGCGGCCAACACGCTCTCACTTGGGGTGCCGAGGATGGACCGCGATGCGACGAGCCCTGCAGCGGCGTCCGCGTCGATCTCGGTCGAGACTTCAGTCAGCACAGAAGGCTCTTGGCCTGATTTATTGATCGTTATCTGCCCGAGATATTCGCTCTCCGACATGAGCCCCTTGATCGCGATGACATGATCGCCCGGTTCCAGCGTGACAAGCCCGACAATCGTCTCGCCGACCTCAGCCATGCGTGTGCCGGTTGCATCGATCAAGAGTACCCCGTCGACGAAGATCTCGATGTTGGTATTTGCCGGAGCCCTGACAGCGTATAGTCCCGCGACGGGTACGTTCAGCTGGCGATACACCTCTCGGGCTTCAATCATCTCCAGAAAGGAGTCGCCCCCGGTCGTGGGGGTGGGCGTCTCCGCAACCGCGACAGATGCCAGAAGCGACGCCACCGCTGATAGAACACAGCTCTTTTTTGCAATAAAATACCGCACATCCACTCCCGTAGGCCATTCGACACTGTTAATTTCTGAGGGCGCCGTAAAATTATGGCAACTTCTCATCCACTCTTGTCAAGCATAGGTGGATTTTTGCCTATATTCTGCCAAGTTACGGACCAGTTTACACCTTACACAAGGTTTGTTTCCTGTTTGGAGACGATGGCGTCATTGCGCTGCGGCGCGCATGGTGTCAACCATGAACACGGGTGGAATCGGGGTTGCGCAGAGATGAACAGAGTCGTCACCGTCCATCTTGATGATATCGAAATACCGCGGAAGTTCCTTGAGGATGGGACGCTTTCGGGGAATGACGTCGTGCGCGCACGTCATGCCACCAGTTCGACCGGTCAGCCGATCCGTGTGGTGCTTGATCGCCTCGGGATCATCTCGCAGACCGACTGGGCCAGAACGGTTGCCGAAGAGCATGGCCTCCCGATGGTTGTATGGGACGACTTTCCCGAGCGCTTGCCGCAGGATGAACGCCTCTCCCTCGACTACATGAAACAGAACAGCGTGGCCCTGCTCGAAGTGAACGACGAGGGTGTTCGCGTCGCCCTCGCCAATCCGAAGGCGCGCCAGATCGTTCAGGCGCTGCGCATGATTTTCGGCGGAAATCTCGAGTTGGCCGTTGCGACCGACAGGGATATCGAAGCGGCGTTGGATCGAAGTGCCGCGCTTGCCGAAGAAGAGACAACAGAGGTCAGCGACGCCCAGGCCCTCATCGATCTGGGCGATGATGTCAGTGACACCGACCGGTTGATGGAGTTGGCCAACAACGCCCCGACGGTCAAATACATCGAAACGCTGTTTGCCAAAGCAGTCGAGGCCGGAGCGACCGACATCCACGTCGAGGCACTGGAAAAAGGCCCGAGAGTGCGCTTGCGGATTGACGGCCAGCTCGTCGAGACGACAGCCGTCGAGCGGCATCTCTATGATGGCGTGGTGTCGCGCCTCAAAATTCTGGCCGGCATGGACATCAGCGAGCGGCGCTTGCCTCAGGACGGCCGTATCCGCCAGAAGGCGGCGGGTCGCGCAATTGACATTCGCGTCGCAAGCATTCCGGCGGTGCATGGTGAGGCACTGGTCTTGCGGCTCCTCGACAATTCGCAAGAGCGCGCGGCGCTTGATGGGCTGTCGATGCCAAAGCGTGCACTGGATAAACTTCAGTCTGCGTTGCATCAGCCAAACGGGTTGATCCTCGTGACCGGTCCTACGGGCAGCGGCAAGACCACGACGCTTCACGCAGCCTTGGCGGAAATCAATGACACCGGCCGGAAAATCATCACCATCGAGAACCCGGTCGAGATCCAGACACCGGGCCTCATCCAGATCGACATCAACCCCGAGCTGGGATGGACGTTCGCGAGCGCGTTGCGTTCGGTCCTCCGGCATGACCCGGATGTTCTGATGGTCGGCGAGATCCGCGATGCCGAAACCGCGGAATTGGCCGTGCGGGCCGCGCTGACGGGGCACCTTGTCTTGTCAACATTGCATGCCAACACGGCGAGCGAAGCGGCCTTGCGTATGCGTGACATGGGTGTGCAGGACTATCTGCTGAAATCGGTTCTGCGACTTGCCGGGGCGCAGCGCCTCGTCCGGACGCTTTGCGAGACCTGCAAAGAGCCGCTGAACATAGACGATGAACCCAGTTACAGTGTTCTCTTCGAGAGCTTCGTCAACGCCGATCCGTCACTGGGCCATCCTGCAGCCTGGACCCCGCACGAGGCGGTCGGCTGTAGCAAGTGCAACCAGACAGGCTATGCAGGACGCATGGCCGTCTTCGAGATGTTGGATGACCCGGCCTCTCTGGCGGGCGAGCGGACCCAAGGACGGCGCAGTATGGGCAACGAAGGTATCATGTTGTTTGCGCAGGGGCGGACGACATTGAATGAGTTGGTCAATGTCTTTGGCGCAGGCGATTTCTGGACCTGAGCGGGATGGCCGAGCCCCCTAAAACAGGCGAGACACTCTTTGCGTTCACAGCGCGCAGCGCAACCGGTGCACGCCAGAAGGGCGAGGTGGCGGCTCTCGACTTGAAAGATGCGACGCAGAAGCTGCGAACGCAGGGCCTTTATCCAATCGACTTGGCGCCGCAGACGGTCAAATCACCCGTCGTCAAGGCCGCCCGCGCGCGGCGGCGCCTGACGCAGCGCGACAAGGCGGATTTCATCGCGCGGCTTGCCAAACTCACCGAAAGCCAGATTACGCTTGACCGCGCGCTGGGCATCATTGCCGAAGGCGGGCAGGGGCCGCTTCCTCCGGCCGCGACTGCATTGAGACAGCATATCCGCGAGGGAGGCAGCTTCGTCGCGGGGTTGCAGGATTATCTTGGCATCAATGACGCGGCGACATTGGCCCTGGTTCGCGGGGCGGAGGTATCGGGGGCCCTGCCACAGGCGCTCGCATCGGCGTCCGCTATCTTGCAGCAACGGCTGGCGCTTGTGCGCCGTGTCGGGGTCGGCCTTGTCTATCCCAGCTTGTTGATGGTGATCGCAATTCTGTCGATCGGTCTGATCATGATCGCAGTGATCCCGCAGTTCAGGCCTCTGGTGGATGGCCGGATGGACATGGTTCCCTTTCTGGGACGCATGATCTTCGGAATTTCGGCAGCATTGACGGCACTCTGGCCGTTTCTCGTCTTTGGGTTGGTTGCGATGGTCATCGCCCTGTGGGTGCTACACCGCAGGGGGCAGGCGGTTCCTCTGGCCATGCGGCTGGTGGCGCGCGCGCCACTGGTCAGCGGCGTTATCCTGAGAAACCAGGTGATGATCGTTCTGCATTCGCTGGGGGCCTTGTTGGACCGTGGAGTGACACTGAGCGAGGCCCTCGAGGTCGTCACCCGCGCCAGTCAAGGTGGGCGGCTCAGCAAGGCGTTGGCGGGTGTATCGCGTTCGGTCGTGAACGGCGAGGCCTTGTCCCAGAGCTTGGCGCGGACCGGATTGGTCGACAGCAGCGCGGTCGAGATGGTGCGGATCGGAGAAGAAACCGGTGACCTGTCGGGCATGGTCACGCGTGCCGCAAACGAAATGCGCGAGGCCGCCGACCGCGACCTTGAACGTTTTCTTGCACTTTTCCAGCCTGCACTGATAATCCTCGTAGGCCTTATTGTAGGGGTGAGCCTTTATGCACTGTTCTCGGCTATCGTGTCTGTCAACGCCATCGCGTTCTAGACGTCGCCCGCACAGCTCCGGTTTTTCCTTGATAGAAATGCTGGTGGCCGTTGCCATCATCGGCCTGATCGTCGGTCTCGTCGGTCCCGCGGCCATGCGTCAGCTCCAATCGTCGCGTGTGAATACAACCGAGGCACAAATCGGCCAGCTGCGCACGGCGGTCGACATCTTCGCAATCGATACCGGGCGTATTCCCGCGGAAGGCGAAGGGTTGGGCGCGCTGGTCAGTAATAGCGGTGCCGTCCCGGGCTGGAACGGACCGTACTTGCGAGATGCGACACTGCCGAAGGACGCATGGGGGCGCGACTTCATTTATACGATCGACGAGATGGGGCAGGTCCGGATCGTGTCGCTCGGCGCCGATGGGCAGCCGGGCGGTGAAGGCAACAATGCTGATATCTCCGGATAGGCGCCGCCGCGCGAAAGGGATCACAACGATCGAAGTCCTCGTGGCTGTCGTCATTACGCTGATGATCGGGTCGTTGGCCGTCTTGTCATTCGGTGGAACGGACCGCCGTGCCCTGGCACTGGAAGCCGGTGAGGTCGCGTTGTTCTTGCAAGAGGCCAGAATGCGTTCCCAGGAAGCCGGTCGCCCTATCGAAATCATCGTCGATGATGAAGCGGGTTTGATGGATGCCGGCGGAACCCAGTTCCGGTTTGCGCGGGGTGTATCCGTCACGCCGCCGATGTCAGAGCTTATCCTCTATCCAACGGGTCAGTCCGAGGGGCTGGCGCTGACGCTGCGCAAAGGCGAACACTCCAGGCAGGTGACGCTCGATTGGTTGACAGGTCGGGTGAGTGTTCCATGAGGCGGCGTTGCGAGCATGGTTTCAGTCTGGTCGAAAGCCTCGTGGCGCTTGCTATCGCGGCAGTTGTGATGGCCGGTTTCTACAATGCGCTTGCGACCGGCGCGCTTCTGGAGCGGCGCGCGGATGCGCAGGCCGAGAAGATCCTGCTGGCGACGACTATCCTTGATACCGTCGGCATCGACATCCCGTTGCGCCGCGGTGCAACCGAGAATGGCATGCGCGATGATCTGACCTGGGAGCTTCGGATGTCGGGCACCCCGACTGAAGACATGCAACTGGGCGCTGTTTACCCGAACGAGCTGATTTTCGTCTCCGTCGCGGTGTCCGATCCGACAGAAGCAACGGAACCGGTTGTGATGCGGGCCATCCGTTACGCCGAGTCGCCGCTATGATCCGTGTCGCACGTCGTAGGCCAAGTAGCGCCAGAGGGTTCGCACTGACCGAGGCACTCGTCGCCCTGGCCATCGCAGCGCTGACGATCACGGTGCTGACCAGTAGCAGTTGGGGATTGGCCACTGTTGCGGATCGGCGCGCCGCGGCTGCGCAGACAGGTCCCGTGGATTGGCTCGCCGCCCGTCGCGCGTTGATGCAATGGTCGAGTGGCGTCACGGCCACACGACGTGAGACGGCCCCAACAGCCCTCACGGGAACCGCCAGCACCGCGCGCTTCTTCGTTGAGCCAAGCGGTGGCGGGCAATCACGGTCCTTTGTCGGCGAGCTTGAGATCGTCGCCCGGGGTGAAGGCCGCTTTTCATTGCAGGCCACGCGGTACCTGGGGCAAAGTGATGCGCGGCTCGGCGCCGACACCGGACAGACCACCGAAATCCTGCGCAGCAATCAGCCTATCCGTATCCTTTACTACTTTGAGAACGGGCGCGGGTCACGCAGCGGGGCATGGCGCTATGAAACCGGCGACGGCGACGATGGCCTTCCCAAGGCAATCGGGATCGAGGTCGGAGATACCCGTCGTCTGACCGCGCCGCTATTCGTAAACCGGAGCGCTGCCTGTGTGGCGCGGCTCGGGCGGGGCGGTCTGGAAGAAGAGGCATGTGAACTCAAATGATCGGGTCCCGTCGCACACGAAACGATCAGGGCTTTATCCTCATCACGGTCATGTGGATCGGTCTGGGGCTTTTGCTGGCAGTGGCCGCTTTCATGGCGACGGCCCGACAGGATGCCCTTGCTGTCAGAGCCGAGGTGAACGCGGCCCGGGCGACTGAACTCGCGCGCAGTGGCCTGAACCTCGCCCTGGCGGACCTGGGGCGCGTTGCCGACGATCAGGTCAAGGTCGCCAGAGATGGGACATCCATGACGGTCGCGATGGCCGAAGGCCGCGTGACTTACCGGATTTTCGATGAATCCGGTAAGATCGACATCCTTCAGGCGCCGGGAAGCATGGTCGCACCAACCCTTGTGCAGATTGGAGAGGCCGAGGGGATTGACAGTTTTGACGCTGTCAACGTGGCTGACATCGTGGGCAATCTGGCGTCGGCGCCAGATGGAACGATCCGGTCCGTCTACAGTGCGCTGACATCGGCCGGCCTGAGCGGCGAAACCGCCCTGGCGGCGTCCCGTTACCTGACCACCCTCAATCTCAGCCCACAAGTGAACCCGATGACAGCGCCGAGGCCAGTCCTGAGTTCGGTGCCGGGCGTCGGTGGGGCACTTGTCGAAGACATTATCGCACGGCGCGAAACGGGCCGTCCGCTGCCGGTATTGGGTAGCGCGGCCGTCTGGCTCGTTGCCCGCGAGGGCCCGGTTTACACGATCGAGGCCGAGGCGGAATTGACGACGGGCGGTCGCGCCATGCTGCGTGCGCAGGTCGCAGAGCGCGGTTTGTCGTTCCGGGGCGGGATGACGCGCTTCGACGTGCTGTCATTCGACGTGGTGCGCTAGGCGTGGAATACGACCTCATACTTGGTGTTGGGGCAATCGTTGCGATTGCTTGCGCGGTCGTTCTGGGGCCTACCCGCCTGCTTGTCCGCGCGACGCTGCGCCGGACTTTGGGTCCGCAGGGCGTCAGACGATGGCAGACAGCAGCAACCATCGGGCTGCAAGCGGGCACGGTCGGTGGGGTACTTGCTGCATATGCGGTCTTTGGAGGGCAGGGCGCGTTCTGGGCCGCCATCGTCAGTCTCTTGCTTCTTCTTGGGGCGCTTGATCTTGCCTGGCGCTGGCTCCCGTTTGTCTGGACAGTTCCTTTTGGCGTCTTGGGATTGGGCTATGCGATTGCCAGCAATGAGGTATATCAGGCCTTTGCCGGAGCAATGGCCGGTGCAGGCTTCCTGCTTGGGCTGCAGATCACATTCCGGGTCTTGCGCGGGGTTCAGGCGGTCGGGACCGGTGATATCGTGCTCATCGGGGCGATGGGGACGATCACAGGACCGATGGGCGCAATTCTCGTGCTGGGGATTGGCGCGACAACCGCACTAATTATGGAATCGCTCCAATTATACATGGCTAAATCTGGTATGCGTCCGCGTCTGGGCGTTGCATATGGGGCACATCTTTCTGCCGCATTTTTGTTTTTCTTGCTTTTCTAAGTACTTGGACGCGATTGTTAAGCCAACATAAAAAAATGAGCGCATTGGGCAAAGATCCGAGCGCCGATACTGAGGCTAAGGCAATGAAAAATATTTTGATGGGCGTAGCAGCCGTCGCGCTGCTCGCGGCATGCGAAGATATTACGGGTCGTAGTGACACAGGGCTCGAGGGGTGGCGCGCAAGCACGATCCTGGGTGGTGGTGATGGACGCGGGACAAACCGCTCCGAAGGACGTATCGTCGGCGGTCAGGCGGTCGAGGCCGGGAACGGTACGATCTATCCCGGTCGGCAGCCACTTTTTCGCGACAGCGACTTTGTGAACAGTTCGGGCGAGCGCACCGTTTCGCTCAATCTGGTAGATGTCAGCATCGAAGAGGCTGCAGCAGCAATCCTCGGGGAACTGCTCCGCGAGAACTATGTTCTCGACCCCGCGGTGCAAGGCACCGTCAACATCCGCTCCAGTCAACCGATCAGCCGCATTACCGCGATCGAGGTGTTCGAACTGGCGTTGAAACAGAACAATGCTGCTCTGGTGCGTCGCGGTGATGCCTTCGCGATCGTCCCGTTGTCGGGGGAACTGTCGTTGGGCGCATCGGTCAGCCGTGATGTGCCGATTGGCTACTCTCTTCGTGTCATTCCGCTGCGCCACATCGGTGCGCAGGAAATGGCGACAATCCTGCAGCCATTCGCAGGCGCCAACATTGTCGGCGTTGACGCGCAACGCAATATCATCGTTCTCGCCGGCACATCTGCCGACCAGCGCGCATGGCAGCAGACGATCACCAGCTTTGATGTCGACTGGCTTGCAAACCGTTCGGTCGGGATCTTCCCCATCCGTGGCCGTTCCGCACAGTCGATCGTGAACGGCTTGGAGCTTGTGGTTGAAACGGATGCCGAATTCGAACCGATCGTCGTGTTTGAAGTCATTCCCGAAAACAACTCGATCCTGGCTGTCGCAAAGACACCGAGCGCGCTGGAAAACGTGTCGGTCTGGATCCGTCGACTGACCCAGGAAGGGGCGAATGATGCGCAGGTCTATTCTTATGACATGAAATACGCGCGCGCGGGTGATATTGCGCCGACCTTGTCGCAAATCCTCGGGGTGCAGGTCGAGACCGCCGCAACGGCCAACGAAGACGTCATCCAGGCAAGCTTTGACAACGCCGATGTCGATCAGAACGCGACCCGTATCGTGGCGAGTGCCGCGACGAATACGCTGCTGATCCATGCCACCAATGACGAGTACCAGCGGGTCCTCGGCATGCTTCACAGGCTTGATGTCCCTCCGCGTCAGGTATTGGTCGAGGCAACGATCGTAGAGGTCTCACTGAACGACCAACTTCGCTACGGCGTGCAGTACTTCTTCGAGAATGGCGGTGATCCGGTCAGTCTGACCCAGTCGAATACGAGCACCAACATCTCTGCCAACGTCCCCGGCTTCAGCGCGGTCTTTGGCGGTGCGACCCCCGAAGTCATCGTGGATGCGTTGGACGAACTGACGGCCGTCAACGTCGTGTCGTCTCCCAACCTGATGATTTTGAACAATCAGTCGGCGCGTCTTGTCGTCGGTGATCAGGTGCCGATCTCGGTGCAGACCGCCCAAGATGCAACGGACAATCCCGATGTCTTTGTCTCGACGGTCGAGTTCCGTGACACGGGTGTGATATTCGAAGTGACACCGCGCATCAATTCGTCCGGCTCTGTCGTGCTCGACATTCAGCAAGAGGTGAGCACCATCGGTGCGACCGACGGCTCCACAGGCAACCCGATTATCTCGCAGCGCACGATTTCCAGCTCTGTCGCTGTCGATAGCGGCCAGACCATCGCATTGGGCGGCTTGTTCGAGCAGCGCCAGACGCGCGGAAGTGCGGGATTGCCCGGGCTGTCACGTACCCCGATCATTGGCGGTCTGTTCGGGCGCCAGGAACGTACCGACGCCCAGACAGAGCTTCTGGTCCTGATCACGCCGCGGATCGTCAACAACTCTGTCGATGCCAATCGGATCACCCGCAGTTTGCGGGATCGGATGGAGAATATACGTCTTGATGACGCCACCCTGAGTGACGCGATCAACATGCCGAGCATGCGGACGCAGAATTCGGCTGTGATCAGCCAGCGCGAGGACGTGGCGTCCCGCATATCCTCGACACAGGCGGATGTTCTCGGTGCTGTGCAGTCAGCCGTGCGGGGTTCGACACCCGCGGCAGCGCCCGCCGGAACCCACTATACCTACTTTGGCGAGTTCGGAAGCCATGGCGAAGCACGCCGCCGTTGGGCCGAATTGCAGACGACCAATGGTGATGCACTGTCGGGCCTCAGCCCGCAATTCATCCCCAACGGCAGAAAGCTTGCCGTTGCCGTCGGTCCGCTGAGCGCCGGGGCTGCACGTGAGCTTTGCATCGCGATCCGCAGCGAGTGCTACGCCGAGGCCGTTGACGGTTAGATCAAGACGCTGAATTGCCGAAGGCGCCCCGGATCATCGGGGCGCCTTTGTCGTCGGATATGCTGCCCTTGCACCGGCTGACCCCTGTTCGCAACGGTTGAAGACGGATCTGGTTGATCGCCAAGATCAAGCGCAGACCGCGTCTGCGTCCCGCCTCCCGGATGATACCGGAACAGTCACGCTGCACGAGCGTTAGGGGACGGAAGGCAGCCAATTATGATGCACGTACTCGTAAACGCCCATGCAGGCGATTTTCAAACGAATGATGATCGGCTCCGGCGGTTGAGGCAGGCTTTGCGCGATCACGGGATCGACGCAAAGCTGATCACGCCCGACGACGGCGAAACCCTGGAAGACTGCGCGGAACGATTGCTGCAAAACGGGGCCGATCCGCTGGTTGCAGCGGGGGGTGACGGTACCATCGCGGCGTTGGCAGGGCCGTGTTACCGGGCCGGAACACGTCTTGGTATTATTCCGATGGGCACCTTCAACTATTTCGCACGCGCACACGGCATATCGCAGGATCTCGATCGCGCGGTCGCGCTGCTGGCGCAACAGCCCGAACGTGATGTGGCGCCGGGGAAGGTCAACGGGCGCATTTTTCTCAACAATCTGAGTATCGGTGTCTATCCCACCATTCTTCAGGAACGCGAAGACATATATGCCCGCTACGGCCGGTCACGTGCGGCGGCGTATTGGTCGGTGCTCAAGGCACTGGTGCGTCGGCCCCGGTCGCTGAAACTGCGGCTTGATCTTGATGGCAAGACGCAGGAGCTATCCACGCCACTCGCCTTTATTGCGGCAAGCGCGTATCAGCTGGACGAATTCGGCCTCGACGATCGCGACGCCCTGCGCAACGGGCAATTCCCGATCTTCATCGCGCCGCAGGTCACAAGACGTGCCCTGTTGCACACTGCCTGGCGCCTGTCGCTTGGCAAGGCGGTAAAGGGGCCGGATTACCGCGTTCTGACCGCCCGCAATATCGAGATCACGCCGGAACAATCGAAGGTTCTCGTGGCCTGTGACGGTGAGAAAATCAACATGGACGCGCCGTTGCGGATCCACTTGCCCGACCGCCCACTGCGGCTGATTGCGTTGGAGCAGGACGTATGATCCGCATTGCCCATATTTCGGACCTGCACTTCGGCACCGACGACGAAACGCTGATCGAACCGTTACAATCCGCGCTTCGTGAAGCTGCACCCGACGTGGTCGCCGTCTCCGGCGATGTGACCCAACGGGCCCGCACGCACCAGTTTCGTGCAGCTCGGGCATTTCTGGATCGGCTGACAGCGCCGTGGGTCTGTGTTCCCGGCAACCATGATTTGCCGCTTTACAATCTGCCAGCGCGCTTGGTGTGGCCTTATGCGGGCTACCGGCGACATATCGGCACTGATCTTGCACCGACGTTCCGCACAGACGGGTTGATGCTTTGTGGGCTCAATACGGCCTGGCCCTTTGCCTGGCAGCGGGGCCATTTGCGCGACGATCAACTTGAGCGGATTTGCGAAGGGTTCGCCGGTTTCGACGGGGCGCGGATCGTCATGGCGCACCATCCGTTCAGCCAATCCCCGGAAACAAACAAGGAATTGATGCCAGGGGCCGGGGCAGCGCTGGACCGTCTCGCGGCCTGCGGCACCGACGTGATCCTGACCGGGCACCTGCATCGATGGCGCGCGGAACCCTTCGTGGCGCGGAAGGGTGGCAGTATCCTGCAAGTGCATGTGGGCACCGGCCTTTCCACGCGCCTGCGCGGACAGGATAACGACTTTGCCATCCTTGATGTGTTACGCGACGGCTGCAACCTGACGCGCATGGTTGCGCAAGCCGACGGCCACTTCACACCCGGGCAGCCAAGCCACTACGCCTTCGATCGGTGTTAGACCGCTGTTCCGTCCTGCCCGGCGATCCCGCGTTCGTGCAGCGTGTCTTCGACATTCCGCAGCGAAAGCGGAAACCGGACATAGAGCATCACGGCCACGCGGATGAATTCAGGTGACGTTTTGAAGTAGCGAAAGGGAGAGCGTTTTGTCATCAAAAGAGGCTAGGGCGGCGTGACACTCACCTCAAGCGGGTTTTGTCT
>Ga0207419_1000748_pt1 | contig 27257 bp, 28 predicted proteins | sample ElkSloMetagenome_4_FD_184723 | JGI IMG/M metagenome (GOLD analysis project Ga0207419, IMG submission 184723) | Hot spring microbial communities from Elkhorn Slough, Monterey Bay, USA - MD2A (version 2) | ecosystem: Environmental > Aquatic > Marine > Intertidal zone > Estuary: Microbial mat ... | reverse complement strand
GAGACAGCTTTTGACAAGGGGCGGGGCAGGCATGACGGCCGAGGCGGCACGGGTCGTCCGCGTCCCTGCAGGCCATCCCGAAGGGTATCTGGAAGGCTTTGCCACGATCTACCGCGAAGCGGCCGATGCCATCGTGGCGCATCGTGCGGGCACCGAACCGGCGGACGGGGCGATCTATCCGACCGTGCAGGACGGGCTGCGCGGCATGCGCTTCGTGGCGGCTTGCGTGCGGTCGTCCGAGCGGGACGGTGCCTGGGTCACGCCGGACTAGCGGCCCAGCCGGCGGGCGATCTGTTCCGACAGTTGCACCAGGGCTGCCGATTGCGCGGCGCTGATGCTGGCCAGCGACTGATCGGCCATCGGCACGCGGATGTCGAAGCCGTCCGTGGTGTTGCGGTAGTCGATCCCGTCGCCGCCGACGTAGAACCGGCCCGAAAGCTGGAAATCGCCATCGGCGCCGGCGAGCATCCGTGCGACCCGCACGTCGATCGAGACATCGGGCAGCGCGACGAAGGGCCATGGCTCGGGTCCGATGTCGTTTCCGAGGATGTCCGACAGGCTTTGCACCAGAAACAACGTCACGGCCCGTTCGGGCAGATCGGCCCAGAGCACGTCTTCATTGGTGGCGATCAGACCGTCGGTCCTTTCGCGTGCGATCTCCTCGGTGGCGGCATAGCCGGGGAGGGATACGGTGCGCACCATGGCCGACCCGACCAGCGGTCGCAGATCGAGTGACGAGGCCTGCATGGGCAGGGCCAGCCGGTCGATCGGACCCGCGCAGGCGGCGAAAAGGGCGACGAAGGCGAAGGGGAGGGTAAATTTCAACTTAGCGTCCTGTCAGTAGCGAATTGGGGTTGCGCTGAATTTGCCGCGCAAGGGCCGTCACCGCGTCGGCGGCATCCTGGATATCGCGAATGGTCTGCAGCGTCTCGGATCCGAAACGCGACCGCTGGCTGTAGCTGTCGACGACCTCTTCGGTGATCTCGACCAGACGGTTGGCGCGTTCGGCCAGCGCGGGGAAGTCCTGCACCGAGACCTCGATGGCGCGTGCGGCCTCATTGGCGGCCTGCAGCGTGCCGGTGAGGTTCTCGACGGCGCCGCCTTCGCGGATTTCGGCGATGAGGCCGCGTATCTCTTCCAGCGAACCGTTGAGCGTGGCGGGCAGGGCGATGGCGTCTTCTGTGCTGATCAGCGTATCGATCGCCTCCAGCGTGTCACGCGCGGATGTCACCAGCGCCTGAAGCTCCAGTTCCGAGGCGCGGGCGGTCAGTTCTTCGAGATCCGCGGTGATCTGGGGCAGGTTGCGCGTGGCCGTCTCGATGTTTTCGGCCGCGGTCGCGATGGTGGATACGGCCGCATCGAGATCGGTCACGAGACCGGTTTCGTTGACGTCGTTCAGCACCGTGTTGAGATCATTGATCGCGATACGCAACTCGGCCGGGATCGCCTGCAGGTCCTCGGAGCCGACGATCGCGCGGGCATCGTCGACAAGTCCCACGATCGCATCCGGTGTTGCGCGGGTCGCGTCGTCGTTCACGAAGCTCTCGACGCTGTTCATCAGGCTGATGGCGCTGTCCAGAAGGTCTTCCACGGGCAGGGCGTTGACGCGCGCCAGCAAGCCCTCGGCGGTCGCCGCGACATCCGAGATGAGCGAATCCGTCGTCGGAATGACGGGGAATTCGCCGGACGTCAGGTTGATGATGGCGGGCAGCGCGTCGTCGATCTGAACCAGTTCGATCTCGAGCGTGCCTGCCAGGATATTGCCTGTGACCATCCGCGCGCGCAGCCCGCGCGTGACCAGATCCGACAGAAGCTCGAGCGCGGTGTCGGCGTTCACCTCTCCCTCCATGCCCAGGCGCGCGGGCTCGATCGCCAGAACCGCCTGCAGCCGGACCTGCGCATTTTCGCCCTCGCCCACGACGATCGCGTTGAGGTCGCTGACCTCGCCGACGCTGATACCCTGCAGGCGCACCTGCGCGCCGGTCGACAGGCCGCTGACGGTTTCCTCGAACAGGACAGCGACCTCGAGCACCTCGGCGTCGGGATCGGTGAACAGGCTGTCACGCGCGGCCTGTCTGCCGCTGAAGATGTCATAGCGGTGCCCGTCCGAGATCGGTGAGCCGCCCGAGACAAGCGTGTCGAAGGCGATGCCGCCCTCGACGAGCGAAGCCAGAGAGCTGACGTCCAGCGATACGCCGCTGGTGCCCAGCGAGATGCTGAAGCCCGATGTGTCCCAGAACCGCGTGGTCGTCGTCAGCCGCCGGTCGAAGGGGCTTTCGACAAAGGCCACCACCGTGACCCCCTGGCCGTCGAGCGCCAGTTGCGGCTCTTGCAGGAAGCCCACGGCGATCCCCTTGTGCAGGACCGGTGCGCCGGCGGCGATGCTGCCGCCGTCTTCGGCGCGCAAGGTGACCGTGGTGCCCCGTTGGCCCGCCCGCGTCATGTTGGGTGTTTCGAGCCCGACGAAGTCGTATTGCTGCACGTCCGCCTCGGTATCCCAGTTGCCCTCGATATAGACGCCCGACAAGACGGTCTCGAGCCCGGTGATCCCGCGGACCGAAACATCGGGGCGCACGACCCAGAACTCGGCGTCGTCGTCGAGAAACGGGGCCACGTCGGTATCGATCCGCGCGCTTACGATCACGTCGGTCAGCCCATCGGAGAAAGCGACGTTTTCCACCTGGCCCACCACGACATCGCGATACCGGATCACGGTTTCGCCGGCGACGATGCCCGAGGTATTCTCGAAGCTGATCGTGATGAGCGTACCGCGGTCCGCATAGTTCTGCCACGCTGCCCAGAGCGACACGCCGAGCGCCAGGATCGGGACAAGCCAGACAAGCGAAAGGCGCGGGATCCTGCGCTCTTTGCCGGGCCTGACGTCGAGGGGGGCCGGGCCCCCTTGTGGCGTCTCACTCATGTCGTTTTCCTCTCGGTGTCCCATATGAGACGCGAGTCGAAGGCTTGTGCCGCCAGCATCGTGAAGATGACCGAAAGGGCAAAGCTGAGGGCGGCGATCCCTGGATTGACCGTCGCGATGGTATCCAGTTGCACCAATGCCGACAGGATCGCAACGACAAAGACGTCGATCATCGACCATCGGCCGATGAATTCCACCACTTCGTAGGCGCGGTGTTTTTGATGTTGCCGGTCGCTCGAGCCGCTTTGGACGCTGATGGCCAGATAGCCGATGGCGATGAACTTGCCGACAGGGATGACAACCGAGGCGATGAAGACGATGAGCGCGACCCCGTAGGAGCCGTATTCGACCAGTTCGACAACGCCGCCGATGATCGTGCTTTCAGAGCGATCGGTCAGTGTCGAGGTCAGCAGCATCGGATAGATGTTGGCGGGGATATAGGCGATCATCCCGGCCACCAGCCATGCCCAGACCTTTTGCAGGCTTTGCCGATCACGACTTTGCAAAGTGCTGCCACAGCGTTTGCAGACGGTTGCATCCAGCGGGTGCACCTGTCCGCATTGCCGGCAGGCCACAAGACCCGCCTGGCGTGCGCTGATCAGCCTCTGGCTTTGTCCAGTGTTTCCCAAATCGCGTACCTGCTGATCAGTTGGTCTTTCAAGACGGTGACGACCACCACGCCGGCAAACGCCCAGAAGGCGGGGCCGACGGTGACCGCCGCGAGGCCCGTCACCTTGATGAGTGCGACAGCGACGCCGACGATGAAAATCTCGGCCATGCTCCAGGGGCGCAGACGTTCGGCCAGAAGGAAGGCCGGCCGCGCAAGCGGGCGTGGCCGCGCGGCACGGGCCAGTGGTCCCAAGGCATAGATCAGTGCCGAAAGGCGCATCATCGGAATGATGATGATGAAGAAGGCGACCGCGACGGCGAGCGGAAACGCGTAGCCGTCGCGAAACGCCAGCACCGCGTCGATCACCGATGTCGCGTTCTGGAAACCGCTCGCATCGAGGCGGAGGAACGGAAAGCTGATCGCGGCGATCATCAGGATAAAGGCCGTGGACGCCAGCGCCAGTATCCGCACGATCGCATCGGGGCGCGACGTCATCAGAAGAACCCCGCAGCGCTGGCAATATGCCCGCGCGCCCGCGGGCAGATCCTGTGCGCGGTGCAGCGTGTCGCACTGCGGGCAGGCGATCAGATCGTCGAGCGGGGGGAGCGTGGCGCTCATGGGGTGGGTGGCTCCGTGCGATGGGTCGGCAGGGGTTGTCCTGCTCAGGCGGTGAGGGTATCGCTTTGCGACCAGATATGCCATGCGCGCCTTGCGCTGCAACACTTTCGTGTGAGCCCTTTGATGTCGGACCTGATTTTCCCCGCCCGCCCCGCACCTGTCCTTCCTGTCGCAGGTGGCGGCGGTTTCGCGGTGGGCCGGATCTTTTGCGTCGGGCGCAACTATGCCGATCATGCCGCGGAGATGGGGCACGAGGTCGACCGCGAGGCGCCGTTCTATTTCACCAAATCGGCCCATGCGATCCTGCTTTCGGGGCAGGACATGCCCTATCCGCCGCGCACCGGCGACCTGCACCACGAAATGGAACTGGTGGTCGCGCTGGGGCAGGGCGGCAGCGACATCGCGCAAGCCGATGCCATGGCGCATGTTTTCGGGTATGGCTGCGGTCTGGATATGACCCGGCGCGACCTGCAGGCCGCCGCCAAGGAAAAGCGCAGGCCGTGGGATACCGGCAAGGATTTCGACAATGCCGCCATTCTGGGCCCGCTGACCGCCAAGACGGATGACGCGCCGATCGCCGGCCTGACGCTCCGGCTTGAGGTCAACGGGACGGTCCGGCAAGAGGCGCGGCTGGCCGATATGGTCTGGTCGATCCCCGAACTGATCGCCGATCTGTCCACACTCTATACCCTGCATCCGGGCGATCTGATCATGACCGGTACCCCCGCAGGCGTCGGCCCCGTCGTCGCGGGCGACGTTTTGCGGGGCACAATCGGCGATTTTGTCCCTGTCGAGACGCGCATCGCCGACTAGCTTGCCCCTACGCATCATCCCCGACGGAGAGACCGCCATGACCACCACCCGCCGCACCCTGCTGGGGCTTGCCATTGCAGCCACCCTTGCGACCGGCGCTGCCGCGCAAGAGGTCACCTTGCGCCTGCACCAGTTCCTGCCCGCGCAGTCCACGGTGCCTGCCGAGATCCTCGACGTCTGGGCCGACCGTGTCGAGGCCGACAGCGACGGGCGCATCAGGATCGAACGGTACCCATCAATGCAGCTGGGCGGCTCTCCGCCGCAATTGATCGATCAGGTGATCGACGGGGTGGCCGATATCGTCTGGACGGTCGCGGGGTATACCCCCGGCCGCTTTCCGCAGCTCGAGGTCTTCGAACTGCCATTCATCTCTCCCGATGCCGAGGCCACATCGCGCGCCTACTGGCAATTGGCCGAGGCACGCATGATGGACAGCGACTTTGCCGATTTCAAACCCCTGGGGCTTTGGGTGCACGGCCCCGGTGTGATCCATTCCGACCGGCCTATCGTCGACGTTGCCGATCTGCGTGGGCTGAAGTTGCGGGCGCCCTCGCGGACCACCACGACGCTGTTCACCGATCTGGGTGCGACGGCGGTCGGGATGCCGGTGCCTGCGGTGCCCGAGGCGCTGTCGCGCGGCGTGATCGAAAGCGCGGTGATCCCATGGGAGGTGATGCCCTCGCTGCGGGTCGAGGAACTGGTCGACAACCATACCGAGTTCACGGGCAATGCGCTTTACACGCTGGCATTCATCTTCGCGATGAACACCGACAGCTATGCCGCATTGCCCGACGATCTCAAGGCGGTGATCGACGCCAATTCGGGCCTTGAGTTTTCGGCCTTCGCCGGGCGCACGCAGCAGGCCTTCGACGCCCCCGCGCGCGAGATCGCCGTGGCACGCGGCAACACCATCATTACGCTCAGCGAGGACCAGACCGCCGCATGGGCCGAGGCCAGCCAGCCCACGATCGAGGCCTGGATCGCCGAGGCCGATGCCGCAGGGCTGGACGGAACCGGCCTGTACCGCGAGGCACTGGGCCTGATAGAGGCCAATAGCACGGGCAACTGACGGGCCCGGACAGGGGGCGAGACGGGCGTGCTACACAAGGCGATCACCGGGTTGGCGCATGGCATGGCGCTCTTGGGCGGTGCGGTGCTCTGCGCGCTCGTGGTGATGGTGTCGGTCAGCATCGCGGGGCGCGAGCTTGCCGATGCCGCCCATGGCGGCTGGCTCGGCGGTGCTGGCGACTGGCTGATCGATCTCGGTATCGGGCCGGTCTTCGGAGATTTCGAGTTGGTCGAGGCGGGAACGGCATTTGCCGTCTTCGCCTTTCTGCCGCTGACCCAGTTGTCGGGGGCCCATGCGAAGGTCGATGTTTTCACCAAAGCCATGGGACCGCGCGCGGACGCGGCGCTTGCCGCCTTCTGGAGCGTGGTGATGGCCGCCGCGACCGTGTTGATCACTTGGCGGCTGTTCGCGGGCCTGCAGGACCGGATGCGTTTCGGGGATACGACCTTCATGATCCAGTTTCCCCTTTGGTGGGCCTATGCCGCCTGTCTTTGCGCCGCCGTCGCCGCATCGGTGGTCAGTCTTTACTGCGCGGCGCTGCGACTGGCCGGGCGGCGGTCGCCATGAGCGATCTGACCCTTGGCGTCCTGTCCTTTCCGGTCCTTCTGGCGCTGATCTTCCTGCGCGCGCCGATCGGGCTGGCCATGTTGCTGTGCGGCATCGGGGGACTTTGGCTTGCGACCGACGGGACGGCCGTTTTCATGGCGCGGCTCAAGTCCGAGGTCTACGGGACATTCTCGAACTACAGCCTTTCGATTATCCCGATGTTCCTGCTGATGGGACAGTTCGCGACCCATTCGGGCATGTCGCGGGCGCTCTTCAAGGCGGCCGAGGCATGGCTGGGGCACCGCAGGGGCGGTATGGCGATGGCAGCGGTCGGGGCCTGTGCGGGCTTCGGCGCGATCTGCGGCTCGTCTCTGGCGACCGCGGCCACGATGGGGCGCGTGGCGCTGCCGGAATTGCGCAAGTACGGCTACAGCGGCGGTTTCGCAACGGCGACGCTGGCGGCGGGCGGCACGCTGGGGATCCTGATCCCGCCGTCGGTGATCCTTGTCATCTACGCGATCCTGACCGAACAGAATATCGCCAAGCTTTTCGCCGCTGCGATCATACCCGGTGTCATCGCCGCAGCGGGGTATATGCTGGCGATCGCGGTCTATGCGCGGCTCTATCCCGATCAGGCGGGGACACGGCCCCCCATGCCGTATCCCGACAGGCTGCGCGCGCTGGGCGCGGTCTGGCCGGTCCTGCTGGTCTTCGGATTGGTCGTGGGCGGGATCTATCAGGGATGGTTCACGCCCACCGAAGGGGCCGCCGTGGGCGCGCTGGGAACGGGACTGATCGCGCTTTTCTCGGGAAGGCTGGGGGCAGCCGTTCTGAGAGACAGCATTTCGGAGACCGCAACCGGCACCGGCATGATTTTCTTCATCGTGCTGGGGGCGGGGTTCTATAACGGATTTCTGGCCTTGGCGCAGGTCCCGCAGGAGTTATCGCTCTGGATCGGTGCGCAGGGCTTCAGCCCGTGGACGGTGATGGCGCTGATCCTCGTGATCTACCTGATCCTGGGGTGCCTGATGGACAGCCTGTCGATGATCCTGCTGACCGTGCCGATCTTCTGGCCCGTCGTTTCCGGTCTCGATTTCGGCATGACGCCCGAGGAACTGGCGATCTGGTTCGGGATCATGGTGCTGATCGTGGTCGAGGTGGGTCTGATCACGCCGCCCGTGGGCATGAACCTCTTCATCATCAACGGCATGGATCGCGCAACGCCGATGACGGCGACCTACCGCGCGGTCCTGTTCTTCGTGGGATCGGATATCCTGCGGGTGGTCCTGTTGTTCCTCTTTCCCGCGATCACGCTTGTCCTGATCTAGCTGCGCAACGCGGGCTGGCCGTTGAGAACGATGTCGCAGGCCAGGGCCTTGTCCATCACGCGCCTGGCGTTGGGGATATCGTTGCCCTCGGCCCGACGGGTGGCCACCGCAGAGGAATAATTGAGACTGAGCCAGCGCTGGATGAGCCGTGCGCGCAGTTCGGGCAATGGCACATCGACACGTGCGGAAAGGTCCCAAAGCGCGCCCAGCGCGCGCCATGGCTCTTCGTCGAACATCAGGTAATTGCCTTCGACGATGACGACACGCGCCGCGGCTGGCACCGCGATCGCCCCGGCGATCGCCAGATCCCGGGACCGGTCGAAGAGCGGGGCGAAAACCTCTTGTCCCGTCTTGAGTGCCGTGACGAGCCTGAGAAACCCGCCCGCATCGAATGTTTCCGGCGCGCCCTTGCGCGGGCGCAGGCCGCGTGCATCGAGCACGGCGTTGTCAAGATGGAACCCATCCATCGGCACGACGACCGACTTGCGTCCCTGTGCGTTCAGCCGGCGCGCCAGTTCCGCGGCCAGCGTCGAGGTGCCACTGGCAGGCGCACCGGCGATGCCCACGAGAAAGCGGTCGCTGTCTTGTGCCAACACACGCTCGGCCAGCGTGTTGACATGGTTGGTCAAGGTGTTCACGCGTCATCTGCCTCTTGAACGGGGCTTTGCCCTCTTTGAAGGCGAGTCTAGCCAGAAGTGCACGCCCTGGCGACAGTTTTTCTTGTCAGGTCATGGCAATGCCGGGCCATACTGCCTAAGCTTGAGGCGCATTGAAGGAGTTTTCTGCGCCTTGAAAAGGATTTTCGCCCTCTGGCGCGTGCTGTCGGCGGTCTGGCAGACGGCGACCGAAACGCATCTCGGCCTGATCGCGGCCGGGGTCGCCTTTTTCGGCATGTTCGGTATCTTTCCCGCAATCGCGGCGGTGATCGCCGTTTTCGGGATCCTTGCGGACCCGGCCGTGATCGCGGATCAGATGACCCTGATGCAGGGGATCATCCCCGCCGATGCCTACCGGCTGTTGGCCGTGCAGGTGAACAGGCTGGTGCTGGCCCCGTCGGAAACGCTGGGCTTGGCGACGCTGGTATCTTTCGCGCTGGCACTGTGGTCGGCGCGGGCGGGGGTCGGTGCGCTTGTCGGCGGGTTGAACGCCATCGCGGGGGATCGGGTGCGCACCGGCTTTGGGCAGATCATGGTCGCCTTGGCGCTGACGGTGGTTCTGGTCGCCCTCGCGATCGTCGCGATGCTGGCTGTGGTGGTCGTGCCGGTGATCCTGGCTTTCATCCCGCTGGCCAATTCGACGGCCTGGCTGCTGGAGGGACTGCGCTGGGTCATCGCGCTGGGCGTTCTCATCCTTGCGCTGAGCCTGCTTTATCGCTTCGGCCCCGCGCGGATCGGCGGGCGCGGCCGCTGGATCACGGTGGGTGCTGTCGTTGTCGTGGTGCTCTGGGTGGCGGCCTCGGTCGGTCTGTCCTTCTACCTGCGGAATTTCGCCAGCTACAACGAGATCTACGGCTCGATCGGGGCGGTCATCGGCCTGCTCTTGTGGCTTTATATCAGCGCCTACCTGATCCTGCTGGGGGCGGCATTGAACCTGCATGTGCATGGCCAGCCAAAGCCCGAGACCTCGCAGGCCGGTCCCGCGATGGAGGATGACCACGGCTAGGTGACGCGCGCCTTCTGCCGGTACGCCGGGGCGTCCCAGAGCCGGTTCGTCATGATATCCGCGATCACCGACACGGCCTTGGCGACATCGTCCGCGTCGATGAACAGCGGGGTGAAGCCGAAGCGCATGATGTCGGGTGCGCGAAAATCACCCACCACGCCCCGCGCGATACAGGCCTGCATTGCCGCATAGCCATGCTCGAAGGCGAAGGACACCTGACTGCCACGCGCCGCGCTGTCGCGCGGGCTGACAAGCCGCAAGTCGGGGCAATGCGCCTCGATGCCCGCGATGAACTGGTCGGTCAGGTCGCAGGACCGGGCGCGCACCGCTTTCATGTCGACGGTGTCCCATATGTCGAGGGCGGCATCGAGGGCGGCCAGTTGCAGCACGGGCGGGGTCCCGACGCGCATCCTTTCGATGCCCGCGCCGGGCCGGTAGTCGATATCGAAGTCGAATGGTGCGGCATGGCCCAGCCAGCCCGACAGGGCGGGTTCGGCCCTGTCGGCATGGCGCGGGGCGACGTAGATGAAGGCAGGCGCCCCGGGGCCCGCGTTGAGGTATTTGTATGTGCAGCCCACGGCGAAATCCGCCCCGCAACCCGACAGGTCGACGGGCAGGGCTCCGGCGGAATGCGCAAGATCCCAGACCGTCACGGCTCCGGCATCGCGTGCCCTGGCGGTCAGCGCGGCCATGTCGTGCAGCCGCCCCGTGCGGTAGTCCACTTCGGTCAGCATCAGGACGGCCACGGTATCATCGATATGATCGGCCACCGCGGCGGGATCGACGATGCGCAACTCGTGTCCGCGGCCAAGCGATTTGATCAGCCCCTCGGCCATGTAGATGTCAGAGGGGAAATTGCCGGTGTCGGTGAGGATGATCTTGCGGTCGGGCACCAGATCGAGCGCCGCGGCGAGCGCCTGATAGACCTTGATCGACAGCGTATCGCCGACGACGACGTGACCCGGCTCTGCGCCGATGAGCCGGCCGATGCGGTCGCCGAATGCGCTGGGCTGCGCCATCCATCCCGCGCGGTTCCAGCCGGTGATCACCATCTCGCCCCATTCGTGGGTCACCGTGCGGGCGACGCGGGCGGCCGCCGTTTCGGGCAGCGGCCCGAGCGAGTTGCCGTCGAGATAGATCATGTCATCGGGCAGGTGAAAAAGCGCCTTGGTCGCGGAAAAATCCATGCTCATACCTGCCCGCCGGAGATCTCGACAGTCTGGCCATTGATGCTGCGTGCGCCCTCCGAACAAAGCCACATCGCCGCCGCGGTCGTCTCATCCACCTCCAGCAGACGGCGGTGGCGGTTGCCCTTGGCGATGATATCGACGGCGCCGGCCTCGTCGACGTCGAAGCGGCGCATCAGACCCGGAAGCTGGCCTTGCACGATGTCGGTGTCGACATACCCCGGACAGATCGCGTTGAAGGTGACGGGGCGACGCATGTATTCTTCGGAAAGACCCCGGATCAGGCCGATCACGCCGTGTTTGGAGACGGTGTAGGGAATCGCGTTCTTGAGGCCACGGACACCGGCAATCGAGCTGATGACGATCATCCGTGCGGATTGGTCCTCGGCCAGGGTGGCAAGCGCGGCCTGAAACGTCAGGAAAACCCCGTCGAGGTTGGTGCGCATGGTCCGCTGCCAGTCGTCGAGGGTGATTTTGGCAAAGGGCCCCCCTTCGGCGATGCCGGCATTGGCCACGCAGATCCGGACGGGGCCGCGGTCGGCGGCAGCAGCGGCGAACCCGTCGCGGACCGATGCCGCGTCGGCCACGTCCATCACCAGCGGGTGAATGCGCGGCGCCTCGTCTGCGACCTGGTGCAGTTTGTCGGCGCGCCGTCCCGTGATCGTCACCTCGGCGCCCGCCCTTGCCAGCGCCTTTGCGATATCCGCACCGATCCCCGTGCCGCCGCCCGTGACAAGCGCGTGTTTGCCTGCATGTTCCATGTCCGCCCTCCCTTTCGCCGGCCCCATGCTAACTGCGGGGCGGGCATGGACAAGCCCAAAGCGCCGCGCCAGAGTGCCGGACATGAAATGGATCGATCTTCCCCCCCTCTGGCTGGCCCTTGCATTGGCGCTCGCCTACGGCATTTCGCAGGTGCAGCCTGCGCGGTTCGCCTATGGCGGCCCGATTGCCGACCTGCTGGGGGGTCTCATGGTCGGGGGTGGCGTGGTGCTGATCCTGCTGGCAGCCTATGAAATGCGCCGCCGCCGCACGACGATCGTGCCGCATATGGAACCCGATCATCTTGTCACCACAGGCATTTTCAAACGCTCGCGCAATCCGATCTATCTGGGCGATGCGCTGATCCTCGCAGGGCTTTGCCTGCGCTGGGAGGCGCCTTTGGCGCTGATCCTCGTGCCGCTTTTCATGCTCACGATACAGGAGCGCTTCATCGTCCCCGAAGAGGATCGCCTGCGCCGCAAGTTTCGCGCCGATTTCGCGCGCTACTGCCAGGCGACGCGCCGCTGGATCTGAGGCCGGGGCGTCAAAGTGGCGCTGTTAGCGCATGACACGAAAGGTCATGGCAGCCATTCCCTTGTGAAATATTCTTACGCGCGATATGGGAGCCGGAATGATGTTTGCGACGGGGGATGCTCAGTGAAAATCGGCACGCCAAAAGAAATCATCGCAGGGGAGGATCGGGTCGCGATGACGCCCGCTTCGGCCGCGGACCTGCAAAAACTCGGCTATGAGTGTGTGATCGAAACCGGTGCCGGACTTGCGGCCGGTTTCACCGACGAGGCCTACAAGGACGCAGGTGTCGAGATCGCCAAGACCGCCGCCGCGCTTTACAAGGCGGCCGATATCGTCGCCAAGGTGCGCCCGCCAGAAGAGGTCGAGGTCAAGCGCCTGCGTGATGGCCAGACCCTGATCTCGTTCTTCTACCCCGCACAGAACAAAGAGCTGTTGGAGGCCGCCAACAAGCAGAGCGCCACCGTCATCGCGATGGACATGGTGCCGCGTATCAGCCGTGCGCAGAAAATGGATGCGCTGTCGTCGATGGCCAATATCGCAGGCTACCGCGCCGTGATCGAGGCGGGCAACAATTTCGGCCGCTTCTTCACCGGTCAGGTGACCGCCGCCGGCAAGGTGCCGCCCGCGAAAGTTCTGGTGGTCGGCGCCGGTGTGGCAGGCCTTGCCGCCATCGGGACGGCGACATCGCTGGGTGCGATCACCTTCGCGTTCGACGTGCGGCCCGAAGTGTCAGAACAGGTGGAATCGATGGGCGCCGAGTTTGTCTTCCTCGATTTCGAGGAAGAACAGCAGGACGGTTCTTCGACGGGCGGTTATGCGTCGGTGTCTTCGCCCGAGTTCGCTGCGGCGCAGATGGCCAAGTTCCGCGAGATCGCGCCCGACATGGATATCGTCATCACGACCGCGCTGATCCCCGGTCGCGACGCGCCCGAGCTTTGGACCAAGGACATGGTCGAAAGCATGAAACCGGGGTCGGTCATCATCGATCTTGCCGCCGAACGGGGCGGCAACTGCAAGCTGACGGTCAAGGACGAAAAGATCGTGACCGACAACGGTGTCACGATCATCGGCTACACCGATTTTCCCAGCCGGATGGCTGCGCAATCCTCGACGCTCTATGCCACGAACATCCGCCACATGATGACGGACCTGACCCCCGAAAAGGACGGTCAGCCGAACCACAACATGGACGACGACGTGATCCGTGGCGCGACAGTGACCCACAAGGGCGAGGTCACGTTCCCGCCGCCGCCACCCAAGGTGGCCGCCATTGCCGCGGCTCCGAAAAAGGAAAAGCCCAAGGAACTGACGGCCGAAGAAAAGCGCGCGCAAGAGGTGGCTGCCTTCAAGCAGCAGACGCGCAATCAGGTCGGCCTGCTGGGCATCGGTGCGGCGCTTGTTCTGGGCGTGGGGCTGATCCCGGGGATGCCGGCCAGCTTCATGCAGCACTTCATCGTTTTCGTGCTGTCGGTCTTCATCGGCTTCCAGGTGATCTGGAACGTCGCGCATTCGCTGCACACACCGCTGATGGCCGTCACCAACGCGATTTCGTCGATCATCATTCTGGGCGCGCTGATCCAGATCGGATCATCGAGTTTCCTGATCGCGCTGCTGGCAGCACTCGGTATTTTCATGGCCGCCGTGAACATCTTCGGTGGTTTCCTCGTGACACGGCGGATGCTCGCCATGTTCCAGAAGTCTTAAAGCGGAGCAGGGCAAATGGAAAACGCATTCACAACAGCGGCCTACGTCGTCGCAGGTGTTCTCTTCATCCTCTCATTGGGTGGCCTTTCGGGGCAGGAAAGCGCGAAACGGGCGGTCTGGTACGGGATCGCGGGCATGGCGCTGGCCGTGTTCGCGACGCTGGTCGGCCCCGGTTCGGGGCTGGGCATTCTGTCGGTCCTGCTGATCGGTCTCGGCGGGGCCGTCGGCTATCAGCTGGCCACCAAGGTAGAGATGACGCAGATGCCCGAGCTTGTCGCGATCATGCACTCGCTTGTGGGTCTGGCGGCGGTCTTCGTGGGCTTCAACGCCGATCTGATGATCAACTATATCGGTGGTATCTATGCCGAGAGCGGTCTGGTGCTGGGGGCCGTCGGCGAAGACGGGATCACCGCCATCGGTCTGCCGAAAGAGGTCTATGACGGTCTCAGCAGCTTCGGTCAGCTGATCGCCAAGAAATCGGCTGTCGAGATCGGGATCCTGCGGGTCGAACTGGTTCTGGGGATCTGGATCGGTGCCGTGACCTTCACCGGGTCGGTCATCGCCTATGCCAAGCTTGCGGGCAATGCCAGCAAGCTGCCGTTCAAGGTGGATACATCGGCCAAGAAGCTGCCCGGCGGGCATCTTCTGAACGCGGGCGCGGCCGCTTTGTCGGTCATCCTGCTGATTGCCTATCTTTCGACCGGCGGGTCCTGGGCGCTGGTACTGCTGACGCTGGCGGGCCTCTTTATCGGCTATCACCTGATCATGGGTATCGGCGGCGCCGACATGCCCGTCGTCGTGTCGATGCTGAACAGCTATTCCGGCTGGGCGGCTGCCGCGATCGGTTTCAGCCTCGGCAATGACCTCTTGATCGTGGTCGGCGCCCTGGTCGGGTCGTCAGGTGCGATCCTGTCCTACATCATGTGCAAGGCAATGAACCGCAGCTTCATCAGCGTCATCCTGGGTGGCTTCGGCGGCCCGGCGGGCGAGCAGATGGCGGTCGAGGGCGAACAGGTCGCGATCGATGCGGACGGTGTTGCCACCGCGCTGAACGAGGCCGACAATATCATCATCATCCCCGGCTACGGCATGGCCGTCGCACAGGCACAAAACGCTGTCAGCGAGCTGGTCAAGAAGCTGCGCGCCAAGGGCAAGAACGTGCGTTTCGCGATTCACCCCGTGGCAGGGCGTCTGCCCGGCCACATGAACGTGCTGCTGGCCGAGGCCAAGGTGCCCTATGACATCGTGCTGGAGATGGACGAGATCAACGACGACTTTCCCGACACCGACGTTGCCATCGTCATCGGATCGAACGACATCGTCAATCCGGCCGCACAGGACGACCCCAACAGCCCGATTGCCGGTATGCCGGTGCTGGAGTGCTGGAAGGCCAAGCAGGTTTTCGTGTCCAAGCGCGGGCAGGGGACCGGCTATTCCGGCATCGAGAACCCGCTTTTCTTCAAGGACAATACGCGGATGTTCTACGGTGATGCCAAGGCGTCACTGGATGCACTGCTGCCCAAGATCGATTAGGGCACGAAAAAAGAGCCTGGACAGGGGCGGCGCCATCGGGCGCCGCCCTTTTGCGTTTGGGCTATGCAGGGCGTGAAAATCCGACTATAATTGTCGGAAATAGGAATCGCCCATGCAAGACCTCGCCATCGACATCCCGGTCCCGAACCGCTTTCCCGCCCCCGTCGACAGACCGATGCCCGCCGGATTGCGCGCGACCGGTCGGCGCTTGCGGCTTTCGGGCAGGACGGCCGGCGACCCGATGGGTGAGTTGCTGGCGGCACTCCCCGCTGCGCTGGGTCGCAGGATGCGCTTTTACGAACCGACAGCGGCGGAGCAAAGCTTTGACGAAGCATGGCTTGCCAATGCGCTGGATGCCGTGCGCAAGGGCGACGAGCCGCGCTACCGGTTCGCGATGCTGAGCCGGATGTCCAAAGCGCGTGCCTCGGAGCTGCATTTTCTGATGTGCAGGGCGGCGAATAGGCTGGACACAGTTTAGAATTATTCTAAAACTCAACCCAAGATTTGTGACGATACAAGGATACAGAGATATGACACAGACTGCCACCGACCTCAGCCCGACAGCACAAGCGGCCATCGCCGAGGCCCTGAACCAATGCGTCGCTGAAACGGCGGTCACGACCATGCTGGCGCAGAATTTCCACTGGAACGTGAAAGGGATGGCGTTCGGCCCGCTGCATGACCTGTTCCAGCAGATCTACGAAGACCACTTTACCGGGCAGGATGATCTTGCCGAACGGATTCGTGCACTTGATGCGCATGCCGAAGGCATGCTCGAGGGCATGCTGAAGCGCTCGAAGATCGGCGAGCATGACGGTCACGCATCTGATCAGGAGATGATCAAGACGATGCAGGCGGCACAGGAGACACTTGCCGCGACTGTGGCTGCTGCCGGTGAACTGGCCGCGGAACACGGCGATACGCTGACCGAGGATCTGTGCATCCTGCGCGGTCAGACACACGAAAAATTCGCTTGGATGTTGCGGGCCCACCTGGCCTGATCTAAGCCGCGACGTCCTTTGGAAGAGATGCGCCTTTTTTGGCGCATTTCTTTTTGTAGGCCTTGCGCCAGTGTTCGAATTTGCCCATCGCGTCCTGCTGGGTCATGAGCATGCCGACGAACGCCTCTTTATGGCTGTCTTTCTTCAGCGACTTGAACAGTGATTTCTGTGCCTTGGTCATGCCGCATCCGATGCAGTGACCTTTGCGCTTGTACTTGCATACGTCGATACAGGGTGAGGGTGTCTTGCTCATGCGGTAAGATATCCCGTGCAAAGTGGATACAATCTGTATCCTCTTTTCTGATCGTTTTGGTCGGAATAATCAAGTCCCGCGGTGTCGCAGATCACAAACCCCTGATCCGCGGATCCAGCGCGTCGCGCAGGCCGTCGCCGATGTAGTTCACCGCCAGCACCGTCAGCGAGATCGCCAGACCGGGCCAGAGGACACGTTCGGGGAAGGCGACCATGCGGTCGACACTGTCGAACAGGATCTTGCCCCATGTCGGGAAGTCCGACGGAAAGCCCAGACCGAGGAAGGACAGGGCGCTTTCGGTGATGATCGCCGTGGCAAGGCCCAGGGTTGCAGACACCATGATCGGCGACAAGACATTGGGCAGGATATGCCGTGTGATCATCCGGCGCGGCGGCGTGCCGATGGAACGCGCGGCCAGAACGAACTCGCGCTCTTTCAGCGAGATCACGTCGCCGCGCACGATCCGCGCTGTCTGCATCCAGCTTGTAATCCCGATGCCGGTCACGATCAGGATGAAGATCCCTGTCTCGGGCCCGAAAGCCGCGCGCAAGGGATCGCGGAAGAGCAGCATCATCACCAGCAAGAGCGGCAGGATCGGCAGCGAAAGCACCAGATCGGTAAAGCGCATCAGGCCCCAGTCCAGCCGCTTGAAGTAGCCTGCGAGAACCCCGACGAATGTCCCGATGAGGATGGCGAGGATCATCGCTGTCCAGCCGACCGCGAGAGAGATCCGGCCGCCCTGCATGATATTCGCCATGATATCGCGGCCCAGATGGTCCGTGCCCATGGGACGCGCCCATGACACCTTGGCGTCCCCGTCCCACAGCACCGTGTAGATCGGCCGCACATCCTTGTTGCGGATATCCAGCTTGCCGGGGTCCACGTCCCAGACAACGGGGCCCAGCGTGCAGAAGACAGTGATGAAGATCAGAAAGATCAGGCCCGCCATGGCGCCCTTGTGGCTGCGGAACTGGTCCCAGACGTCCAGCCACTGGTTCCGGGGCTTTTCGGTCAGGGCGGATGGTTCGACCGGATCGAGGGGCGGTTGCACCTGTTGGGATACATCAGTCATAGCGGATCCTCGGGTCGAGCACACCGTAAAGAATATCTGCGATCAGGTTCATCATGACGATCAACACGGCCAGCAGGAAGGTGATGGTCATGACCATCGGAATGTCAGAGCCCTGCAACGCAATGATCAGAAGCTGGCCGAGGCCGTTCACCTTGAAGACCTGTTCGGTGATGATCGCGCCGCCGAAGATCGAGGGGATACCCAGCGCGATGACGGTGACGACGGGGATCATCGAGTTGCGCAGGACGTGCCGCATGACCACGACGCTTTCCGTCAGCCCCTTGGCGCGGGCGGTGCGCACATAGTCCTGCCCGAGGTTGTCGAGCATGGACGCCCGCATGTAACGGCTGACCTGGGCGGTGGTCTGCAATGCCAGCACCATCACCGGCATGATCATCTGTTGCAGCTGGAACTTGAAGGTCTCCCAGTCCACCACCTCATGCGTGGTGTCATAGATCGATGGCAGCCAGCCCAGTTGCACCGAGAAGATCACGATCACCAGCACACCCGAAAAGAAGGGGGGGACGGAAAAGCCGATCATGCTGACGAAGGTGCCGGCCTGATCGAAAACCGAATACTGCTTGTATGCGCTGATGATCCCGATGGGCAGGGCGATGGCGACGCCGACGACGTAGGACATGCCGACGACCCAGAGCGTCTGGGGCAGACGTTCTGCAATCGTGTCGAAGACGGGGCTGCGGGACTGGAAACTGATGATGCGCTGTGCGCCATCTGCGAAATTGGTGCCGAATGCACCGTCGATCCAGTACTGCGGCTCGACCACGAAGAACTGGTAGAGCCAGAGGTAGAAGCGGGTATACCACGGTTCGCCCAGGCCCAGAGCCTCGCGCATGCGCTGCTTGACGTCGTCGGGGATCGTCAGGGGCATCTGCCCCATCGGATCACCGGGGGCGAGTTCGAGAAGCAGAAAAATCACCAAGGCGATGAACAAAAGCGTCGGGATCGACAGGACCAATCTACGGATCGTGTAGTTGAGCATCAGCGGCGCCTTGATTCATGGTTTTGGTTGGTGGTGTAGGGCGGGTTTCCCCGCCCTACGAAGGGTCCTGGATCAGCGGTTCTCGCCGGTCCGGTACCAGTCGGCGATGTTCCACAGCTCGCTGTCCCAGACGTTCAGGTCGATACCGCCAAGGCTGTTGGCATGGGCCGACAGACGGCCGCGGTGCACCAGCGGGATCATGCCGCCGTTCATCACCATCATGTCGTTCAGTTGCTTGGCAATCTCGGCACGCTCGGCCGCGTCCGCGGTCTGGGTCAGTTCTGCGTGCAGGGCATCATACTCTTCCATGCAGAAGCGGCTGATGTTCTCACCCTGCCACTGCGTCGCGGGGCTTGGTGCCTTGTCGCACAGACCGTTGCCGAGGTAGGCCTGCGGATCGGTGCCGTTGAAGGTGTTGGCGTACATCTGCACGTCGGCATAGAACTTCTGGAAGGTGTCGGGCGAACCCGGGTCACCACCGAAGAACACCGATGAATCGACGTTGCGCAGTTCGGCTTCGATGCCGATTTCCGACCACCACTCCTTGATCAGCGCCTGGAAGTCCTGACGGACGGCGTTGGTCGAAGTCTGATAGAGGATTTCCATCGGCACACCATCGGGTGTTTCACGGATGCCGTCTCCATCGGTGTCCATGTAGCCAGCTTCGTCCAGCATGGCGTTCGCACCGGCGATATCCTGCGTGTCGCAGGTCATCGTGTCCGAGTTCACCGCTGCGGGCGCTGGCACCCAGTTGCAGGTCACCTTACCGGCCTGACCATAGCCGACCTCGACCAGCAAGGGGCGATCGATCGCCATCGACATGGCGTTGTAGACAGCCGGATCACCAAGGAACGGATGCGGCTTGATCACGGCACGCTCTTCGGCGCTCAGCGACGGGTCGGGGTTGGTGTTGTTGAGCATGATACGCTCGACCAGCGGACCGAAGCCTGCCACGGGCGTCCCCAGACCGCCTTCTTCCATCGAGGCGATCACGTCGGGTGCCAGCTGGAGGTTCCAGGCGTAGTCGAATTCGCCGGTTTCCATGACGGCACGACCGGCAGCCGTGGCATCACCGCCACCTTTGAAGGTCACCGACTGGAACGCAGGCTTGTTCGGGTCACGATAGTTCTCGTTGGCCTCAAGCTGGATCACGTCATTGGTGCGGAATTCGGTGACGACGAAGGGGCCGGTGCCGATGGGGCCGAAGTTTTCGTCGGTGCATTCGGGTGCGCGCGCACCCATGCATTCAGAGAACTGGGCTGCCTGAATGATCGGGCTTTCACCGCCGACAAAGGGGCCGTAGGGAAACGGTGTCGGTGAATCGAAGTTGACCACGACCGTCAGGTCGTCGGGCGTTTCGACAGACGAGACGCCGTCGAACTTGGTCAGCTGCGCACAGCCCGCTTCGGGATCGGTGCAGTATTCGTAGGTGAACTGCACGTCCCGCGATGTGAACGGCGTGCCGTCCGACCATGTGAGACCGGGTGTGATGTTCCAGGTGATCGACGTCAGATCTTCGGAAACGCCGCCATTGGCGACGGTTGGGATCTCTTCGACCAGCCATGGGGTCAGTTCGCCGGAGCTGTTGTAACGGGCCAGCGGCTCGATGATCAAAGAGGCGGCTTCGATGTCCTTGGTCCCGCCCGACAGGAACGGGTTGAGGATCGAAGGCGCCTGCCAGTAGATGATATTGACCTCGCCGTCACGGCCGCGTTCGCCTTCATGCGCATCGGCGTATGCCATTTGCGCCACGGCAAACGTCGCGACAGCTCCCATCAGGGCTGTTTTGAGTTTCATGGTGTTTTCTCCTTGTTGGTGCTCTTATTGACCTCGTCTCCTGCCGTTTGCCCGGCAGTGTCGTATGTCCCGTTATAGAGGTGACAGGCCGTGTAATGGCCTGGCTTCACCTCGCGGTAGGGGGGGTCTTCCTGCTTGCAGATGTCCATCACGGACGGGCATCTGGTGCAGAAATTGCATCCCTTCGGCGGATTGGAAGGGGATGGAACGTCGCCTTGCAGGATGATCCGCTCGGTGTTGCGGGCAAGGCTGGGATCGGGTTCGGGCACCGCCGACAGCAGCGCCTTGGTATAGGGGTGCAGCGGATCGGCATAAAGCTGTTCGCGCGGCGCCAGTTCGACGATCTTGCCCAGATACATCACCGCCACGCGGGTCGCGATGTGGCGCACCATGGACAGGTCGTGGCTGATGAAAAGATAGGTCAGGCCGAATTGTTCCTGCAGGTCTTCGAGCAGATTGACCACCTGCGCCTGGATGGACACGTCAAGCGCGGCGATCGGTTCGTCGCAGACGATGAACTTGGGGTTCAGGGCAAGGGCGCGCGCGATCCCGATCCGCTGACGCTGACCCCCCGAAAAAGCGTGGGGATACCGCTTGGCGAATTTGCGGTTCAGGCCGACCGCATCCATCAATTCGCCCACCTTTTCGCGCTTTTCCTGGTCGTTCAGCTTGGTGTGCTCGTCCAGTGGTTCCTTGATGATGTCCTCGACCGTCATGCGCGGATTGAGCGATGCCTGCGGGTCCTGAAATACCATCTGCATCGTCGGACGCATGGGGCGCAGGTCGGATTGCGGCGTCGTGCCGATTTCCTTGCCGTCGATGGTGATGGAGCCTTCGGTGATATCATAGAGCCGCAGGACGGCCCGCCCGCATGTGGATTTACCGCAGCCCGACTCGCCCACCAGACCAAGTGTCTCGCCCTCGTAGACGTCGAAGTTCACGCCGTCGACGGCCTTCACCTCTCCGACGCGGCGGCGCAGAAGCCCGGCATGGATCGGAAAGTGCATCTTGAGGTCCCGCACCGAGACCAGAGGTTTCCTGACACCATCAAGCATCGCGCGGTGCTCCGGTCCGTGCATCGTAGAAGCAGGCGGCATCATGCCCGTTGCCGACGTCGTAGCGTGGCGGATTTTCCCGCGCGCAGCGATCAAAGGCGACGTCGCAGCGATCCCGGAACGGGCAGGCGGTCGGTGCGGCACCAAGGATGGGCGGCTGGCCTTCGATGATGGTCAGACGCTTGGCGCGTTCTTCGGCGATCGACGGTATCGTCTTGAGAAGGGCGCGCGTGTAGGGATGCTGCGGGTTGCTGAACAATTCGGTCACGGGCGCATGTTCGACCACCTGACCGCCGTACATGACCATGACGCGGTCGGCGATGCCTGCAATGACGCCAAGGTCGTGCGTGATCCAGATCACGGCCATACCGAGCTTTTCGCGCAGATCCTTCATCAGTTCCAGGATCTGGGCCTGGATCGTCACGTCGAGTGCTGTCGTCGGTTCGTCCGCGATAAGCACCTTTGGATCACAGGCCAGCGCGATCGCGATCATCACACGCTGTCGCATTCCGCCGGAGAACTGGTGGGGATAGTCGTCGAGGCGGCGCATCGCATCGGGGATGCCCACCAGCTCGAGCAATTCACCTGCGCGCCGGGCCGCCTGTTTCTTGGACATTCCCATGTGCTTGCGCAAAGGCTCCATCAGTTGGAAACCGACCGAATACACGGGATTGAGCGATGTCATGGGATCCTGGAAAACAAAGCCGATCTGCCCGCCGCGTACGCGGCGCAGAGCCTCGGGCGTGATGCGCAGCAAGTCCTTGCCCTCGAAGGTCACCCGGCCATGACGCACATCCGCGGGCGGTGACGGCAGCAAACCCAGAAGGGACATCATCGTGACCGATTTGCCCGACCCGCTCTCGCCGACGACGCCCAGCAATTCACCGGCACGCAGAGAAAAACTCACGTCATTGACCGCGTGGACTTCGCCGCCGCGCGTTTGGAAAACGGTCTTCAGGTCCTGGACATCCAGAACGGGCAAAGCCCCATCGGGCATATGGAACCCCCCAAGCGGTTCTTATTGTTCTTGCTTTGCGTGATCTTCTGTCGAAACCCTGCGCATTTGCTGTACGCTACCACCAAATCGGCGCTTCGCAACCCGATTCCGCGTTGCAGCGCGGCCCGGTTGACGCAAAGATAGGCAGATCGGAGTGGCTGCACAAAAACGCGGCACGACCGTAATATCCCGCTCTACAGGAGACCGACCATGACATCTCGGGCGCGCATGTTGCTGGACAGGCTTGTCGGGTTTCCGACGGTCAGCCGCGACAGTAACCTTGAACTGATTGATTTTGTAGAAGATTACCTGGCCGGTTACGGCGTTTCATCGACCAGGGTCCCCAATGAGGACGGCACGAAGGCCGCGCTCTATGCCCATGTGGGCCCCGAGATCGACGGTGGCGTCGTCTTGTCGGGCCACACGGATGTCGTGCCCGTCGATGGACAGGACTGGGACACCGACCCTTTCGTGGTGACCGAACGGCAAGGCAGGCTTTTCGGCCGTGGGACCTGCGATATGAAGGGGTTCGATGCGCTGGCGCTGGCCGCGGTGCCCCTGGCGCTGGAACGCGGGATCAGGCGGCCGCTGCAAATCGCGCTCAGCTATGACGAAGAGGTGGGCTGCACCGGTGCCCCGCCGATGATCGACCATCTGGTCAGCCACGGCCTGCCGCGCGCGGACACTGTCATCGTGGGCGAGCCTTCGATGATGAAGGTCGTCACGGGGCACAAGGGCGGGATCGGCTACAAGATGCATTTTCGCGGTTTCGAGGTGCATTCCTCGCTTGCACCGACCGGCGTCAGCGCGATCATGATGGCGGCCAAGCTGATCAACTGGGCCAACGAGGTGAACGCCGAGAACGCCGCGCGACCGCCGAGCGAACTGGCCGCCGATTTCGTGCCGCCCTACACGACCCTGCATGTCGGCACGATCCAGGGCGGCACGGCGCATAACATCACCGCGAAGGACTGCCGCTTCGGTTTCGATTTCCGGATCGTGCCGGGCGAGGACATCGCCGAGTGGCAGGCAAGGTTTCAGGCCAAGCTTGCCGAGATCGAGGCCGAGATGAAGACGATCCGGCCCGAGGCCGGAATCACCGCCGAGCAATACTTTCACGTACCCGGACTTGTGCCGGAAGACGCAGGCAGGGCCGAGGCCCTCGTGCGCCGGCTGACAGGCGAAAACGCCCGCCATGTCGTCAGCTACGGCACAGAGGCAGGGCAGTTCCAGGAACGCGGCTATTCGGCGGTCATCTGCGGGCCCGGCGATATCGCACAGGCGCATCAGCCCAATGAATTCATAACGGTCGATCAGTTCCGGCAGGGCGAGGCCTTTATCGCGCGGCTGGTGGACAACCTCGCCGCCTGACACAATATGCAACGAGACAACCGGAGAATCCCCCATGCCCGTCAAGAACCGCTTTGCCGAACTGCTGCCCGAAATCACCGCCTGGCGACGTGATCTGCACGAACACCCTGAAATCCTGTTCGAGACGCACCGCACCTCTGCGGTCGTCGCCGAGAAGTTGAAAGACTTCGGCTGCGACGAGGTCGTCACCGGGATCGGGCGCACGGGCGTGGTCGGTGTCATCAAGGGCAAGTCGGATAAATCAGGCAAAGTCATAGGTTTGCGCGCCGATATGGATGCGCTGCCGATCCACGAACAGACGGGGCTCGACTATGCCTCCAAGACAGACGGGGCGATGCACGCCTGCGGCCACGACGGACACACCGCGATGTTGCTGGGGGCGGCGAAGTATCTGTCCGAGACGCGTCATTTCGACGGCACGGTCGTCGTGATCTTCCAGCCCGCCGAAGAGGGCGGCGGTGGCGGCAAGGAGATGTGCGACGATGGCATGATGGACCGCTGGGGCATCCAGGAGGTCTACGGGATGCATAACTGGCCGGGCCGACCTGTGGGCAGTTTCGCGATCCGGCCCGGCGCATTTTTCGCGGCGACCGATCAGTTCGACATCACGATCGAAGGCAAGGGGGGCCATGCCGCCAAGCCGCAGGAAACGGTCGATTCGACACTTGTTGCAGCCCATACGGTCACCGCGCTGCAATCCATCGTGAGCCGCAATGCCGATCCGGTCGATCAGATCGTCGTCTCGGTCACGTCGATCGAAAGCTCGTCCAAGGCCTTCAACGTGATCGCCCAGCGGGTGCATCTGAAGGGTACGGTGCGCACCATGTCGCCCGAAATGCGCGATCTTGCCGAAACCCGTCTCAAGGCGATTTGCGAAGGCACCGCGGCCACCTTCGGCGGCAAGGCCGAGGTGGTCTATCACCGCGGCTATCCTTGCATGGTCAATCATGAGGATCAGACGGACTTTGCAGCCGAGGTCGCCAGATCGGTTTCGGGTGCCTGCGATGACGCGCCGCTGGTCATGGGCGGCGAGGATTTCGCCTTCATGCTCGAAGAGCGGCCGGGCGCCTATATCCTGGTGGGCAACGGCGACACGGCGATGGTGCATCACCCCGAGTACAACTTCAACGATGACACGATTCCCGCAGGTTGTTCGTGGTGGGCCGAGATCGTGGAGCGGCGGATGCCGGCGGCCTGATGTGGGAAGAACGCTACGCGGCGGGTGACGATTTTCTGTTCGGCGCCGCACCCTCACACTTGCTGGATGAAAATCCGTGGCTGATCCGGCCGGGTCAGTCAGCGCTTTGCGTCGCCGACGGCGAAGGCAGGAACGGCGTGTATCTGGCGCGCAAGGGAATGACGGTCACGTCGTTCGATCTGTCTCCGACCGCGGTCAGGCGTGCCGAGACATTGGCCGCAGCTGAGGAAACCAGCCTCGAGGCGCAGGTGTCGACCTGGGAGGACTGGGACTGGTCGCGGCAGTTCGACAATGTGTTCGCCATTTTCATCCAGTTCGCAGGGCCGCAGGAACGCCGCATTCACTTTGCGGATATGGCGCGGGCCCTGCGGTCCGGTGGCCGGCTTGTGTTGCATGGCTACCGGCCCGAACAGATCGGGCGCGGCACGGGCGGGCCGCCCCATGCCGAAAACATGTATACCGCCGAACTGTTGCAGGATGCCTTCGCCGGATGGTCCGTCGAACGCTGCGCCAGCTACGAACGCGCGCAGTCGTCAGGAAGCGGTCACGTGGGGATGGGTGCCCTGATCGATTTCGTGGCGGTCAAGCCCTAGCCACCGGTATGCGACATGTGCCGGCTGACCTGACCATCGATCTGCTGGCGCGAATAATCGAAATCATGACCCTTGGGCTTGAGCGCGATCGCAGCACGGATCGCATCTTCGAGCAGCGCATCCGATTCCGACGCGCGGAGCGGCGCACGCAGGTCCGAATGGCCTTCCTGCCCCAGGCAGGTGTAGATCTCGCCCGTGCAGGTGATCCGCACGCGATTGCAGCTTTCGCAGAAATTATGGCTCAGCGGTGTGATGAAGCCGATCTTCTGGCCGGTGTTCTCCACGCGGACATAGCGGGCGGGGCCGCCGGTGCGGTCCGGCAGGTCGGTCAGCGGCGCGCGTTCCGCCAGACGGGCGCGCAGGTCTTTCAGTGACCAGTACTGGCCCAAGCGGTCCTCGTTGCCCAGATCGCCCATCGGCATGACCTCGATGAACGTCAGGTCCATATCGCGTTCGGCACACCAGTCGGTCAGGGTCTCGAGCTCGTCTTCGTTGAAGCCCTTGAGCGCGACGGTATTGATCTTGACCCGCAGTCCGGCCTTTTGCGCGGCGTCGATACCCTTCATCACCTGTGGCAGACGCCCCCAGCGGGTGATCCGGGCGAATTTCGCCTCGTCCAGCGTGTCGAGCGAGATGTTGATGCGGCGCACGCCCGCCGCGGCCAGATCGTCGGCGAACTTGGCAAGCTGGCTGCCGTTGGTCGTCAGCGTCAATTCATTCAGCGCACCGCTGTCGAGGTGCCGCGACATCGCGCGGAAGAAGGTCATGATATCGCGCCGCACCAAAGGCTCGCCCCCCGTGATGCGCAGCTTGCGCACGCCGAGCCGGACAAAGGCCGAACACATGCGGTCGAGTTCTTCGAGTGTCAGCAATTCCTTCTTGGGCAGGAAGGTCATGTTTTCCGACATGCAATAGACGCAGCGGAAGTCACACCGGTCGGTGACCGATACCCGCAGGTATTCGATGGCGCGTTGGAAGGGGTCGATCAGTGGTGCGGTCATGGGCAACATGTAACATGCGCGCCGATCTGCGCAAGGCACGACACCGGCATTGTCAGCCCCGCGCACGACGCCTAGGGTACCGGCATGCTGCGATTATCGCTTATCCCTTTTGTTGTTCTGACGGCTTGCACAGGCTCTCTCGCGCCGCCTGCCGTACCCACTGGACCGGCCGTTGCCCCTGCTGCAACGCTGAACCCCAGCCCGCCGCCACCGCCGCCCCCGTCGGCGCGCACCGTCAATGACTTCGACACCACCAGCGATGCCGACCGTGCCGAGGCGGTCACCGTCTCGGCCACCGAAGCCGGAGACAGCCTCGGCACCACACTTGCGACACTGGGAGCACCGACCGAGCCTGGCATCTGGCTGAAAACGCCGCTGGTGACGGCCCTGCGCCCGGGCCGGGTGATCTACGAGGGCCGCACGATCAATGTCGAATTACGGCCCTCGGGCGGGGATCCGGGATCGGGCAGCCAGATCAGCCTTGCGGCGATGCGATTGCTGGAAGCCCCGCTGACGGGGATCCTGGAACTGGAGGTCATCGCGGTCAGCGGATAGGCGTGCGGCCTCTGCCGGTGCCTCCGGCGGAAGTATTTCCGGCAAGATGATGCGCGCCGTCAGGGAAGTTTGCGGGCGGCC